>Ga0209542_10006150_pt1 | contig 23521 bp, 27 predicted proteins | sample RifCSPhighO2_01_FD_184028 | JGI IMG/M metagenome (GOLD analysis project Ga0209542, IMG submission 184028) | Soil microbial communities from Rifle, Colorado - Rifle CSP2_plank highO2_0.1 (SPAdes) (version 2) | ecosystem: Environmental > Terrestrial > Deep subsurface > Rock core/Sediment ... | reverse complement strand
CGGGAATATGCGCGATACAGAAAACATACCCATGATTACGCTGGGATTAGAACGTTTCCGCTGATCGCCTTATTCGGAGCCTTGTCAGCTTTTTTTGGCGATACCTTGAATCCATGGATATTGATAGCAGGAATCCTGCTGATTGGCACCCTGATCATCATCTCTTATTTCACGCTCACCCATGGCCATAAACAATATCATGGGGCAACTTCAGAAGTGGCCGGCTTTTTAGCTTTTTTTATGGGAGTCCTTTCGTATTTTGGCGAAGTTCAGCTGGCGGTAGTCTTAACCGTGATCATCACTGTCATTTTGTATTCCCGCTCCATGCTGCATAATTTTGCCCAGCACCTCAAGAAGGAAGAGATGCGCAGCACCCTGATATTTGCGGTTATTACGTTTGTCGTTTTGCCGTTTCTTCCCAATAAAGGCTATGGGCCCTACCAGCTCTTTAACCCTTTCTTATTTTGGCTGATGGTAGTATTCATCTCCGGCATCAGTTTTATTGGATATATCCTGATGAAATGGGTAGGAGAGAAAGGGATGGTCTTAAGCGCCATGCTGGGCGGCTTAGCCAGCAGCACCGCGGTGACGCTTAGTTTTTCTGAGCGAAGCAAGCAGCAGCATCTTCATAGGGCCTTAGCCTTAGGGGTTATTTTAGCGAATGGAGTGATGTTTGCCAGAGTCTTATTAGAAATGTTTGTCTTGAATGTCGCTTTGTTTCTGCAGGTTTTTCCAGCAATGTTGGTATTGATGGCCATCACTGCAGTATTCTCTTATTTCATCTGGAAAGGGACTGCTCCGGCAAGAGAAAAGATTGAACTTGCTTCACCTTTAACTTTAAAACCAGCCCTGAAATTTGCCGGTATTTTTGCTTTAGTATTGGCGTTTCTGAAACTGGCGCAAGTGTATTTATCCTCACATGGAGTTTACTTGGTCAGCTTTCTCTCCGGCTTGGCAGAAACAGATGCTATCACTGTTTCTCTATCCCAGCTGGCCGGAAGTTCCTTGCCTTTGGAAACAGCAGCCCGAGGGGTGATTATCGGAGTGCTTGCTAACGTCGCTACCAAGACCGGAATTGCCCTCTTTTTCGGCGAGTACAAGTTTAGCAGAATAGTTGCAGCAGTCTTTGGGTTACTGGTCATAGCAGGAGTAGGATTGTTATTTTTATTTTGAAGATGATTGAAAATACATTAAAATCGCAGGACTTTTTCAATAAAACCATAGAACTATCTTTAGCTCGGCATGGGCTGGAAGTATCTGATCAAGCGAAAAATTATCTTAGCGGGATGCTGGCCCAGTTTTCTGAAGATATGGAGCTGCATAAAGATTGGATGCAGCCAATTACCTTCCGATATCAGCAAGTGATGGAGCAAACTCAAAAGTTACAGCGGCAGCAATCATCCCGAGAATTAGGTGATCACTGTTTATTTTTAGTGGGGTATTTTTATGAATTTGTAGCCCGGCATGGACAGGGACAAGTCCAATATCACACCGAAATAGGATCAAACGCGTATCAGCAAGCCGGGCGAACGCCGTATGCTGAATTAGCGAACAAATTTACTGATTTATATTTAGTGATAGGAGATTTACATCTTCCAACCTTAAACAATGAAAAAATAGTTGAACTCTATCAAAAATGGCTGCAAAGAGGAGATAAGTATTATGAATCTCTGCTGCTGGGAAAGGGTGTCATTCCGCAACGGGTGAAGGCAGGAAAAAATTAGTAATACTCAATCTTTCCTTCGTCATCATCTTGCTGTTCTTTTTTCTGGGTCAAGTTCAGGAAAGAGCTGAAATCAGGCGGGTTTCCCGAGGTTTCAACCGTTCCTTTAGAAGGAGTATCGGAAAACATACTCATGAGATTAGTAGTATCAGCTGCAGCGGATGAAGAAGATATAGTTAGATCAGAATCTTTCTTTTCCAGGATAGAAGTGAGTATCTGCAGAACTTTACGGATATCTTCAAAACTATCTTCCTTTGTATCTATCGAAAATCTCATAAAAAACCTCTTACAATAGTTTTGAAGGCTAGGAACGAAGTGAGTGTGTCTTCATGCGTATCTACCTGGGTATCGATAGTAAGTTTCATCTATGCACCTTAAGTTAGAAAATGAAAGAAGTTTATAATCTTTATTCTTTCTTGGCAGGCTGTAATAAGCCTTGGTAGAGAAGTTCGAAAGAGCCTGAATGGACTAAGTATAATTTTGCACCTGATCTTACATAATCAGGTGTAGCTGAAATGACTAAATCTGGAATTTGTGTTCTTACATTATTTTGAACATCTATTTTTGACGGTTTTAGGCCATTATCGTGAACATGGAATATTCCTCTAAATCCGGGGCAATCTACCTTCAGCTCAGACCAAGGTAGGATACTAAAATTAGCAATTAATTCTTTGTAATCTTCTACAACTTCTTTTCTCCGTAGATCAGGAAATTTTTGTAGCCGCTCTGGCTCCCGAGAGGAAATCTCAAAAAATGAATCAAGATAATATATCAACTCTGGTACTGTGCCAATATCTTCCCGATAAGAAGAATGTGCTTGATGAACAAAAGTATATAATTCATTGATTTCGCTATAATCACCATCACGAAACCGGTAAAGGCTCTTTTCTATTTTATCCATCAGCGAAGTTTTAATAATTTGCAGTTCTAATTTTCCTTCTCTAGAAAAAGCAGAACCGGCTATTTCCCTTAGGGTTCCCACCTTGAATTGTTCTTCTAGTATGCAATGAAGTTGCGATGCTAAGGATTCTGTAAGCCCAATTTTTTGGATATACACCTTAATTGATTCAATACGTAAATTAGTTAGGTCCATCCTTACTCAGGGAAACAAAAATTACTTAATTTTTCACTATATACTTTATAATCTTTCCATCCGCCATAAGCCTACGTCAATCATCTGCTTAGGCTTTTCGTGAAAAGCAAAAGCTGCTTTAATAGGAAATTCATACCTCCAGACTTCGGTGATCCGAAAGCTGAAGTTCTTACAGACGGCTTCGACAAATTTCTGGGTGGACCATTTATGCATGCTGTAGACAATATCAGTTATACTGAAGGCTTTCTCTAAGAATTTCTTATCGGCATGTTCCTGCTTGGTGCCGAAAGGCGGGTTTTGGACTACCAGATCAGCTTCGCCATCAAAGAGGCTGAAGTCATGGGCAATGAATTCGGCAATACCTATTTCATACTCTTCTTGTATTTTTTCATAGTTTTGCCGGCAGATTTTGATGATACCTGCATCTTTGTCAATAAAGATGATTTTTCTAGCTCCTAATAATAATAAGCCAATTCCCAGAATGCCCGGACCGCAGCCGGCATCAACAATAATTTTGCCAGCTACCTCTCCTTTCATAGCCATGCCCCAGACCCATTCTGCCGCGATGTTGCTGGGTGTGGGGTATTGTTCGAGCTGTAAAGAAGGATTTTCAAAAGACTTTAGCTTACTAAGGATGATTTCAAGGTCGCGTTTGGAGCGGATGGACATGGTCTGATGAAAAGAAGTTCCTATAAATAAATTACGATGGATTTACCCTGTTTGTAATATGGTTTGGGCCGTCTTTTCTAATGATTTAGCAGTTTTAAGGCGCTCTATTTCTGTTTTAGTTTCAAAAGCACTGATAAAATTAATAACATCCTGTTGCAATATCTCTAAGGCAATTTTATCACTTTTATAGAGATTTGCTTTCTCATCATCCATAAATACCTGGATCGCTCTCACTAAGAGACGTAGCAAGATTAAGGCATCCTTGCAGCTTTTAGGAGTATCTACTTGAATAAGAGCTTTGATGTCTCTAAACCAATCTAATATATTCACACGCAGCCTGACTGCTGCTAATTTTGTGGTCGCATTAGTGGATGTGAATGCCATAAATAGTAGAAGAAAGAACTAGTTTATATAGTTTTAGAATTATCGTTAGCTAAGGAGTTCACTTAATTTTTTGTACAATACATCTACTTCAACATCTAAGGTGTCTATACCTTTCCTGGAAGAAGAAGCATCGCGGGCTAAATCTTTAGCATTTCCTTGTAACTCTCTAAATGTTTCTACTTTCTTTTTCAAATTTTTAAGATCTAACTCTAACTCATCAGCAAGAAGACCAGTAGCACGAGCAGCAAAAGTTAATCCACTAATAACTATCTTTTTATCTTCTAATGTAACATTTTTAGCCTTCTTAGCATTACTAAGGATAACCTTAGCATTGAGAAGAGCTTCGTCTAACTTACGAATAATGCCAGCATCTAACGGACCAGCCATGCTTTGAGTCGTTTCTAAAGCCATGTTACATCAAAGAAAGAGCTCGTTTATAAATTTTTGTTGTACCTGGAGCGTCAGAAATTCTCCTTTTTTCAATTTTATTCCTCGCTGGGTCTAATACCCCGTTGTCCGCGATGAAACAACGATTTCATCGGGACACCAATGAAGTCGTTGCTTCATTGTGTGCTCAGCAGCGATCAGCGAGGAATGACTGAAAATCCGTCTCGAAAATCGCCGAATACCCCGCAGCTTGCTGCGGAGTGAGCGAAGCGAACGATGGGTAGGCGATTTTAGGATTTTCATTTTATTTGTAAAATGTTTAATTTGTAAAAAAGCAGGTAGAAAAATGAAGAATATTTTTTTGAAAATTTCTACGACGACAACTTAACTTATCACTCCAAAATTCTTAATTTCTCGACGGTAAAATTCCAGTCCGTAGAAAAATAACTCCTTTAAATGCTTTTCTAAAAAAGGCATGACTATTGTTTAGTAACACTACGACGGAAAATAGAAAGCTATTTAAATTTCAAGAAAATATATTTTGCTACGCTGGGGAGCGGGTGGTAGAGATGAGGTATAACTTAGAGATGAAAGAATTTACTGATATGAAAAAGATGCTGGAAGAGCATCTTGCGGCTATTAACGACAATACCGCAGAGATCCAGGCGCTTTTTGATTACCTTCAGGAATTAGAGATCAAGATGGAGAAGATTTCTCAAAGATTGGATCAGACTCAGCTAAATCTGGGCATTCCCAAACCCAAAACGACCATTGCGCCATTAAATCAGATGGAACGTAAAGTATTTCTGGTGTTGTATACGGGTGAATCACAGATGACGTATCAAGAGATTGCCAAAAAAGCGGAGTTATCAGCTTCTATTATTCCCGAATGTATTTCATCCTTGATCCAGAAAGGCGTTCCGTTCAGGAGATCATTCTTTGAAAATCAGTTGTTTGTAGGCTTAGAGCCTGGCTTTAAAGATCTACAAGCCAAGGAGAATATCGTCAATCTAAGCTTGCAGAGTTTTATGGAGTAAGACTCATTTCCTTTCTAACCTCTCAATAAGATTAACAGCTCTATTTCTATTATACCTTAGACTCATAATCGGATAGAAATTGATTGCTATATTGGCCATTACGCTGAATGCGGCCATGTTGTAGGTTTCGTAGGCTAAACACATAGCAGTAACAGTAAAATATACTGGCAAAAAAATAAGATGTGGTCGTTCTAGTGCTTTCGTTGTTACAATATAATCCCCTAAATCTTTTTTTTTTCGCCCTCTCACCATTGGAGATTGGCCTCTTTGTGTCCAGTAACTTCCCCCATTTAACCAATATTTACTGAACAATTTAACTCCTAAGGCTTCGTACAATTTACCACTCTTTTCAAAATCTTTTGATTGAAAATAGGAATCCCAAAATGATTCAGAAGTCTTAGGCTGAGTAAGTTTTTCTTTCTCAGTTAGTTTTTCTTCTAGGTTAGATAATTTCAAATTTTCCTTTGTTGGATTTTCCTTTGGATCCATATTATATCCCTAAAAACCTAGAAACCAAACCAACTAAACTAGTATAGGGTTTATTTATAAAATTTTTCTTCAAAATACATACTTCCCATCCTTCATAACCTGCGTATTACCAATAAACACATTCTTGACTTTGCAAAAGATATCGATATGGTACTTCTGATAGACTTTGCGGCCTAATTTCTTAGCATACATGGCGTGTTTTAATCCTAAAGAAAAATGCATTCCGGCGAAGCGTTCAAAAGCGGTAGGTTCATGTAATGTTTTATTAAAGCCGATGCCGCGATTCAATCCAAAGCCGATTTCCCGCACTTGCACAGCCGCATTGACTTCTTCGGTTCTAATGCGTTGTAAGATATCTTCAAACAACCCTGGGCCACTATGGCTGATTACGCAACCATCTTTGATCTGTACTTCAAATGGCGCGCAGAAATGAGCTTTGTGCTCTAAAGTAGGAAAACCGAAGACCATAACTGAGCCATTCATCTTATCTAATTCGCTAGCTTCAGTAAAGATTTCACCGATCGGAAAACCAGCTGCGACGATAGGATTATCTGAAAAATCACCGGTATTTTTGAGCGGTTTATCAAAAGCAGAATTGATCTCCAAGACTAGATTGTTTCCATTATCTCTAGATTCAATGTGTAATTTGTTATTTTTCTGCAGTAATTGTTCGATCTTATTGCTTGTTTCTACATAATACGGCGTGTCATACTGTAGAGAGTCAGTATAATTCTGGATCTCATCATCGTTGTTCAAAGATAGTCTTGCATGTTCAATCACCATATGTCCGGCTCTGAAGAGATCAGCCCGCAAGCGATGTTTAGTCATGCGAAAGGAAAGGCTTTGTACCAAGATGACCAAAGAATGCGCCGGTAAGGCGGCTATGGCTGCTTCAACCACAGATTCATCAATGGTAGGAAAATTAATAGCTTGATGTGGATTGCTTTGGATTTCTTTCGTATAAGCCTCACTTAAGAGTTTAGCTATGGTGCAATCTGTGTCATAAATCAGGAGAATGAAGCAATCTTTACTAATACGATAATTCCGGTGCAGGATGTTGTTAAGATGCTGTTGGAGTTGAGTCATATAGTAAAATATTTTAGAGTTCAATAAAAAGCTTCTGTAGAAAAATTCCTATCTCAATCTCAAGAAATAATAGCTCCAAATCCCGCAGAATATCGCAAATACCACTACAACTAACCACAACAACACTGGCGCGCCCTGCCACAATGACACTAACAGCCCAGCAATTGCGCTGACAGACCAGATTATTTTGAGTTTTAGCAATGCTTTGTACGTGTTTGCTGATTCATTACGGTTTAACAAAGAAATTCCGCCAACCGCGAATAACGCAGCAGCAACTAAACGCGCAGTAACTGGATCAATAACGGTAAATCCAAACAAGGATAAGAACCAGGAAGGTGCGATAAACAAGGGAATGGCAAAGAGATAATCAACAATGAAGTGTATCAGAAACCAGGTGCGTAGTGAGGAAAGAACTTGTTTCATATCTGGGGGAAGTTAGAAATATATTTAAACTTACGGAAATTAATAATCCTATGAAAAGAGCAATATTTGGTTTAGCAGCATTGGTAGCTTCAAGCTGCGCAAGTACATCTAATAAAAATGTAATAAGAGTAGTAAAATCTCATGATGGGGAAGTAGTTGAAGAATATGTTAAAGGATGTGCTGAATTAACTAGCGATGGGATTTACAGGACTTCTTCAGGTTATGGAACCTCTCTCCCAGAAATAGCGCGTGTTGATAAAGTTCTTCAAGGCAAAACTAGCTGCCATCTTTCTGTCTATTTTGATAGAAAACAAGGAGATGTAGAATTTGTGGTGGTAAAAGGAAACCCAGAGTTTCTTCTAGGAGTATTTTATTATGAACCAAGGTATGTAAAGCTTTATCCTTACTCCGGTGGCGAGTGAAAATATTTAACTTTGATTAAAATTTCTCGTTTCTTAACTTTCAGTTTAATCTTAAAAGAAAAAAGAATTTTGGGCTTAAGATTTTGATTTAATCCAAAATATTTAATCTCAAAAACTTTTAATCAAAACGATTAAATTTTAGAAGGAACAACATAGTAAGTGTGACATAAAAAATAGTTTTGATTTTCCAGGAAAAATGCCTTGCTTATTAAACTAACAAAAAGATAGTAGTGTCAAAAAAATTTTGCGCGCGAAAAAACCCTACTAAAATAATCAAAACAGGCCTCCCGACCCATTACGTCACACTTTTCATATAATGTGACAAAAAATGTGATAAAAATAACTAAAAAAGTAACATTTAAATAATCTGTTACATTTCTTATCCAAAAATGGTGGATGTTAAAGAAGTAAAAGAAGTAAGAGTAAAGAAAGCACATTCTCGCAGTGAGTTTCATCTAACTGAAGAGCAAATCAAAATTTTAATCCGACATGCTGACAAGTTGCGTGACAAAGTAATTATCAAGATGTTGGCATATTGCGGCCTGCGGCGGTTTGAGTTGGCTAAGATTAGAATTGAAGACATTAATTTTGAAACACGCAAGATCCAAATTCTGGGAAAGAAGAATATTGATCGATTGGCAACAATATTTTCCGATCAATTATTAGAAGATTTGAAGATTTATATCCAATATGTCTTGGACAATACTAAAAAAGGGTATCTTTTTCCTGCAGTTTCCAGCCTTAATACACGGGAACATATAACGCCGACTCAGATCAATAGGATTGTGGCTCAAGCCGGTCATAAAGCGCATTTACACAATCCAATTCCGGAATTAAAGAATATCAACCCGCACATCTTTCGGCACAGCTGCGCGCGAATTTTGAAGGATAAAGGGCTTAGTTTAGAAGTGATTCAGAAGGTTTTGGGGCATCTTTCGTATAAAACGACCATGGATTTGTATGGGAAGAAAAGTATTTTCGATATGGACAAAGAGTTGAAAGAGAAAGTTGGTGATATATTTGGATAAATCTTGTAAGCAGAGATTAAAAGTTATTAAGATAAAAAGTAATCATTAAAATTGATTGTTTTATTATTATCTGCTGAAAATTGATGAAAATAAGTAAAATTATTTAGAATAAAACATTTAGTTTTTGATTGGAAGTTTATTCTCAGAAATGTTTAAATAGTAATCTATTAAAAAAATGAAAAATGATTATTACAAATCCTGAAAAAGAATGCGCAGCGACACCTTCCACTTTTAGCGGAAAATCAGTTATTACAGAAGTTAAAAAGGAAGAGCATAGAAGCGGGATTATTCTTGATAATGATAAAGAATTCGCTGCAGCCTTACGAATGTATAGTAGAGCAGGCGGAAGTGCAAGAGCGGCAAAAAATGACCTAGTGCGTGAACAAGAGGGGATGGCTGCAGCTTTTATGTTATATGCTGAGGCAATGGCCGGAGATCATAGTGATTCTTTCACAGAGCATTTAATTCAAGAAGCGCTTCCTACATTAGAAGCTAGTGGGAAATTTTGTAGGAGCATTGATTATGATGGATTCGGAACAAACTTTTTTAAAACCAATGTAGACGGGAAAAAAGTAGATGGAAAATATATTTTAGGTTTGTATTCTGGTAGTGCAGGAAGTAAAATAGAAGAAGAATTAGCAGTAAATATTGGAAAAACACTGGCATTAGTTAATACGACTGTAAAAGGAATGTTAAGTGTGGTTGATGATTGGTGGTTTAATGTCAATTTAGAAGAAGCTCTTACTAATTTACCGATCCCTCATAGAAAATTAAGAGGATTACCAGAATACATCGCCTCAGGTGGTTACAGAGGCAAAAAGCAAGAGATTACCTGGAAATATGAAAATCAAAAACTGATATTGTCAATAGGATTAGATGCTAATGTTAACCTTATGCCTGAAGGAGGTAATTATAAATCAAGCTATATGCAAATTCGCGATAAATGCATTGTCGGTGGAGCTTGGACAACCTGGGAAAATGGAAACAAAATTGCTCCAAAAGCAGCCCAACCTGCAGTAGGAGTTGCAGTTTCATTACCTAATGCAAATTGGTATTCAAGCAACCCTGCGGTTGCCGAAGAGCAAATGAGACTTCTACAATCTGCCAGAGATTATCTTGCTGGATTATTGAAATAAAAAATCAGCCAAAATAATTATCTTGTTTCTCTTCCTGCAGCTCTTCTGCCTTGCCGCTCTTCTGGACGATGCCTTTTAGTTTCTCTTCAAACATCTTTGCTTGTTGCAATAACGGTTTAGTATCTATTTTCAGGCCAGTATAGGCATCTAAGGCTTTAATTATCTCTGCTGCCGCTCGGCTGTCGGGCATGCCGCTTTGCGCTTCCGCAAATAGAGCGATGACAGGAGTTTTCATCTGTCGAGCTAATAATGCGCCGGTCACGCCGACGACAATTCCTTCGCTTAAAGGACTAGCGGCGCCAGATAATTTCTTGCTGACTGCCCCTTCTTGAGTGCTATAAAAAAACACTTTATTTCCTGGATTGGGGCTTCCCACACCTTCTAGTGAAACTATCTCTTTGGCGGAAAGTTCTTGAGCAAGCTGTTCGACGACTTCTGATAGTTTCCAGCCGGTATTTTTTCCGATGTTGATGGCATGGACTAAAACCAGGTTATATTCCTTGTTGTAATGCAAAGAGACCGGCTCAATCACTTTATTTTGATGGATGGCGATCATGGCCGGGACTTCATCCATCTCGATGATGCCGATCTTTTCTGTTTCCAGATGATCCATCAAAAATTCGATAGCGATGGTTCCGATCAGACCGAAACCGGGAAATCCTTCAATAATAGTCACATTCTTTGGTTTTTTGGTAAGAACTAATTTCATGAGCATCACCTATTTCTTTTTACAGTAGGATTCCTTTTGAGTTTTTAAGGTTTTCTGCAATTAGGTTTTTATATTGCTGAATCAGATGACTATAATCATGAAACTCACCAAGACCCAGCGCTTGATTCTGTACGCTTTAGGGCACTTTTATACCGCATTGAATCAACCCTTAGTAGAAAAACCGGTGCAAGTGCGGACTTCGAAGATCGCTTTCATCGAACATCTGCTGGCAGCTAAAATTGTTTCTAAGCAGGAGCGGGCATTGTATAAGAATCTTGAAACGCTGGAAATGAAAAAATTAATCTCCTACAAAAATAAAATGATCATCTTTACCGAGTTTGGCCTCCGAGAGGTAGAGAAAATAAATAAAGAAATCCAGCAGTTCATCGATTTAGAGAAATATTTTGAGCAGGAAAAACCAAAGAGAAAGCTGCAGACGGTGATTAGAAGCTAGTTGTTATGATTACTTCCAATGTTTAACAATAGAGAACGCACCACATTCATCCCTGGCATATGCAAATTTTTTATCTAAATCCCAGCCGAAAAATTCTATCTTATTATCGGGATCATAGATGCTGATGGTTTTATTCTTTTCATCAACCTCTATCTGCGGCGGCAGGTCACGACTACAATCCCGATTATAACCTGGTTCATCTTCATAAGGAAATTTAGTACTGATGCGCCAAGTGGTACAGCTAGCCAGAGTTGTACTCAACAAAACTATTTTAGTCAAATCGGTTTTCATTTTTGGTAATAATATTAACAATTATGCTAACTTAATAAATCTTTCCCGTTCATCTCTTTCGGTTTCTTGATTTTCATCAATTCTAGAATAGTGGGCGCGACATCAGCCAGTCCGCCGTTTTTTAATTTTCCTTTCCCATTCACCATCATTAACGGAACATCATTAATCGTATGCGAAGTGATATATTTCCCTTCCATCTCTTCACAGTTGCCATGATCGGCGGTGATGAAAATAATCCCTGGAAATTGTTCTGCGATTCTGCCGATTTGCCTATCTACTGATTCTACTGCTTTAGTTGCAGCTTTCATATTTCCAGTATGGCCAACCATGTCTGCATTAGCAAAGTTCACGACGAAGAAATCATGTTCTTTGATATTTTTCAGCAAGGCATCAGTGATCTCTTTTACTTTCATCTCTGGTTTTTTATCATAAGTCATGACACTCTTAGGACTGGGAATATGGATGCGTTTCTCGTGCGGAAAAACACATTCGCACAGACCATTAAAAAAATAGGTAACATGAGCCCACTTTTCGGTCTCCGCAATCCGCAGCTGGGAAATTCCTTTTTTTGAAATAACTTCGCCCAGGGTATGCTTAGGAATTAACGGCGGAAAAGCGACGGGAACTTTCACAAGCGAATCATACTGGGTTAAGGAGACAAATTTTAAGTCAATAATTTTTTTACGCTGGAACTCTTTGAATTTTCCCCAGACAAATGCTCTAGTTAATTCACGCGCACGATCTGAACGAAAATTGAAAAAAATAACAGAGTCATGTTCTTCGACTACGCATTTGTTGGTAAGAATAGTCGGCCTGACAAATTCATCGGTTTCACCTTTTGCATAAGCATGCTTCAATGCTTTGATAGGATCAGTGATTCCTTTCCTACCGATGCAATCGACCATGCATTCATATGCTTTGTGCTCGCGTTTCCAGCGATTGTCGCGGTCCATGGCATAAAATCTACCCATCATGGTTGCTATCTGTCCGATGCCAAGCTGTTTTATTTTCTGCTGTAATTGTTTTAGATATTTTTCCGCAGATTTTGGTGGCGTATCCCGGCCGTCAAGAAAAGCATGCACATAGACTTCTTTCAGGCCATGGCGTTTGGCTAATTCTAATAATGCAAATAGATGATCAAGATGCGAGTGAACACCGGCGTCGCTGAGCAAGCCCATCAGATGCAATTTAGTCTTATTTTTTTTAGAATGGTGAATGGCTTCCAGCAAGGCTTTGTTTTTGAAAAAGGAATTGTTTTTGATCGCTTGGTTGATGCGCATCAAATCCGTATCCATGATTCTTCCTGCGCCGAGAGTTAGATGCCCTACTTCAGAATTGCCCATGAATCCAGCAGGAAGTCCCACTGCCGGGCCAGAAGCTTTCAGAAGCGCATGTGGATAATGTTTCCAAAGCTTATTCAGATGCGGAGTTTTAGCCAGCTGAACAGCATTGGCTCTTTTTTCTTTCCGATATCCCCAGCCGTCCAGGATAAGGAGCAATACTTTTTGCATAAGCATGGAATTATTTTTAGGTAGATAAAGGTTACTGAACGGTTTAGAATCTTTTTGCGACATCAAGCAATACATCATATACGTACCAAGTAGCATCTGGATATTTCTGTTCCAATTCCTTAGTATCATAACCTAAATTAAAGATTTCATTCAGTGCTATTCCCACTGCCGGACTCCTATTTTTTCCTCTGGCACAATGCACTAGTAAAGTTTCTTTACTCAAACCTCGTTCTTTAAAGTCAGTTAATAATCGTTGAGCAATTTCCTCATCAAATAATTTTCCTGAGCCAAAGTCTGGAGTTCGGTCATCAAAATTATATTCAACGATGGTGTAGAGATCAGATTTCTGCAATGGATATCTTTCCGCAAATGGTTTTGTGTCGAATCTAGGATTAGGCGGTGATTCGATGCGGATAGCATAAGTAGGATTAGTAGGAATATATTTTATGGCATCAAAAAGTCCCATGATTAAGAGATTCATGGAAGAAAAAAGATTAAATTTTCTTTATAATTATTTCTATTATTGTATACTTATTAATTTCACAATTTCAACTTTTCCATGCCAAAAGCAATACAGCGCATAGAGATAGAACCATAGACTATTTTCTCATTGAAAAATTGTGGTTTTTCTTTGCCCGCAGCTCCTAGGACGTATAGTAAAGGCAAATAATGGTCATTAGTTGGATGAGCTTTTATAGCTGAAGGGTGTTGGTTATAGTTGATGAGTTGATTATAATTACCTTCTTGGATATTTTTCTTGACAAAGATATCAAAATCCACGGCCCAGGGATAGGGTTTTGCATCAGGATGAAACATCATAAGATTGTGAACCAGATTTCCGCTGCCGATAATTAATACTCCTTCTGTGCGCAAAACTGAAAGTTCTTTACCAATCTGAAATAATTTCTCTAGCGGTAGTTGATAATCCAAACTAAGTTGTAAGACGGGGATATCAGCCTTGGGATACATGTGCTTCAAGACTGACCAAGTGCCGTGATCCAAACCCCATTCCTGATCAAATTCTACCGAAACTGTTTTAACATATTTTTTGATCAATTTTGCATATTCTAGCGATCCTGGAGCAGAGTATTTCACTTTATAAAGCTCAGGTGGAAATCCATAAAAATCATGGATAGTGCGCGGATGCTTCATGCTAGTTTCAGCGGTGCCTTCTTTAAGCCAATGCGCAGAGATGCAGATAATTGCTTTTGGCTTAGGAATTTGCGCCGCAACTTTTTTCCAGCTGCGGGTAAATTCATTATCTTCGAGAGCGTTTTCCGGCGAGCCATGACCGATAAAGAGAACCGGCATTTTTGCGGACATGGAGATTAAGAAAAGATAGAACTATTTAATTATTTACAATTTTGATATAAAGTATTTAATTAATTTATAATGTAAATTTCAGCTGCTTTGGCGGCAAAATCAGGGGGCATATCTCCTATTTTCCAATTAGACTGCTGGTTTAACCAAACCGTTCCGGTAGATTCTGCATAAAAATATTTTTTCCCATAAATGTTAAAATAACTTCCTGAAAAGTTGCCGTTGACTCCTATGCCGACGTGGCCATATTTTTCTCCTGATTTTGGAGGAAATCCAACTAGCGCTACATCAAGGCCAATAGATTTCATCAATGCTAAACCTAATATTGCTAAATCCTCACAATCACCATTACGTTCTACTAAAGTTTCTAAAGGATATCGCACATAATCCTCATTTTCTTCTATTCTCAAATCATAGATCTGTTGGTGTACAAAGTCTAACAATACTTGCGCTTTTTTTTCAGGAACTAAATCCTTGGTCATAGCGTCTGCAAAACTCTTAATAGCCTGATTATTGTACGTGACCCAGTTGACTAAGTAGGCCCGGCCATTTTTCTGGTGAGGCATTTGTTTAAATTTGAAATATTCAGTCGTAAAAAGAGGTAATTTATAGTCATGACCATTAATACCTTCCGCGTAGATCATGATCAGAGCCTTATCATTGGCGATATTCTCGGGAAGGAGATATTCAGTAGAAGGCGGGCTTTGCACTATTTCTGCTTTCAGCACATTTTTTGAAAGATTTTTTCGCAATTCCTGTTCTAACCTCTCTTCATATTCTTCACTGATTTTATTTACAGAATGATAGTTTACTGCACTGCCTATGCCTGTGCTTAGCAAAGTTCCAGTAATAAATCCGCCGAGAGAGTACTTTAATTTCATGTTATTGAATTCTGGATGAGCTTTTATAAAAGTTTCTGAAAGTAATTACTTACTTGTTACAATTTTAAAGAAAATTATTCTTAAGTCATCCATGTAACTACCATCACAAAATGTTTATAAATAACCCCCATTTCAAGTTCAAAGTTACGCATTATAATCTACATGGTGAAATAATTATGGCAAAACAAGTTGTTGAAACAATGGTTGAAGGTGGAAAGGCTACTGCTGCTCCACCGCTAGGCCCAGCACTAGGTCCGACCGGCTTAAACATCGGGCAAGTAGTGATGGAAATTAACAAAAAGACTGCTGAGCTTAAAGGCATGCAGGTTCCAGTTAAAGTTATCGTTGATACGGAAACTAAGACTTTTACGATTGAAATTGGTACACCGCCTGCTTCGGCTTTAATCAAACGAGAAGCAGGTATCGAAAAAGGGGCAGGAAATCCGCTGATGGATAAAGTTGCCGATCTCAAGATTGAGCAGATCATCAAGATCGCTAAAACGAAAGAAGATTCCTTACTGGGAGCTACTTTAAAATCTAAAATCAAAGAAATAGTAGGAACCTGCCATTCTATGGGTATCATGGTAGAAGGCATGGATGCTCCTGGCGCGATCCAAGCTATCAATGCGGGACAATTTGATAAAGAAATTGCTTCAGGTAAAACTGAACTTACCGCAGAAGAAAGACGCGAGCAGGAAGCAGAGAAGAAGCGCTTGCAGGAAGAGATCGAGAAGCGTCGCGCAGAATTCGAAGCAAAAGCGAAAGAGATCCTCAAGCTGTTTGAAGCAGATCCTAAGAAGGCTAAGAAAGCCATGGTCGATGCAGGAATTCCGCAGCAGATCATCAAGGAGCTTGCTCCAGTTGAAGAGAAGAAAGAAGCTGCTCCTGGCGCTCCTGCAGCGGCTAAGAAATAAGCTTTCTTTTTGTTTTTCTTTTTTATTAATTTTTAATCACTTAAGAAATATGATTACTACTTCCTTCTCAGCTTATCCAACTCATCTATCTCCGCTTTCTTGATCTCTAATAAAACCTGAGATAATTTTTCCAGAAGCAGGCCTACATTCTTGGTCTTCTGCAGCTGTTTTACTAAAAGCCCGATGATGATTACCGATTCGATCAGCAGGATGAACACTACAATACCAAAAATAAGAATTATTTCAACTATGGGGATATCCACACCGAATGCTAACATCTTTCACCTTTTTATTCTATGAATGCTTTTTTCATTAAAAATCTTTCTATCGCTTATTACTCGCTGGGTCTAATACCCCGTTGTCCGCGATGAAGCAACGATTTCATCGGGACACCAATGAAGTCGTTGCTTCATTGTGTGCTCTGCAACGATTCCAGCGAGTAATGAACGGAGAGCCGTCTTGGAAAGCGGCGTAATATCCCGCAGCTCTGCTGTGAAGTGAACGATAGGATAGCCGCTTTCAGGCTCGACAGTTTATTTCTGTTTTATATCGAAATGATTTTCAGCAATAAGCCCTTTTCCTTTTTGGTAGACTTTTCCGACCACTTCATAATCCCCAGAAAGAGAGGAAGCATCGTATTGTGTCGCCAGCAAGGCCCCGCGATCCAGATTTACATTATAAGGGCCGAACAACTCGCTGAAGACATTCTGTTTATTGCCGCCAAAAAAGAAGGGCAGCTTTAGTTTCAAGGGGAGTGAATCGACGACCTTCGTTTTTTTAGTATTGATATTCAGTTCCATGGTAAAGGTTTCCTTCTCTGCGCCTGGTTTTGGAGCGATAATGATGTAAAGATCTAACTTTTTAGTCTGTGGATCAACGTCAACTGCCGTACCGGTAACGATCTGGTCGGCGCTTTCCAGATCTTTGCTTAAAACCTGCATTCCTTGCGAGGAAAAGACTATTTTAGACGGCTCTTTTTTCTCCAAGCTTAGGCCACGACGGATCTTAACTTCTTTTTGTAATGTTTCTCCTGGATTTATTTCTATATTCTGCAGCTCATCAGCGTTAAGCAGCAAATCTTTCAGAAGATTGGCTTCGATATGCTCGCCGGTCGGTTTCAGAAGCGGGGCCACGGCTGCGCCAGTCAACCAAGCAGGAAAGAGATGAGATAATTTTGTCTTATATACCTGCAATATTTCAACATTTTGCAGCAGCTTCAAGATGCTTAATTCTTTTTCTATCGCTGCCTGATCCGTTTCTCCTTTCAGAAGCAATACTTTACGGATATTCTCTTCATTTTCCAAAGACAGCTGATCTTCAGCTAACAGGCCAGAAAGCGTTATTTTTTTCTTGAAATGATTAGTGATGGTCAGAACATAATTCTGGGTTGAAGTGTATGCTGTTGCTGCTTTATTTCCTGCACTAGAGGTACTTACGCTGGCTTCTCCACTCTGGAATGCGCTGGCTGTTTCTGCGGCTGAGGCGGCTTCTGAACCGGATGGAGCAGAAGGCGCAGGTGCTGATGGAGTTGGAGTGGAAGGGGTAGTACTAGCACTGGTTGATTCACTGGTAGCTCCGCCCCCTACTGCTGCTGCTGCTGCAATATTATCAACGGTGAGTGAGAGAGTTTGAGTATTATTGGTATTGCCTAAAGTATCGTTAGCAAAGATTGTAACGGTAAGACTTCCTTCTTCTAGGGTGGTTGTATCTATACTTACATTCCAGTTTCCGGAAGTGTTTGATGCAGTCCTGTTGAATGGTGTGGTTCCATTGGAGAACTGGAAGATAACAGCATTGACCGACATGAATGCATCTCGCACCGTAGCATTGAAAGATTGTGTTCCTGTCAAAGTCGCGCTATCGGAAGGAGAAGTGATGTTGACAGTTGGAGCAGTTTTATCCAAGGTAAAGGTCAGATTGGCGATAGTGTTATTTATGTTATCGACAGTATCATTGGCGGAGAGGATCACGGTGTACACTCCATCGCTTAATATGGAAGCGGTGACGTTGGCAGTCCATACTCCTGCCGCATTCTTCACGCCGGTGATGTTGAATCCGCTGGCATTTCCGTTATAAAACCCAAAGCGCACTTCTTGTACACCCAAAGTAGTATCATTGACGGTGGCGTTGAAATACAAGATGCTTACTAAACTGCTGCTGAAGTTGCTGGCGTTGCTGGCATTCATCCAGAAGGCCCTCACGATAGGAGCAGTTCTGTCCAAAGTAAAGCTGAGGTTAGCAATGCTATTATTTCTGTTATCGACCGTATCGTTGGCAGAAAGAATTACTGTATACACTCCATCACTGAATGCTGAGGCAGTAACATTCGCGGTCCAGAGGCCAGCTGCATTTTTCACGCCAGTGATATTTACACCGGTGGCATTACTATTGTAAAATCCGAATCTGACTTCCTGTACACCTAAGGTAGTGTCATTTACAGTGGCATTAAAATATAAAATGCTGACTAAACTACTGCTGAAGTTGCTGGCGTTGCTGGCATTCATCCAGAAGGCAGTGACAAAAGGAGCAGTTCTATCCGATGTGAAGGTCAGATTAGCAATAGTGTTGTTTAGGTTATTAAGTGTATCATTAGCTGAAATTAAAACCGTATAGGTGCCATCACTGAGGGAAAAGGTGCTGATATTGGCGCTCCAGACACCGGCTTGATCATGAAAACCGCTCACATTAAATCCGGTGACATTACCATTGTAGAATCCGAATCTGACTTCCTGTACACTTAGGCTAGTATCATTCACCGTTGCATTAAAGCGAATAATAGCAGTACTGTGGTTAGTATTATTATTTTGAGTTGGGCCAGTATAATTAAGCCACAAAGAATTTACTAACGGAGCAGTGTAATCAACAGTAATAGAAATGTTCACCGTCATGTTCATATTATTTTGGGTATCGTTAGCAAAAACAGTCATCACGGTTGAACCTTCATTCAGAGTTGAGAAATCCAGCGATAGGTTCCAGGTTCCTGAAGTATTAGATGCACTACGATTAAATGGCGTTCCAGTGCCATTGCTGAATTGAAAAGTAACCGTGCTAAAGGCTGATTCGGTAACAGTACTTACATTTCGTATGGTCGCATTGAAAGTAGAAGTTCCGGTACTAAAGTTAGCATTGGTAGCAGGATTGGTGATGTTGACGGTAGGCGCAGCATTATCAATGAAGATAGTATAACTAAAAGTAGTATTAACATTACTTACCGTATCGTTAGCGAAAATGGTAATGGTATTTTGCCCATTGGTCGCGGCTACGGTGTTGATTCCCCCAGTAACACTCCAGATGTTTGAGAATCCGGTGTTGGTCGCGCTGCGGTTAAATGGAGTAGATCCATTACTTATTTGAAAGGTAACCGCTTCCACTCGTGTATAGGTATCAGTAACTATGGCATTAAACGTTGCCGCAGCTCCGCTGACTGATGTGCCATCCGAAGGCTCATTAATTGTAATCAAAGGAACGCTGCGGTCAACGGTGAAGTTTATAGATTCAGTATAGTTGACATTATTGTAAGTATCATTGGCAAAAACACGAAAGCTATGGTTTCCTTCAGAAAAAAGAGTTGAATTTACTCCGGTAACATTCCATAATCGGGCAGTGATACTGTTATTACTAGCTGTTAAATTAAAAGGATTGCTGCCGTTAGTAAATACAAAAATAACCGTGTCAACAAAAGAGTGGTTATCAGCGACGCTGGCATTAAAATCTTGGATGGTGAAACTATAATTACTTCCATTAGTAGGAGCGAGGATAGTAACCCGGGGCGGATCATTTTCCTGGGTGCTGTAATTGCTGAAGCCAGTAACGTTGGCATACAATATTCCTAGGCTAGCATCATAGGTGATGTTACAATCAATTCCAACATCGCTGCTGTTATCACAACGCACTCCATTTTTTAATAAGTCTGGCTGGATTTGATAGGTTAGATTTCTGATCTCGATCTGGGCAGTACTATTAATGTTATAAGCTATCGCAGTACTACTGCCAGCGGCTAAATCTAGTATACCAATAGAATTATTGTTAAGGAAAACGTTAAGGCCTACCGATAGATCAACCCCTGTCGTGAAATTAGTTTTATTCCAAATGATAGCGCCAAAGGGATTACTGTAAATTAAACTGTTCTGTCGCAAATTACTATGGAAGATATCATAAGAACTGGGTGAGCCAACACCATTTACGGTAATATTGTTGTTAGTAAGTACATTATTAGTAGCAGTACCATTAATAACTATGCCAGAACCGCCTAAAACTGCGGTAACAGAAATGTTGTTATTGATAACCAAGTTACCGTTTGAATCATCTAAAACTATACCATTAGAATCTGTTCCGACAACAGTAATATTGCTATTTTCAATGGTTGCGTTGTCTACACCTACAAGGAATATTGCTCCCTGCGATCTGCCTGCCGCTTCGCGGATGTTACAATTTAGAATGTGGACATTATCAAAGCCGTCAGTGTCATTGATAGCTACCGTAGAACCTGCCCCAGTGTTATAAGTTATCATAAATCTAAGGTTACACTAGGAGCAACGATATCAAAACAATTAGTTACACTAGCAGAAACATCATTACCAAGGGTGTAAACTTCGCCGCTTAGGTTAAGCTGGCCGCAGACAGTCAAAGTGGTTGCTTGTGGGTTTAGTTCTTGGGTATCTACACTTTCCGGTTCTACTACAACAGCTCCAGTTATCCCCGTACCTTTAATTAAAAAAGTGCTAGCTATTAAAACTAGCAAAACTACTAGTAAAACAGCTACCTTGCTCTTTTTTGTAAAGTACATTACGTTAACTTTCAGAAAACTTTATGGTTTATATATTTGCCTCTCATAATCTGGCTCAAAAAGAAGAAAAATAAATTTTTGTCATGAATCAGGGAAGAGGCAATTTTGTCATCACCACATAATTACAAAATAATGGAAATATTTATAAATTACGCCCTTCAAATGAAAGCCATGAAGCTTGAAACCATCGTACAACAGAGTGGAAAACCAATTTTATCTGCAATACTTCCTATCTTCACCGCAGCATTAGCTTATAATGCCGGCTGCAGCGCAGTAACTTTCATGGAAGGAAATCCAACCCCCCAGAATGAGGGTGGAAATGGCGGCAATGGCGGAAGCGGCACTGGTGGCCAAGGAGGTAATGGCGGAGAAGCTCCTCAATGCACTCCTCACGCCAAATTAGATTGTTTTCAGGGAGATGCATATTGGAATAACAGCTGCAACCAATTAGAAGATCTCTTTCAACATTGCACTGCTGCCCAGAAATGTGAAAATGGGGCTTGTGTAGACAAGTATAATTGCCCAAAGAATATAGATTTAGTTGCAGATTGCCAGGAACAAGGATGCCAACTGTATGATGCTTTTAAAAATGATATCTGCTTATGGGATGTCATTACCGGAATCCCTTCAGTTATGAACGAAAAACTGGCAGTTACAGGAACGAACCTATTAGAACTTAAAAACAAAGTAAATGTTCCAGCTAATTGCAACAATGATTTTGCGGTAAAATATACTGTACAAACTAATACACCGGATGTTCCAGGAAGTTATATGATTTCGCTGCGAGATGCTAGCCCAGATTCAACAGGAATTACTTTTACTCACATGTATGGTCAGAATAATAAAATTATTCTGCAATGCAACGGATTTCAAGAAACTTTTGGCGACTTTGACCTGAAAAATATCAAGAATATCGAAGTGCGTAAAGAAGGGGCCTTATTCAATCTTTATCTTGAAAATAAGCCTTCAGCCTCATTGACTTGTACAAATGTCACTCCATTTCCGATCAATAAAGTCGATCTACAGTTAGGCTCAGCAGTTTTTTCCCAGAATTTTACTTTGGATGATGTGACTTTTTACTGTGGTCAATAAAACCATTTCTTCGGAAATTAACTATGGACTTCTTGATTTTCTTTTAAAGGATTGGGAAAAAAGATTAGATGACCAACTTTAGTGATAGTAGTTCCAAAAAAAAATTTCCTGCAAAAAGATAGAACCGCCACTTTACGGGAGCTGCTGGAAGGAATCCGCAATTATGATGAGCGTTTTACACCTCTATGGCCTTGGATTTATAACAGCAACATTGATAGGTTTGAGGAGTATAAGAAAAGAGCTGAAAGTATAACTTCTCAAGATTACTACAAAAAAGCAAATCTATAAACTCTTTTTTTAGTTACTTTTTTAAACATCCATTCTTTCTTTCACTTATGAACTATAAGGAACTTGGCCTTAAATGCGGCCTGGAAATCCACCAGCAGTTAGAAGGAAAGAAATTATTCTGTAGTTGCCCTACTATCATCCGTGATGATCAGCCTGATTTTGTGATCCAGCGTAAGCTCCGTGCCGTGGCCGGTGAGGAAGGGAAAGTTGATATTGCCGCAAAACAAGAACAGTTGAAAGGCAAGAATTTTGTCTATCAAGGATACAAAGATAGCACTTGTTTGGTAGAGAGCGATTGTGAGCCGCCGCATGAAATGAATGCAGAAGTGTTGTATACCGCATTGCAGCTCTGCAAGTTAGTAGAAGCAGAAGTATTTCCAGTTGTTCAGGTGATGCGGAAAACTATTGTCGATGGTTCAAACACTTCTGGATTTCAGAGGACGGCCTTAGCCGCGCGTAATGGAAAGATCAGCACCAGCACAGGAGAGGTGCGTATCACTAATGTTTCCGTAGAAGAAGATTCTTGCAAAATTGTCAGTGAAACGTCAGAAGAGAAAGTCTATTCCTTAGACAGGCTAGGAATTCCTTTAATCGAGATCGGTACTGCTCCAGATATCACTTCGCCGGAGCAATGCCAGGAAGCGGCAAAGAAGATTGGGATGTTATTGCGCTCATTGCCGGGAGTGAAACGCGGTCTGGGAACGATCAGGCAAGACGTCAATGTTTCCATCAAAGGCGGCGCACGGATCGAGATAAAAGGAGCGCAGGATTTACGGCAGTTGCCGTTGTTAGTGGAATTGGAAGTGAAACGGCAGGAAGAATTATTGAAAATAAAAGAGGAATTGAACAAACAAAAAGTAAAATTATCTTCTCTAAATATTACTGATGTAACTTCTTTATTTACAATTTCTTCTGCAAATCTGATTAAAAATACACTGGCTAAAAAAGGAAAAGTTCTGGCTATTAAGTTACCTGGTTTTGCTGGGATTATTGGTAGAGAAGTGCAACCTGGCAGAAGAATAGGAACAGAGTTTTCTGACCGGGCGAAAATCCACGCTGGTGTTGGAGGAATATTCCATTCTGATGAGCTGCCTAGATATTGAATTTCTGAAACAGAAGTTATTGCGGTCAAGGAGAAGTTAGGGTGCAGCAAAAATGATGCTTTTATATTGGTTGCCGATGAAGAGAGAAAAGCAAAAAATGCTCTCCAAGCAGTATCGGCTAGAGCTCATGAACTACTACACGGAATCCCAGAAGAAGTCCGCAAAGCTAATGCTGACGGGACGACCAGCTATCTGCGGCCTATTCCGGGAGCAGCAAGAATGTATCCAGAGACAGATGTTCCATTGATCAGGCCTAGTCTGCAGGATATTGAACTGCCGGAAACTTTGGACGAAA
>Ga0209542_10006149_pt1 | contig 23525 bp, 23 predicted proteins | sample RifCSPhighO2_01_FD_184028 | JGI IMG/M metagenome (GOLD analysis project Ga0209542, IMG submission 184028) | Soil microbial communities from Rifle, Colorado - Rifle CSP2_plank highO2_0.1 (SPAdes) (version 2) | ecosystem: Environmental > Terrestrial > Deep subsurface > Rock core/Sediment ... | reverse complement strand
CGGATGCGCCGATCCTCCTCCCTGACCCTCCGCCTCGGCGCATCCTCGCGGGGAGGGGGCGGAAGTTTGTTTTAATGCACAAAATACGATACAATTTACCAATTATGTTCAGTAAGAATTCTTCGAATTCACACGAATACCTCGACATAACTCAACATGAGATTGAGGCTCTTAAGTTTGAATATAACCTTGCCGATGCTCACACCCACCAATCACAGTCACCAACTCAAGAAAAAATCGTGGAACGATTGCCTGACTTATGGCATGAGGCAGAAAAGACAAAACAGGGAGATATGGAGAAGCGATTTATCGAAGCATTCTTTCGGAGTCAACGCCAAAATACCGCACTCACCACCCCAACTATGCTCGTGTACGCCGCTTCTATTGGCATGGTCGCGATTGCAAACTATTTGATGAAGAAAAAGATGAGCGTAGCACTTTTACATCCATGCTTTGACAACATCCACGATATTTTGAAACACATGCATATTCCTCTTGAACCACTCGAGGAAAACTGGCTACATGATTCAGAAAAGATTTATGATAATTTAAAGAAACATGTAAAAGCAGATGCGCTATTTGTTATTGACCCAAACAATCCAACTGGATTTACTTTGACAGGATCGGCAAAGGATCCGGAAGAAACCAAGCGAGGATTTATGGAGCTGTTTCGTTACGCAAAAGATCATAACAAGTTATTACTTTTCGATTTCTGTTTCGCTTCATTTCTACTTCCAGGAACAGAACTCGGAATTTTTGAAATATACAAAGAACTTGAAGATTCGGGAGTGAGCTATATTACGATCGAAGACACGGGCAAAACCTGGCCTCTCCAAGATACCAAGGTAGCGATCATCAAGACGAGCAAAGATTTGCACGACGAGATTTACAACATCCACACGAGCTATCTTCTAAACGTTTCGCCCTTTATTCTCAATCTTGTGAGCCAATATATTGAGGATTCAATCAAAGATAGTTTTGCGTCCGTTCACGACTTGTTGAGTAGAAATAGAGAAACAGCAAAGCGAGAGCTAAAAAACAGTTTATTGGAATTTCAAGAACCAAAGACTAATGTAAGCGTGGCCTGGTTTAAAATAACCGATCCGAACATTAAAGCTACTGATTTACAAAAAGCAATATTAACAAAGGGGGTCTATGTCTTACCCGGAACATATTTTTTCTGGAACGATCAAGAACAAGGTCAGCACTACATTCGGATAGCTTTAGCTCGTAATACCAATATGTTTGAGCCAGCCATAAAGCTGGTAAGAGAAGCGCTTGATGAGTATGGCAAATAATCCATGACCGAAGAACGACCAAATTTCGAAGTAAAGAATGATGCGGACGGCACAATATCTCGCCGCAAATTTCTCAGAAAAGCGGCAATAGGTATTGGAGGAGCTGCCGCTTTAGGCGTGGGCTTAAAACTGGGTTTAAAAGAAAAAACGACTCCGATCAAAATAAACACGCCAGAAATCAGCCCCGAGGAATTGAAAAGAAAAATCACGGGAAATAAATCATATTTCAAAGAAACCTATGGCATTACTATCGAAGCGGGAGCTACGATAACTAAATATGATGGAACAGAAACGAGTATACCCGCGGGAGACTTGAAGCCAGAAGAGGTCTTAAACGGAATGGAGGCAATAAAAAGTGAGTTGCTTAAATATCCACCAGATCTTATTAAGGAGTGGGTTCATATCACATCAATTAGGCTTGTTAAAAATCTTATGGCGTCGCCCAATCAATATGAAGAAAAACAGGATCCTTCTAATCCACAGTCTTACTCGATTTCTCAAAAAGATCGATACGATGTTGCCTTTGCATTTCGCATTAATGACGCAGGAAAAATTAAATTACAGTATAATGGGGCCGAGTTCAGCGATCGAAATGAAGTTTTAAAAAATATGCCGGAAAAACTACATCAAATGATTTTGGGAATTAGCCGTATGAAAAGTTTATCGTTAGAAGGGATCAGTGAAGATAAATTTCGGATGCAACAACGATCTATGATTCAAAAGATGAGTTTAGAAATGGCAACAAAAGGAAAGTTAAACGATAAGTTCTGGGAGGATTTGAAGACTGGGAAAGTTGATGAGAATTATTTGGAGACACAACCTCAATGAAAAAGAATGAAATAAAAGGTTTGTGGATACCTATCGTTACGCCCATGTATAAGGGGTCATATGACTCGGAGTCTATGAGTAAATTGATAGCATTTGTTGATCCATACATGGATGGATATGTCCCTTGTCTCAGTACAGGAGAGGGAGCTTTTCTATCAGATAAACTTTGGGAGGAAGTCATATCTGATCTGCGGTCAAAAACAAAGAAACCCATTATTGCTGGAATTAAAGGCAGAGAATTGAGTGAGATTCTAAAATTGGCAGATAAAGCAAAAGCTCTTGGTTGCCAGGCCATTATTGTTCCTGCTCCATCGAACAACGAGGAAGAAAGTTTGAACTTTTTTTCAAAGCTCGCTACCAAAAGCTCCTTGCCGATTATGATCTACAATACCGAAACTGCACATTTCAAAACTGTAGAGGCAATTCAAAAATTGGATCAAATAGAAAATATTATCTCTCTCAAGGATAGCTCAATGAATATAGATTTTTTCCAAAAAATGGTAGGACTACGAAAGGCGGGTAGTTTGCACATGACAATATTGCAAGGCATAGAGCATAAGCTCTTGGACTCAAAAGGATGTGATGGATTTCTTACCTCACTCCTGAACAATGAACCCGAACTTTGCAAAAAAATGTTTGAATCATACCCAGAAAAGTTACAACAACAGATTATGAGCGAGTTTTGGTGGCAACACAATCTCGGGGGAGAGTGGTTTATCACATTAAAAGCTATGTTGTATAGCAAGGGAATTCTTCGATCTGCAGAACAAGTTAGTCAGGTTGTAAAACTATGAAGAAAATTGTTTTTGACAACAGTATTCATCTCGGCCAATTTTCCATCACTGATGAGTCAATGAGAATTGCTTCAAAGAATTCTCAAATTATGATTTCCGAGAAGTCGAATGATGAAATTATCGGCGTTGAGAGCTTTAACGAGAATACGTATTCAGATGATACGATCTGGGGTATTCCTCGAGAGCCGCAAGATGTGTTTTATAAATTCATGGATGTATATCACACGCTAAAAAATGTAGATCGAATTGCGCTTTCGAAAGAGGATACGCGAAAAGCTCTAGAAATTTCGGAAAAGCTGGGCATTCAAATTTCAAATGCCTTAACATGCGCAATCGCAATTCGTGTTAAAGCGGAAGAAATTCACTCTTTCTATTCGGAGTTTAAAAAAATAGAAGTTGCTGAACTTCTTGCATCGGAGAGCATCATCTTAAATAACCCAAGTATTGAAATAGAGAATAAGTTTTCCGAGGATAATCTAGAAAAGTATTATCAAGATGCATTAGCTAGTTTCCGAAAACATGGGATTGATTTGGCTGAAAAGTTTCATGTATAATTTCCATCACCAACTGCAACAAGGATTAAATTGGAGTACCGTAGCTACTTATTATTCGGGGAAGTTAAACAAACAAACTTCCGCCCCCTCCCCGCGAGGATGCGCCGAGGCGGAGGGTCAGGGAGGAGGATCGGCGCATCCGAGCCATCAACAGAGCGTCTGACGCCAGTCGAGGGACTCGACAGCAGGCCAGAGCGGTGGGATCAATCCACATTTCATACCGCCGCGATTAAGAGAGAGTGATACGACCGCTCTGGCCTGCTCCGCTCGCTGTAGCGAGTGGTGGGCGGCAGACGCACCTTTTTAGTAATCATCATCCTGGGGATGTTCGCGGAAGTAAGTGCGGACTTTTTCTAGGAGAGACAGCCAAGTTGAGACAGGTTCGGCTTCCGAGGAGCCTGAAAATTATGAATAAAGAAAAAGTAATTTTACCACCAAATTCTATTGAGGTTGAAGGACCTATTATTTTTCTTGCTGGTCCAATACGGGGTGCACAAGATTGGCAAGGTGAAGCGATAAAAATAATTCATCGAATTAATCCGCAGATAAGTATTGCTTCACCACGGCGTGAATATCTTGATGGTGAGTTTGTCTACGAAAGACAGGTAGATTGGGAAACCAAATATTTGCGAAGGTCAGCCAAGAACGGTGTTATACTGTTTTGGCTTTCAAAAGAATTTGAGCATGATCATGGTCGAGCATACGCCCAAACATCCAGATTCGAACTTGCTGAGTGGAAAATGAGGCATGAACACGATGGTGCAAAATTGGTTATTGGTATCGAAGACGGTTTTACCGGAGCACGATATATTAGAAGGAGATTTTCTCAGGATTGCCCAAATGTTTTGATTCTTAACTCGCTAGAAGATACATGCAAGAAAGCCGTAGAATTAACAATAAAAAGTCAATCCGAGGAGGGTCAAAATACAAAATAAAAATACACCCCCGAAAACCTAAGTGGGGCCTAGCTTTTCAAAAATCCCAGTCCGAGGAGCATAAATTTGCAATAATATATGAATACAAAAAAGTTTGAAATAATTGGCAAAGATTTATCAAATGAGGAGAGGGGAGTGTTTTCTGAGCGTGTCAGAGAGGGAATAATTAAGTCTGAAGAAAGACTTGATGGAGAACTTGAGAAGACAGAATTAGAAATAAAAATGGTAGGTTTGATTAATAAATATCTGAAACAGGAACTAGCGGGTTTAGATTTGGAATACGAAGAAGTTCGGCCGAATCAATTACACGTTTTTTCTCCAGAATCTTTTGAAAAACATTTTCCCGGCCTGCATTACAATGCTTTTTATCATTCTGCTAATGACCAGATTTATATAAGGAGAGGCACACAAGCTAATGAATTAGAATATTTTAAACAAGTTTTCCACGAGACTATCCATCTCGTATCTTTTCATAAGTTTTTAGTTGATAAAAAGTCTGACCGAACAGGAACTTATAGGCTTGGATATGCCAATACAGACCCAAGACTGGAATCCGACACATTCAGTGGCTTGAATGAAGCCGTTGTTGATAAGATAGCCATGGACGCTACTTTCAAAAACAATAAAGAAATTATTTCCACTCTCGAAGCGGATAAAGACAAACAGACGGTGACAACTTGGTATCCGCGACAATTAGAAGTCCTAGATATTATATTAAGAAAAGTTGCTGCTGTTAGCGGAGAAGATATTGTAGAAGTTTGGAAGAAATTTAAATACGGAGAATTCCATGGAAATATGATGTATTTGCGAAACATAGAAAAGGCTTTGGGTAAGGGAGGGCTAAGGATTATTGCCATGCTTCCTGCTGGCCGCTCACCAGATGAATTATCTTTAATAAAGGACATCATGGGTTACCTGAATATTGACGATAAAAAATCTAGAGAAAAAATGGCACAGCAAATTTTAGATAAAAATTTAGAAAAGCAATTAGTTCGAGTAGGTTCAGTTCGGCTGGGCTCACTGCAAACAAAATAACCTATATGGGGTCTGGCTAGTTGCCGTAAGCGGCCGTAAAACTTGAGTTTTTTGTTGGTTTATTGTATAGTTAAAATAGATGAGAAACAAACGTGACAAGGAACAACAAGAGTTAAACGAAGCCCCGGTTACTCTAGCGGTCTTTTTAGAGGCGTACAACAAAGGCCTTCCTGCGGGATTTTCCCGTGCCACAGTCAGGACATTAAGAAAGTTTCAGGAGGCACATCCTACGTTTTTTAAGGGAAAAGATATGTGGTCAATTGACCGACATCGTAAAAGACTGTTTGATTGGTTGTCCTCAAATACCGAGTAATTAAGGCCAAGGCATCTATGGATAAAATTGAACAACATGCACACCAAGAAGCAAAAAGTTTTTATGGCCTGGGAATCGCTCCCAGGCTTTTAGATATTCTCGAAAAATCTGGTTTTAAGTCGCCGACGCCGATTCAGGCACAGGCGATTCCTGTGGCAATTCAGGGCAAAGACCTGGTCGGTATAGCTCAAACAGGTACTGGCAAGACCTTGGCGTTCGGTATTCCCATGCTTCAGCGTTTGGCCCAAATTAAAGGACAGGGGCTGATCGTTTTGCCAACACGCGAGCTGGCGCTGCAAGTAGATGAGGCTCTTGCGGGAATTGGCCGAGACATAAAGCTGAGAACCGCAGTATTAATTGGCGGCATGTCCCTTGCTCCACAGAAACGAGCCATCATGGGTAAGCCCCATATAATTATAGCTACTCCTGGTCGTCTTATAGATCATCTGCAGCAAAAAAATATTAATTTGAATGATATTAAGATTGTGGTCTTAGATGAAGCCGATCGAATGTTGGATATGGGGTTTGCTCCACAGATAAGTCAAATATTTCGTTTTCTGCCCAAAGAGCGCCAGACTATGCTTTTCTCGGCTACCATGCCGCCGGAGATTATGAAGATGGCCGCCGGACACATGAAGTTGCCCATACGAGTGGAGATGGCACCGGCGGGCACGACAGTTGAGCGTGTTACGCAGGAACTTTTTATTGTCAGCAACGTTTTAAAGTTCCCGCTTTTGAATAAATTACTAGAAAGTTATCTTGGCTCAGCTCTTATATTTACCAGAACTAAGCATGGTGCCAAGAAGGTTATGCGCCAGCTAAAGGCCGTTGGTATTGGTACCGCAGAGATACACTCTAACCGCTCTCTTGGCCAGAGGCGTGAAGCGTTGGAAGGATTCAAGTCGGGTAAATATCGTACGCTAGTGGCTACCGATATCGCTTCGCGCGGTATAGATGTTAACGGTATTGAGCTAGTGGTAAATTATGATCTGCCTTCAAGCCCTGATGACTATGTTCATCGCATCGGCCGAACGGCGCGCGCTGGCGCCAGTGGGCATGCGGTTACATTTGCCATGCCGGACGAGCTCAGAGAAATTCGTGCCATAGAGCGTCTAATCCGCATGAATCTACCATTGTCTAAATTGCCTGAATTGTCGCTCATAGGCCCCGTCCCAACGGCAGAAGGAGAAAGAGATTTTGGTTCCGCTCAGTATCAACCTGGCCGCCACAGGAGTAATTTTTCTCGTCGCAGTTTTGGCGGCCGCAGTAGGAAGTTTCGATAAATTTCGAGGTGAGGGTTACTATGGCTGTTGGAATCCGCATAAACAAATATTTGAGAGATAAGGGTCTGGCATCCAGGCGCGAGGTAGATAAGCTCGTTAAGGACGGACTGGTTTTTGTTAATGGAAAAAGGGCTGAAAACGGCATGCTTCTAAACGAGACGGACGATGTTGCGATAAAAGGTAAGCCTAAAGAATATCAGTATCTAGCTTATTACAAACCGAGAGGGTTAGCCACTCAGGATTTTGCCGACAGAACGAGTGTAATAAAAACATGGAAAAAAGATGGACTTTATCCGATAGGAAGACTAGACAAGGAATCAGAAGGACTTTTGATATTAACAAATGACGGCCGTTTGGCCAGGGAAATTTTATCTGAAAATCCAAAATACGAAAAAGAATACATCGTTACGGTAAAAGAACATTTACGCGCGGGCATTCCGGCAATTTTTGAATCGGGGATGCAGACAAGTATTCTAGGCAAATTATTACCCGCCAAAACAAAAATTATAAGCCCCACAACGCTCCGTGTTATTTTAAACGAGGGCAAGAAGCATCAAATAAGGATAATGCTTAATGACCTGCACTACACGATTAGCTCGCTTAAACGTGTCCGCATCGGTCATATAAGACTGGGTAATCTAAGGCCTGGGCAGACTCGATCAGTAACTAAGGAATTTTCTTTTTAAGTGCTATGTTAATAGATAATGTAACAATTAGTGTCCGGGCGGGAAACGGGGGCGATGGTAAGGCTGCGTTCAATAGTAATATGATGAGCCTCGGACCAGTCGGTGGAGATGGGGGAAAAGGCGGCGATGTTTACTGTGAAGGAGTTTCAGATTTGAGCGCGCTCGCTCAATTCAGAAATAAAAAAGAGGTTAAAACGGAAAACGGCGGAAACGGCAGAGGGCAGTCCGTAGATGGGACGGATGGTGACGATTTGACACTTAAAATTCCCGTAGGAACAGTTATTACAAATATTGAAACTGGAGCAGTTTCGGAAATTGTTAAAATTGGCGAAAGGGTTTTGATTGCTCGGGGTGGCCGAGGCGGAATAGGTAATTTTAAATTTCGATCTGCCACCAATACAAGCCCCAAGGAGTTTACCAGGGGCAAGCCGGGAGAAGGGTTTACGACACGCCTTGAGCTGAAACTAATAGCTGATGTTGGGCTTGTCGGTTTGCCTAATGCCGGCAAGTCCAGCTTGCTCAACGAACTTACAAACGCCAAAAGCAAGGTAGCAAATTATCCTTTTACCACGCTTGAGCCAAATCTGGGCGTTTATTATGAACTCGTGTTGGCCGATATTCCCGGGCTTATTGAGGGTGCCTCAGCCGGCAAGGGTCTCGGGGTGAAATTCCTTCAACATATTGAGCGGACAAAAATAATTTTTCACCTGATCTCGACAGAATCAGAAGATCCTTCAGCGGAGTATGCTATTATTAGAAAGGAGCTTGAGAGCTATAGTAAGGAGCTGGCCGCTAAACCAGAATTCATTTTTATAACTAAGAGTGACTTAGTTAGCGCAGAAGATCTAAAAAATAAACTGGTGGCACTAAAGAAAATAAGCAGGAACGCTATTGCCATATCAATACACGATGAGGCAAGCATAGCCGGAGTTAAAAAAATATTAAACAAGATAAAATCAGAAAAATAGTATTTGAAAACTAGAATTAAAAAGAGCTAAGATTCATTATATGAAAGAAGTTACTCCCGCAGATATTACTCAGAAGTGGCCGAATAACCTGGTTTTGGTTAGACACGGGTTGTCTGTTTATAATGAGGAACGCGAGCTTATTAATCGTGGCGTTTTGAAGACCTATTCTTCCAAGATCAAGAGTTTACGCAATGCAGACATCCCGCTATCTCCTAAAGGTAAGGCTCAGGCCAAGAAAACGGGAATATTTTTAGCTAAAAAGTACGGCCATTTTGATATTGTGTTTGCGTCGCCGTTTAAGAGGGCTTCCGATACGGCTAGGCTCATATCCCAGAGCTTGCCCAAGACCAGGCTGGTTACCGAAGAGCGGATACGCGAAAAAGAGTTCGGCATATCTGACGGTATGACCCAGGAGGAGATTAAAGAGATTTTTCCTTACGAATACTCTCGCAAGCTCAAAGAGAAGAAATATTATTATCGGCCGATAGGCGGTGAATCTTACCCGGATGTTAATTTGAGAATTTGGGCGTTCTTGAGCAGTTTAGTGCGAGAGTATCCGAAGACGAATATTCTTGTCGTATCTCATTCGGCGGTTATGCTTTGTTTCCGCAAAGTTCTTGAAAAGCTGACTGAAAAACAGGTCATGGATATTAATCAAAATGACGACGTCCAAAACTGCGCGATCATAAGTTATAAGTTTGATCCGAAACTGAAACCCAAACCCAAGATGAAATTAGATATTTATAATAAGATTGCTTGGTAATTATGGAACCTGGCGATAAAACAATTAAAAAAGAGGGGACCGAAATACTCATTTCGATATCGCTTAAAAATGGTAGCGAGACAGAGCGGATAGCGCAAAAAATGCTGGAAGATCTATTGGCCAAGTATAAACTTGATAAATGGATACGTTGTCATGATGTGCTAATTGAAGAGGGGGCTCGGGCCCATGCCTTTCCAGTCGTAACCATTAGCGAACGTAAAACAGAGCCATCGCTCCTAATTGGAAAGCGGTGGCGCTATAGATCAAATTATTAAAAAGTATTTTCCAGAAGTATTATAAATTAGATCATAGTGAGCGACCTTATTATTTTATTGGTTTCAGGGTACTTAGTCGGCTCGATATCGCCAGGTTATTTTTTTGGCGAAATAATTAAAGGGGTCGATATTCGAAAATTTAACCGCCTCAATACTGGAGCGACAAATACATATCACGTTGTGGGACCAGTCTTCGGGATAATTACCGGCGTAATAGACTTTGCTAAGGCACCCCTGGTTTATTATTTTGCGGTTTCGGGTTTATCGGGCTTGTCTGTTTTAAGCTATGACTTGGCGATTTCTGTAGGTTTAGCGGTAGTTCTGGGACACATTTTCCCTTTTTATCTTGGCTTTCGCGGTGGCAGAGGCGTGGCATCTCTTTATGGGCTCAACGCAATAATCCTGGTACCGTTTAATAACTTTTCTTTTTACTCGCTTACCCTATTTATCGGCACGGTTTTTTATTCAATAGTCATTTCCCAGCGGCCGGAAATTAAGGAAGCATTGGGCGAAGCGCCGGCCAGGAAATTTCTTAAATTAGGCGGCCTGATTTTCCCGCTAGGGCTGCTTATTATTAGCCAATCAACTATGGCCTGGATCGCCGGAGCTGGTTTCTCGACAATGTTTTCATTCGATATTCTAAGATTTATGTCGCCACGGCTAAACGAGCGTTATCTGCGCTTAAAGAGTTTGGCTAAACATAAAGAACTAAAAAGATTTTCCGGCTATACGCTGTTTTTCTTCAGCATTTTTATAATTTTTGCTTTTTTTGACAAAAATATTGCCATTTTAAGCACCATCGCTTTTATAGTCGGTGATATTTTCGCGCCATTCGGTAATGTTTTTTCAAGTAAAAAACTTGTAGGTGAAAAAACTTGGGGCGGGGCTGGACTTGTCTTCCTAATGGCCGTCGTGTCTGGTTTCTTTTTGAAAAATTTGGTCTTATCGGCGTTGCCTGCTAAAATAATAGTAGGCTCGGCATTCTCGGCTACTATCCTGGATCAGATGGCGTTTAAAATCGATGATAATATTCTGGTGCCGATCGGAACCGCCGTCATTCTAACATTACTATGGATTCACTGACTTTTTATATTTTTCTTTTTATACATCTCATTTCTTTGATAGTTGGTTTTGGCGCGGTTTTAATTACGGATTTTTTCGGTCTTTTGTGGTTGCGTAAACAGGTATCCACAAAGTTTATGGTTGAGGCTAGCGGGTGGGCAAAAACACTTATCTGGCTCGGCTGGTTTGGGTTAGTTTTTTCCGGCCTGGTTTTGATAACCCAGAAGGGCTATGTGGATAATCTGACGCAAATAAAACTATTTTTCGTGGCCATGATTGGAGCTAATGGGGTTTTTCTTCACAAAATTCATATAGCGCTTGAGAGGCTTGGCAACGCTAACATGTCTTCACGCCTCAAGTTCCGTATTGTCGTTGCCAGTATTATCTCTCAGGTTGGCTGGTGGGGTGCGATTTTTATAGGATTTATTCACCGTCATTGGCGGCATAACATTTCTTGGCCTGATAATCCGTGGCTTTATATGGCTATAATCGGCGGAGCTTTTATGGCACTGCTTCTTATTGGAGAATTGATTTTTGGTAAAACAGCCAGAAAGAAGAATGAGTAAAAAGAGTCTGCCTATTTTTTTAATAATAGCAGCCTTAGCCGCTATTTTAGTTTATTTAAAAGTTATACCTCTGTCTGGTTTTAGTCTGGATGAAATTGAAAAGTCTGGAGACACAGTTATTGAAAATATAAAAAAAGAAATACTGAATCCGCCACCCTTGCGGGCACTAAGAGAGTCTCAGCAAGCGCTGCTTACTCAGGTCGGAACTTTTAAGTGGACTAATATCCAACGGGCCAATAACGGCTTAGCACCACTGGCCGAGAATACCAAACTTAATTCTGCTGCTGCGCGCAAGGTTCAGGATATGTTTAATCGTCAGTACTTTGAACACGTATCGCCGGATGGTAAAAACATCGGCGATTTGGTTGAAAGTGTGGGTTATGAATATATAACTGTTGGCGAAAATTTGGCACTTGGCAATTATAAAGACGATCAAGAACTGGTGCAGGCCTGGATGGACAGTCCAGGTCATCGGGCCAATATTTTAAGCACAAAGTTTACTGAAATCGGCGTGGCCGTTGGCAGGGGATTATTCGAAGGCAAGCAAACATGGCTTGCGGTGCAGGCCTTTGCCTTGCCGCTATCCGCTTGTCCCCAAGCCGATACCTTACTTAAGTCTCAGATTGATTGGTTGGAACAGCAAATAGCAGAGCTTAAGGTTGAGGCCGACATTCTTTTAGACGAGATGGATAGTTATAAAAAACAGGGCGGTCGCGATGAGTATAATCGTTTAGTTGAGGAGTATAATGCCCTGGCCAAACAAATTAACGAAATTGTTGCTCAGGTTAAGGGCTTGGCTATTCAGTATAATGACCAGGTTCGCGCATTTAACGCTTGCATCGCAGGTTCTTGACAAATACCATCTCTTCAGGAATCCAGCGACTCATTTTATTTTTTAAAAGTTTTAGAATAAGATATGAAACAAATTTTATCAGCGGTTACGCGAATTTTGCAAAATAGATTTTACTTGGCGGTCTGCATTGTAATCGCCGCGATAGTTTTTTCTTTACTTTTTTGGATTCAGGTTAAAACTGTGCCGGGTAACGATAGCCGACTTCAAATTGCCGTTTTTGGCTGGAAGGATTGGGCGATCCTGGCAATAATTGCTATTTTAAATTCAATTTTTATTACAATTGAAATTTACGTCTTCAATATTAAGCGTCAGTTTTTACAAAAAATAAGTGGCAGTGTCGCCTTAGTTGTTGGCGGGGCCGGGACTTCATCTGGCATCATGGCCTCTATTTTCAGTATCGCCAGTTGCAGTCTGTGCGTTAGCGCCATTTTTGGGTTTCTCGGAGCCAATTCCGTTGTTTTCTTGATTAATAACAGGGGATATGTCGTGATTGCAACTTTTGTATTACTCCTGTTGTCTTTATATTTGAGCAGTAAGAGGTTTGGTCAGACTTGCAAAGAATGTCAGATAAAATTATAATCACAGGATGGAAGAAAAGACTACAACAAACGAATATTTAATAAAAAAAGAAGAAAAAGAAAAGGAGGCTCAGGTCAGAGACAACAAGAAGAAGATGCGTAGTGCTGGGCGCAAGGCTATTGTACTTATTGTTTTATTTTTGGTGATCTTCGGTATTTACAAGGCTTTTAGCAGTAAGGCGTCTCTACCACCTGGACAATTCTTTGAAGCTCAATCTCGGGAGCATATAGATGTCGGCGCAGCTCATCCCGCATACAACTCTAATCCGCCTAGCGGCGGCTGGCATTATAATGTGCCGGCTCAGACAGGGATTTATGACAAAGAATTGCCAGACGAGCAGATCATACACAATCTTGAACATGGCCACATTTGGTTAGCGTACAAACCAGATCTGGCGCCTGAGCAGATTGAGAAACTGGCCGAGATTGCCAAGGATTACGGTTCCAGGATCATCATGACTCCGCGTGCTACCAACGATTCACCGATTGCTATTATTGCCTGGGAACATGTTTATAAAATTGACGCTGTGGACGAAACCACGGAACCACAAATCAAGGCTTTTATTGCTGCCTACCGCAATATTGCTGGCCCGGAACGCAATATTCCGGATTCTGGATTTGGAGATTTCAGAGGTAAAACCAGTGTGCCTTCTTTAGCGCCAACGCATAATGATTAGCCTTATATAATACAAATAGACCACAAAACCCAAAAAACTTGACTTTGGTCAAGTTTTTTGTTATTATTATGGTTAGCAGTAAAGTAGTTGGGCTGAGGCCCAGAAAGGAGAGGAGCTTATGGCTTCTCAGAGACCCGCAAAAAACCGGCAGAACCGCTTGAAGCGGGCGCAAAACCGCCTTCATCAAGAGGGGGGCGGAGAGGGCTCGGGATGGGCACGTCGGCAGGCGGCCCGACGATTCGGCCGCCGCAACAGGGCGGCGAGACGGAACAAGAATCGTTCGCAACACTACCAACCCAAGTAGTGCCACGCGAGTGATCTTCGGGGGCGGAGCAATCCGCCCCCCTTTATTTTTATAAATTGCACTCCTTATCCGCCACTGCTACAATGAGTGTATGCTAAAACAAGAAATACAAAATTTTTCTAAGCAGCTAGATTACGAACCGATAATAGAGAATATCAGTAATTTTCATAAAAAGAACAAATTTATCGTCTGCGGAATGGGCGGATCTAATCTTGCCGCCGGCATTATTGAAGGCTGGAGGCCCAAACTAGACGTAAACTTGCACCGTGATTATGGATTACCAGACATGGAAGTTGCTGAGCTAAAAGAGTATTTAATAATTGTCAGTTCTTACTCTGGTGACACTGAAGAAACACTGTCTTCGTTCAATGAAGCCCATGCTAGAGGGGTGCCGATCATTGCGATAACTACAGGTGGTAAATTGCTTGATTTGGCTCAATCACAAAACTACCCCTTTATTAAATTCCCAAAAGTTAATAGTGGCCCGCGTCTTGCGGTAGGCTATAGTATTAAGGCGACGCTCAAAGCGATGAGCGAAGAAACCCTTCTACATGATATAAGCGATACGGGTAAATTATTAAATACCGCCAGCCATGAATCCATGGGTCGTGATATTGCCCAAAAATTGCAAAACAAAATCCCATTAATATATTCGTCAGGAAGAAATGCCGGGTTATCAAGATACTGGAAAATCAGTTTTAACGAAACCGCGAAGCTACCGGCATTTTATAATTTCTTACCCGAGCTCAATCATAATGAGCTCGCCGGATTCAATTCTAAAATTTTTGATGGCAAACTAAATCACAAATTTACTCCTATTTTTCTGAACGATCCCGATGACGACCCAAGAATACAAAAAAGAATGGCCGCCAGCAAGAAAATTCTAGAAAATAAGGGATTCGACATTGTCAATTTTGACTTATCTGGCCCCTCTCTCTGGCATAAGGCATTCGCTAGTATCCTAACTACCATGTGGACCACATATTTTCTAGCTGAATATTACCACGTCGATCCAGAAGATATTTCGATGATCGAGGATTTCAAGAGGCTGGTAAACTAGCTAAGTTTTTGTTATAATTTAAATATGGACAACATCAAAAAAGTGGGTTCGGCTGACTCACCACGAGGTACACCGAAGGATGTCTTTTTGCATCTTTTGGCTGTGGTAACGCTGTATGTCAGCGTGGTCGCTTTTATTACTCTGTGGTGGCAATATATCAACGTGCTATTCCCAGACATCCTGCAAAATCAGGGCTATTATAACTACGCTAACTATTATGATCCTATCCGGCTAGCCATGGCCGCCCTGATCGTTGTATTTCCAATCCACATTATTATTTCATGGCTTATTGGCAAAGAGTTTAAGGCAGACCCGGAAAAGCGCGAAATACGCGTGCGTAAGTGGTTGTGGTATATCACCCTATTTATATCAGCCGTAACAATAATAGTTGACCTCATAACCCTGATAAATAATTTTCTTAGGGGTGAATTAACAACTCAGTTTTTCCTTAAAGTTTTAGTTGTGCTAATTGTTGCAGGAGCGGTGTTTGTTTATTATCTCTGGGATCTGAAAAAGCGAGAAAGGCAATCAGGTAAACCTAAGTTAGTAGCCTGGCTTGCAACGGCGGTTATATTGGCCAGCATCGCTTATGGCTTCTTCTTAATTGGGACACCCGCGACTCAGCGCGATCGTAGGTTCGATGAGCAGAGAGTGAACAATCTATCAATTATACAAAGCGAAGTTATAAATTATTGGATAAATAAAAATAAATTACCCGCAGATCTTAGTGATTTGAAGAACGACATATCAGGCTTCGTCTCGCCAACTGATCCAGAGACTGGCGTGCAATTAGACTACACAGTAACCGGAGTGCTATCTTTCAGGCTTTGCGCCGACTTCAAAACTCCCTCTAAGACGTCTGATACATTGATTAGGACGCCAGCGTTTTACCCCTACAATCAAAATTGGGATCACGACGCGGGCCGCACCTGTTTTGACCGGACGATTGATCCGGAACTCTATAAGCGAAGTGGCATCGAGCCGGTTCCCCTGAAGTACTAATAAATCAAAAACAGCCCAGCCCCACTTTTATGCACAGAACCGTGGAGGGGCTGTTTTTCCTTGACTTTTTACCGATTTTAATATATAATTATATAATGTTAAATAAACTCAAGAGCCTAATCAAACAATACAAAAAAACCTCAATCTTAATCGCCCTTATAATCTTGGGCGGTGCCATTTTTTTTATAGCTGGCAGAGAAGAAAAAACTGCTGGAAAAATCGTAAAGGTTCAACTTGGAACCATAAGCCAGGGGGTTAGTGCAACCGGCCGTGTTGAGCCAAGCCAGGCGGTTGATCTTTCTTTTGATAGGCCGGGCCGCATTATCTTTGTCGCGGCTAAGACCGGCGACAAGGTACGTCCTGGACAACTTTTAATTCAATTAGAATCTTCAGAGCTTTTTGCGCAAAAGCAGAGAGAGTTGGCAAATCTTAGTGCCGCTCAAGTAAGGCTTGATCAAATTCGCGCTTCAGCGGACACTACCGATCTTGATAACAGTTTGATTGTCAGCACTCTCTCAGGAGCGGTAAAAACAATTACTGATATGATGGCTGATTTTACAAAAAACCAATACGCATATTTTAGCGGTTTTACCGGTGAAGCTAATTCAATAGCTGACGCCAAAGAATCAGTACTCTACTCGTTGTATAGTCAGCCCAATTTGGGCCGGGTTCTTACTTGGTATTTCCTATCGTTAAACTCAGGTCTTAAAAGAGATATTTCAGATGTGGAGAATGGTGTCTTTGCCGGAGACGTAGATACCCTTGTTGAGCGAACCAGGGAAGCATTACTTAAAACTAAATTTGCTTTGGAGTTACTTAATTCCGCCCTTAGCAACACTAGCGAAGCAAGCGCGACAGACAAGGCCATAATTAAGACAGCCGTCGACCTGGTTATAGCACAACTCGCAAGCCTCACAACTAAAAACAAATCGTTACTATCGCAAACTTTTGATATTCGGCTTGCCCAGGCTCAACTTGAGCAAGCTAGGGCCAGCCTTGCTTTTGTTGACGCTCAAATTGCCAAGAACTCTCTCCGCGCGCCATTTGCCGGGGTAATAACTGACGTTCGTGTTGAGCTCGGTGAGGTTGTAAGCGGGGCAGCGGCAGTATCAATGATAAGTAATGGCAAGTATCAGATAGAAGTAAACATTTCTGAGGCAGATATAACAAAAATAAATGTCGGCAATTCGGCAATGATTAGGTTTGATGCATACGGCTCGGATGCTAACTTTGATGCAGAAGTTGTACACATAAATCCTGCTGCGTCCGTTACCAACGGCATAGCCGTTTACGGTGTAACCCTAGAATTTGCCAATCAAGACTCAAGAATATTGCCCGGCCTAACTGCCGATATAGATATCCAGACCAACAAAAAAGAGAATGTCCTGTATATTCCCAGCCGCAACATTATGAATAGAGACGGCAAAAAATACGTTAATCTTCTCGTCGATGACAAGGCCACCGATAACAGATTTGCCAATTTAAGCGTGATTTCGAATTCAAAAACCGGTAGAATCTACGAAGTTGAAATTCAAACGGGGCTCAAGGGTTCAGACGGAAGAATAGAGGTTATATCTGGCTTAAAAGAAGGCGATCAGATAAGTAACGACTAACATGGCCCTTATAGAAGTCAAAAATCTCAGTAAGATTTACCGTGATAATGAGATAGAAACAATCGCTCTCGGTAATATCAACCTTACTGTTCATGAAGGCGAGTTTGTTGCAATTGTCGGTCCTTCTGGTTCTGGTAAGTCGACACTGCTTCAAGTGCTTGGCTGTTTAGATCGTCCAACGTCTGGTGAATATCTCATTGACGGCAAGGCCCTCAATAGCTACAGCGACGATGAACTGGCGCTTATTAGAAACAAGAAAATGGGCTTTGTGTTCCAAGCATTTAATTTACTTCCGCGTCTTTCGGTTTTGGAAAATGTTAAGTTGCCATTGATTTATGGCGGCATAGGCGAACCAAGGCGAACCGAAATCGCTAAGAAAATGGTTGATCTGGTCGGCCTGAATGAAAGGTCTGACTATAAAACCGCCAAACTCTCTGGCGGGCAAAAACAAAGAGTCGCGATTGCCAGAGCCTTAGTAAACGATCCGAAGGTTATATTTGCCGATGAACCGACGGGCAATTTGGATTCAAAATCTGGAGAAGTTATTCTTGATTTTTTGCAGAAACTGAACGACGAAGGACGCACTGTCATAATCGTTACCCACGAATCGTATGTCGCCCAATCGGCTAAAAGAATAATAAAGGTTAGTGACGGCCGCATAGAATCAGACGAGGCGGTCAAGGGTCAGCGTATTATAAGGCGAGACGGACTGGTTAAATAAATCAAATAAAAATATGGAAATTAGGGATATAATCAAAATGGCCATCATTGGCCTCACAACTCATAAAATAAGGACGTTCCTGACAATTTTGGGTATTGTAATTGGCATTACAGCTATTACGATTGTTACCTCGCTTGGCAGCAGTGCCGAAGGTTTTATCCTGGGCGAATTGGAAAACTTTGGTTCTAATGTTGCCTTTGTTATTCCAGGACGGGAAGGTAATTTTGGCGAGGAGAGTATTTTGACAGATTCTTTGCGAGAAAAGGATGTCGAAGCGCTAAACAATAAAAACAACGTACCGGATGCTGAGATGATTGTCCCGTTTGTTTTTGGTCCGACCGTCGTGGCTTATGAATCAGAAAAGTATCATACATCTCTTTTGGGAGCATCTCCGGGCAATAAAGAAGTAGATAAGTTGGAGTTGGCCGATGGAGAATTTATTAATGATGAAGATGTAGATCAAAAGGCATCTGTTATAATTTTAGGGTCCGGGGTAAAAGAAGATCTATTTGGCGCCTCTGATGCGATAGGGGAGAAAGTCAAAATAAAAGAGAGGTTGTACCGCGTAATAGGAATCTTAGAGCCGAAAGGGCAATCTCTGTTTGTGGACTATGACAAGGTGGCGATAGTACCCTATACTACTGCGCAGCAGTACATTTTAGGGTATGATTATATACAGCGCATAGTAGTTATGGCGATAAGCACTGAGGCGGTGCCGGGAATGGTCAAGGACATTGAGAAAACGATTCGCGATAGTCATAATATTGAGAACCCGGATGACGATGACTTTCATGTCCAAACGCCTGAAGACGCCGCCAAAACATTCAGCACCATAACTGATGTTTTGACGATTTTGCTTGGATCTATCGCCGCAATTTCTTTGGTTGTCGGAGGTGTTGGTATTATGAATATAATGCTGGTATCCGTTACTGAGAGAACTCGAGAGATTGGTCTTCGCAAGGCCTTAGGCGCCAAGAATGGCGACATACTGGCGCAATTTTTAATTGAAGCCATAATTTTAACCGGCGCGGGCGGTATTATGGGCATAATCAGCGGCTCTCTATTGAGCTATATCGGCACAATAATTATTTACCAATTCGGAGGGATTGATTTTCCATTTTCGTCACCCTTGTCGGGTGCTTTGCTTGGCATAGGAGTTTCAACGGCAATCGGTTTTGTGTTCGGCATTTACCCTGCTCACCAAGCCTCAAAGAAAAGTCCTATGGAATCTTTGCGTTATGAATAAATTTATTTTTTTTAGCATATTTTTTATTATAATTTTTGGAGCGACTGTGTTTTTTCGTGGCGATATACGTGACTTAGCATTGGAACTTGATAAAATAGGCTTACCCCAAGAGACAAGAATCCCATTGCAGTCTGTCGCTCCTTTGAAGTCAACCGCCATGACTCCAACGTCGTCGCCCATACCTACGGTCAAGCCAGATTCTATAAACCTAGCCGTACCATTCTCGCCGCAAGCTCCACTTGGCGATTGGTCACTTCCATATCAAGAAGCCTGCGAAGAAACTTCAGCAATTCTGGTTGATAGATTTTATAAAAATGAATCAATCACCCCAGAAGAGGCCAAACAAGAAATCCTTAGTCTTGTGGACTGGGAGAAGGGCAAGTTTGGTTACTACATGCACACCACCACCGCTGAGACTGCCAAGATTATGCGAGAGTACTTTGGTTATAAACGCGTCGACGTTCTGGAAGATGTTACTGTTGAAGATATTAAGTCACATCTTTTTGCCGGACGGCCGGTCATTGTTCCGGTAGCTGGTCGTCTCCTTGGTAACCCTTATTACACACAGCCCGGTCCGATTTATCACGTTTTTGTTATTAAAGGTGTGACCAAAGACGGAGATTTCATTACTAATGATGTCGGCACTAGGCGTGGACAAAACTATGTTTACGACGACGAGGTTCTCTTCGATGCCATTCACGACGCTCCTACCGGCGGTGATGGCTGGACGGTTACCAGCATTGAGGAATACGTTTTAACTGGTAAGAAAACTATCATAGTCGTTTACCCTAACTAAATTCTGCGGAGTTTTTTAAGAAGGATGAGTGTTAATAAAATAACCTCTGATGTTAGGATGACGGAGTAACTAAATGGCAGAGCACTTAACGACATAACCGGAATCAAAAACTTAGCCAAAATTGCAATCAGTACCAACCCCGGTAAGGTGACAAAAAGAGGAGTCCAGGTGTCTTTGAGAGCATAAAATGATCGGGCGATAAGATGCATGAAGCTTTCGGCGGGTATAGCAAAGGCAAATATTGCGAGCAGCTTGCCAGTTCTAACAACGTCTGCCTCTACGAACCTTCCGCCACCCAAAAATAATCTCACGACCCATTCTCCAAAGAAAAAGAAAAATATTGCCGACAAGCCGGTCATAATACCCAGCGCTTTGGCAGTCTCGCGTAATTGGTATAAGAAACCAACCCGGTCGCCTAGGGCGGCTTTTTTGGATAATGAGGCAAATACTGCCGTTGAGAAGGCGATACCGAAGAGGCTAACGGGCACACTTTGAAAATTACGCGCAAAACTTAAAACAACAATTGAACCAACGGTGAGCGTTGAGGCTAGGCTGGTAAAAATAAAAAAGGTGATTTGCTCAATCGGTTGGCCGGCCATGCGCGGGATCATCAGCTTAAGAATTTTGCGGAATTCAGGATGGCGCCATTGGGCCGGGAACCTCCATTGTATTTTACTCTTTGCTATGTCCGCCCAACGAATGGCAAGGTGCATCAACGCGCCGATAACAACACCTTCGACTAGACCAAGCGGCCCAAATACTTTGGCCAAGGGAATACCTATTATGATGCCGAGATTATAAAAAATAGGCGCCAGACCATAGCCCCAAAAACGTTCATAAGAGATCAGGATATTACCCAGCGTATTTGAAATAGCAAAAATAATAGGGGACAGAAGAAGTAGGCGTGCCATCAAAACTAATAGTTCTTTGTCTTCAAAAGCAAAACCAGGAGCTACGATATCAGCAAGGCGTGGCATAAAAATAAAAACCGGAATAGCTAGTATTGCCAGAATGACAGGTGCAGCCACAAGCATGGTGCTTGCGACTTTTTCTGCTTCGGCATCTTCATTACGAGCGTAGAGGTGGGTGAACACCGGAACGAATGCCGCCGTTAACGCGCCGGCAACAAAAATATTTAAAAGAAGGTCGGGTATTATAAAGGCAGCATTATAAACATCGAGCATACGCGATGCCCCGAAAACTCTCGCAAATAAGATATCCCGCACCAAGCCAAGCGCGTAGCTGCCTAGCGTTAAAACCGTCAGCAGCGTTGCTCCTTTCCGAAAGATTGACCCAAAAAGGTAGGTTTTGAGCTTACTAAACATAGTTTAAGAATATCATCTTGCCCTATAAAACCAAAACAAAAACCCCGGTGAGGGGTTAGTTTAGAATTCCAAAATTTTGAAGTTCTACAAGCTTACGATATGCGCCATTGAGCATCAGAAGTTCATCGTGCTTTCCGGTTTCTGCGATTCGGCCTTCGTGAATTACAACTATTTTATCTGCTTTTTTAATTGTGCTAAGCCGATGGGCGATTATTAGTGTTGTGCGGCTTTTAATCAGCGCTTGCAGTGCTTCTTGGACATATTTTTCTGATTTTGAATCTAGCGCCGAGGTGGCTTCGTCCAGTATAAGTATCTTGGGGTCACGCATCAGGGCGCGCGCTATAGCGATTCTTTGGCGTTGGCCAGCGGATAATTTTATGCCGCGTTCGCCGACCACCTGATCATAACCGTTTGTGAATCGTTCGCTTTCTATAAATTCATCGGCATATGCCGCTCGAGCGACCTCTTCCAGCATTTCATTATTACCCACATGCTCAATTTTACCATAAGCGATGTTTAGTCTGATCTTATCATTAAACAGAGATATGTCTTGCGGCACGATTGCAATTTGAGAACGCAACGAGTTAAGACTCCAGTAGCCAATATCTTTACCGTCAATTAGTATTTGTCCGCCAGTAGCTTTATAGAACTGGCAAATTAGATCAGTAAGCGTGGTTTTGCCAACTCCGCTTTCCCCGACAATTGCTACCGTTTCCCCGGCTTTTATTTGTAGGTTGATGCCCTCAAGAATGTTGCTTTGACCATCGTAACGGAATGATACATTTCTAAATTCAATGCTGCCTACTATTGGGAAGTGTCTGCCGGAATCGTAATTCTCGCGCTCCTCACTCAAGAAATTGGCCACGCGCTCTTCATTTATAATAGTTTCCTGAACCAGTCGCCAATTATGAGCCAAGCGGCTGAATGGCGTATACGCCATGGTGACATAGCCCAGAAAAGAAATAAGATTGCCGGCATCAAATATTCCCCAGCGGAGCATTAGGGCTCCGTAAGAAATTACCATTACGGCACCTAGCCCGAAAATCAAATGTTCGCGAGCTTTAATTTTCATTCGTAAATCTTCGGCGGCCCTTTCTTTATCATAACAAGTACCAAAATTATTCCTAAGTCTTTTTGCCTCAAACCCTTCGTTGGTATTTGCCTTAACTGCTTTGATGTTAGTAATTACGTCCCACAAATGACCCCAGGCTTCTTCCCACATTTTTCTGATTTCACGATTTAGTTCTAATATCTTTTTATTGCTGGAAATCATGGCCGTGGTATATAGGGTGACTATCGTTACAACCGCAAGGGCTAATTGCCATTTAATCCAAAACATAATACCGACTGCGAAAGTAAAACTAAGAAAGTGTGGAGCCAAGGAAAATAGCCCCTCTCGAATCGTTTGTTCAAGCCTATCGGCGCCACGCTCAATCCTTTGTACGATTTTGCCTAGTCTTTGTTCGCCCAAGAATGTCATCGGCAGATGGATTAGGTGTTCCAGGCCATCCATAAATAATTTATAGCCTATAGTCCAACCAACATCGGCGCCCTTTCTATCTGCATACCTGGTTGTTAAGTTGTGCAGTTGGTCTATTGTTGCCCACATAAAAACATAAATCCACATATACCAAATGAACGAATTTTTATCGCCAGCCACTCTGGTAACCTGGCCGTATATTAACGGAACGAAAGCTCCAAGAACTGCACCAGCGCAGGTTATTAAAAAACCGGTTTGAAGACCTTTTTTCTCTTCAGCCAGCCTCTCAAGCATTAGATGTACGCCTTTATTTTCTAGAATCTTCATTCACTTCTCGTCCCTAGCTAATTGTTAAAGATAACCCACTTAACCATAGCTGGAGTATAATGTCAAGTTAGTCGTAATGGCTCAATACCTTGGCAACACCCCCGGTTTAAAATGTATAAACTGGGAGTTATGCCATATACAACAAATCCCCACCTGCCCAAGCTGAGAGCCCAGGCAGTCAAT
>Ga0209542_10006148_pt1 | contig 23530 bp, 16 predicted proteins | sample RifCSPhighO2_01_FD_184028 | JGI IMG/M metagenome (GOLD analysis project Ga0209542, IMG submission 184028) | Soil microbial communities from Rifle, Colorado - Rifle CSP2_plank highO2_0.1 (SPAdes) (version 2) | ecosystem: Environmental > Terrestrial > Deep subsurface > Rock core/Sediment ... | reverse complement strand
ATTGTGGGCGAACTGTTAAAGCCTCATATTACCGATGCTGAAACTTACGGCGACCCCGTGGGGGTCAGCCCCAAAGAAGTTAAGGAACTTGACGAAGCCCTAGAAAGAGGAGATTTAAGGAAAATTTATTCTCAGGATTTTTCAGAACCGGAAAAAAATGTCGTGGAGAAGATGATGGACGACTATCTTAAGCTAAGAAGATAGCCACACGCTTCATTGACTTCTTTTTAAAAAGGGCTTAAACTCTTAGAAGTTAAAATAAAATATTTAAACAAAAACTATGGAAGAACAAGTTAAACAAACCGAGCCGGTGTTATCGGATCAGAAAAATTCCGGCAGATCGTTCGGTAATTTTTTTGCCAATAATTTCCTGGCCTTTTCTATATTAGCCGCCGGCGTTTTAATAGCTGGCTCTATCCTTTATTCAAACGCGAAACTAAAAGTCGGAACGGCTCAAATAATTCCCGACAGCGGAGAGCCGGCACCAGGGGCAGTCCAAGTCCCGGTTTCGGTTGACGATGATCCGTCCATGGGCAATAAAAACGCCAAGGTAACCATTGTAGAATTCAGCGACTATCAGTGTCCTTTCTGCAGAATTTTTTGGAAAGAAGCTTTGCCTCAGATACTTAAAGAATACGTGAATACCGGCAAGGCCCGGCTAGTTTACAGGGATTATCCGCTTTCATTTCATCCGATGGCTATTCCTTCAGCTCAGGCGGCTGAATGTGCCGAGGAGCAGGGTAAATATTGGGAAATGCATGATAAAATTTTCGGAGAACAAGAAAAGCTTGGCCAAGGGACGGTTACTTTTACCGTTCAGGACTTAAAACGCTGGGCAGGCGAGATTAGCCTGGATAAAACTAAATTTAATCAATGCCTCGATTCTAATAAATACAAAGCCGAGGTGGATAAGGACTTTTCCGATGGTACGGCGGCAGGGGTTTCCGGGACTCCCACCCTGTTCATCAACGGCCGGCGCGTCGTAGGGGCTCAACCGTTCTCAGTCTTCAAGGCTATAATAGACGAAGAGTTAAGTAAATAATGGCTAGAACCTCTTCAAATTCAGGCGTAAACTTGCCTCGAGATGTCTTTATGCATCTTCTGGCGATTATAACTCTTATTGCCAGTGCGGTGAGTTTCGGTATTATTGTTTTTGAATTTATCAATATTCAATTTCCGGATATTGTTTCTGACCCCTATTTTTCTCTTTCAAGCCATCTTAGCGTGATGAGATCGGCTCTGGCCGCTTTGGTTATAGTCTTTCCGGTTTTTCTTTGGGCGTCATGGTTCATCAGGAAAGATATTGCTAAATTTCCGGATAAGAAAGATTTAAAAATAAGAAAATGGCTTTTATATCTTACGCTATTCGTTTCAGCCATGGTGATTATAGGCGACTTGGTAGCTCTGGTCAGGAGTTTCTTAGAGGGAGAACTTTCTCAGAGGTTTGTGTTGAAAGTTGTTGTTATTCTGTTTATCGCCGGTTCGGCCTTTTTCCATTATTTACAAGAGCTCAAAGAGGCTAAAGGAAAATCAATCCGAATTTTTGATTGGACCGTGATCTCGATTATTCTAGCCACCATTGTCTATGGATTTTTTGTTGCCGGAAGTCCTCAAAATCAAAGACTCGTCAGATTGGACGAGAGAAGGATTTCCGATCTCCAGAATATTCAATGGCAGATAATAAATTATTGGCAGAGAAAATCGGCCCTGCCCCTCAATCTAAAGGAACTGGAAGATTCTATCAGTGGGTTTATTGTTCCTAGAGATCCCATCAGCAGCCTCGATTATGTTTATAAGCAGACTGGCTCGACCTCTTTTGAATTATGTGCCTTTTTTAGTACTTCAACCTCGGAATCTTATTCTTCAACTTTGGGAACATACCGCGAGAAGCCCTTAATGCCAGTCAGCGCGGGTCACGCAGCTGATAATAATTGGAGTCATTATATCGGTGAGGGTTGTTTCTACAGGATTATAGATCCGCAACTTTATCCGCCGATAAAAGACGCCAATATCGTGCCTAAGCCTATTTAACATACGGTAAATTAAAAATTACGAATTACGGATTATGAACTTAAATTCAGAATACGAAATTTGCAATATTTTAGTCCACTAGATTGGTAAAAAATACATTTATTTACGTAATAGTTTTAGTTTTAGTAGCTATTGCAGTTTGGTTCTTCGTCAATAAAGCTAAAACAGCATCAAAAGTTTCTGATACCGATTCTTTGCTTAACAGCCAGGGGGTAACGGCTACTCCAATTGCTTCAGTCACAAAATCAGAAGGGGAATGGCTTAAGCTTGAGAGCGGATTAGAGATTCAGGATGTTATTGTCGGGTCAGGTCAGGAGGCCAAGGACGGCGACATAGTGGTAGCTCATTATTTAGGGACTTTGGTTAATGGCAAGAAGTTTGACAGCTCTTACGATAGAGGTCAGCCATTTAGCTTCATATTGGGCGGAGGTATGGTTATTAAAGGCTGGGACTTGGGTGTTCTTGGGATGAAGGTGGGGGGCAAAAGAAAGCTCGTTATTCCTCCGGATCTAGGCTATGGTAAAAGGGGAGCCGGTGGAGGCGCTATTCCTGCTGATGCGACATTATTTTTTGAGATTGAATTGGTAGGTATTCAAAAGCAAGACCAATCGCAGTAATTATCTGTTAATAAATTTATTAAATTCATGAGAAAATGGGGTAGATGAATACTTATAGATTCCCTCAAGGTTTCAGATGGGGAAGTGCTACGTCAGCCCATCAGATAGAAGGGGATAGTCACAATGATTGGTCGGAATGGGAGAAGTCACCCAAAAGAACAGCGGAGCTTAAGGCCAAAGGTCTAAAGCCGGAAGATTTTATTTCCGGTAGGGCTTGCGATAGCTATCATCGGTATGAAGAAGATTTTGATATTGCCAAAAAGCTCAACCATAACATTCACCGCCTATCCATTGAATGGTCTCGTATTGAACCGGAAGAGGGGAGATTCAATGAAAAAGAAATGCAACATTATATCAATGTTGTCAAGGTTTTGAGAGATAGGGGGATTGAGCCGATGATTACGCTCTGGCATTTCACGAATCCGATTTGGTTTGCCGAAAAAGGAGGATTTTTGAACCGGAAATCCCCGGAATACTTTGTCCGGTATGTAAAATATGTCGCCGAGAATCTTAAGGATCAGGTAGGGCTGTGGATAACTTTTAATGAGGCGACTACGGTCTATAGCGGCCATTCTTACATAAAGGGTCTATGGCCGCCCGGGCATAGGAGTCTTCTTGAGGGGATGAGAGTTAACAGGAATATAGTCAGGTCTCATATATTAGCTTATAAGATGATAAAAAATCTATACAGCCACTCCCCTGTTAATTTTAATAATAAAGATGACCAGAATAGTCAGGATTCTAGCCCCCATCGTTCTCAAGGGGCTATGTCGCATAATGTCGTGCCCCATAGCGACCAGTCTTGCGGGTCTGGTACTGGGGTAATGATCGGCTTAACAGAGAACAACGCCTATGTGGTTTTAGGAAAAAATTTAATTAAGCAATTAATAGGCAACATATACAACTTTTATCGCAATTTATATTTTTTAACCAAAGCCTTCCCCCATTACGACTTTATCGGCCTTAATTACTATAATATCGATAGAAAGGTATTTAAGAATTTCGATGTTCTGTCTAAGCAAGCTAGAGTCGAAGAAATGGGCTGGGAGTTATACCCCGAAGGCTTATTCTATTTATTGCGACAGCTTAAAAAGTTCAAAAAACCTGTTTATATAACCGAAAATGGCATTGCCGATAAAAACGATAAATTACGGATTAAATTTATAAAAGATCATTTATATTGGACTTGGAGAGCTATTCAAGATGGTGTTGATATCCGAGGGTATCTTTACTGGTCTTTGCTGGATAATTTTGAATGGCATCATGGATTCAGTCCCAGATTTGGTCTGGTTGAAATAGATTATAATACTCTCGAGCGGCATATTCGACCATCAGCCATTGAGTATGGTAAGATATGCTTAACTAATCAGCTCGAAGTTGATTAGTTTAAACTCTAATCTCTAAACTCTAATCTCTAAATAAACTTAAAAACTCAAATACCAAAAAAGTTTAGGATTTTGAATTTTGAAATTATTTATAAATTAGAAATTAGGATTTAGAAATTTAGAAACTTGTTGTGGTTATATTTAGCTCTTCTTGCCTATCTAATAAACGCTGTGGCGTTTATTATTGATAAGCATCTTCTGGCCGCACCTATTCCGAAATACCACGCTTATGCTTTTGGAGTCTCTGTCTTAAGCTTCTCTTCTATTGTGCTATTGCCCTTCGGCGTCTCTTGGTACGGCCTTAGCTACCTTCTAATTGCCGTAGCCTGCGGAGCCGCATTTTTTTTAGGCCTAATCTGTCTATATAAATCAATCAAAGAAAGCGATGTCTCTATCGCCGCGACTCAGGTCGGAACTTTTTCGGCCATTTTTACCTATGCTTTTTCCTTCGTTATTCTCCGGGATGTTCTTCCGCCAGCCGGTCTTATCGCCCTAGTATTACTTACCGTTGGAATTTTCTTTTTGGGAAAAGTTCAAAGGCATGTGGTCGTCTCGGCTATTATAGCTGGTATATTTTTCGGCTTGTCCTATGTTCTGTTAAAGTTAGCTTTTAACAATTCAAATTTCGTTAACGGATTATTTTGGACAAGAATGGGCTTTGTTGCCACTGCCTTCTTATCACTAGCCTGGCCTATAGTTCGCGAAGAGCTAAAGTTCTCTTATAAAAATGCGCCCAGCCAGGCGAAACTGCTGTTTATCTCCAATAAAGTTTTGGGAGGCATCGGCTTTACTTTGCTTTATTTTGCCATTCGCTTGGGTGATGTCTCTCTGGTAAATGCCTTGCTGGGATTTCAGTTCTTATTCGTTTTTTTGCTGGTTTTAATCTTTAAAAATACTATACCCGGCATTAATGAAGGAGTTGATAAGCCAACCTTAGCTAAAAAAATTATTGGCCTCACTTCCGTTTTAATCGGCTTTTTACTCCTTATTTTTAAATGAAGTTTTTCTTTAGAGTTTCTATAGGCCTTGGGATAATTATAATCATTTTATACACCCTGTCTTTTGGGCTGGATTATCCGGATCAATTAGAATATGGAGTATCGTTCAGTCGATTTCACTCCGACGAATTGGGCTTAGATTGGAAAGAGACATATAATGCGATTTTAAATGACCTTGGGGTTAAAAAATTCAGATTTTCGGCTCATTGGCCCCTTACAGAGCCGGAGGAAGGAAAATATAATTTTGAAGAACTGGATTTTCAAATTCAAGAAGCTCAGAAAGCGAAGGCTACCGTCATTCTTGCTGTCGGTCGCCGTTTACCCGGCTGGCCGGAGTGTCATGAACCGGAATGGCTTAAAGCTGAGAGCGAAAAGCTAAAAACTGAAAACGAGAGTCAACAATATAAGCAAGAAAGGATTCTAAGATATATTACCGAAGTTGTTAATCGATATAAGGGTTACGATAATATTTTATACTGGCAGGTTGAAAACGAACCTTATCTCGCATTTTTCAGCCGTCAGGCTTGCGGTCAGCTGGACGAAGGATTCTTAGACAAAGAGATTTTCCTAGTTAAGAGCTTAGATCCTTCAAGGCCAGTACTGATTACTGATAGCGGAGAATTCGGGTTGTGGTTTAAAGCCTATGGTAAGGGCGATATATTTGGAACTAGTCAGTATTTATATGTTTGGTGGCGTGATCCGGTTGGCCCCTTTCGGTATCCGATAGTTCCTGCCTTTTTCAGGATAAAGCACAAAGTAACAGACTTTTTATTTGGTCCCAAGCCTGCCATAGTAATCGAGCTCTCAGCGGAACCATGGCTCAAACAAGCCATAGTAGAAACGTCTATAGATATCCAGCTTCAGAGAATGGGTATCGATAAATTTAATGAGATGATCGAGTTTTCTTCAAAAACTGGCTTCGACACTTTTTATTTATGGGGTGCCGAATGGTGGTATTGGATGAAGAAAATTAATAATCACGATGAATTTTGGAACCGTGCCAAGGATCTTTTCGTCAAATAATTTAAAGCCGGTTCTATTGCCTCCTTATTCCTATTGATCTATACTATCTCCTGAAAAGGCAGCCTTAGTTTATCGCGCATGGATAAAAAAACGCGTACAATTTTTATTACGGGCCTATTAGGAGGAGTCGCGGGCTCATTCCTATTTTTATTGCTATCAGCCAATAAATTTATTATCGGGACAGACAGTCTCAGGCTAAGCGGGCAGGTATTAAATTTGACGACTCCGATTCCGGTGCTGACTCTCGCCGCCGGTTTATGGGAGAAAATAGCAGCGGACCAATCTCTTAGCATAGTCGGAATACAGGTATTTTTAAACAATCGGCTGGTTAAGGAAGGTAGTGGTATCATAATTTCTTCAGACGGCCTTGTTCTTACTACTGCCGATATGGCCATCTCCGGTGCTATCTATCAGATGAGCTATGAGGACCAAATAATTAAAGGATCAATCAAATCTGTGGACTACAATCTAAATCTCCTGCTGCTAAGGGCCCCATCCGATTTTTCTAAAGTAGCTGAATTTAATGCCAGTCAAGATTATAAGAGCGGACAAGAAGTGCTGGTAGTAGGCAAAATTATAGATATTACAAAGCCAGTTCTCGTAACTAAACAAGGAATCATAAGCTATGTGGCCGGGAACAAAATAGTGCTGGATCTCGTATCAAATAGTTATCTTTCCGGTGCCGGAGTGATCAACGCAAACCAAAGACTGATTGGTATTAGCTATTTGAGAAGCAATAAAGTCCAGGTAATAGGAGCCGGCACAATCGATGGCTTTTTGAGGGATTATTTTAGTAAAACAGATAACAAATAAAAAGTGTAAATGGACGATACATTAAATAATTTTATTAAAGCAGTTGTGGCCCTAATCAAGATTCGCAGTCGTTTACGCGATAAATTTTTTAATAAAAAAATAGGCAAGATGATCCATGCTTTAATGGGAGACTACATAAAATTTATGACAGCGGACAGAGAAGATATTATACGCGATACATCCAAGGAGCGATTTATCGACGACTTAGACAGATTAACTGATCTTCTATCCGACTTGAATTATTTAGGATTACTGAAAACTTCCCCCCTATTTCTTGGAGCAAATAAACTTCTGCTTCTGCTAAAACTTCAGGTTATCAAGCGTGATAATATGAGAAAGCCAAATTTAAAAACTGGAAGCGAAAACATTAAAGGAACTGAAATTGAAAATTATAAAAATAAAAATCTAAACCGGCACCGGCCGGAAAGAGGTACGAAAGGATTAAATCCAAGCAAGCAGAAAATTCTCGAATTCATCAAGTCATATCCGAATACAAGAACTAAGGATATTATTAATGAGTTTAATGCCCTGTCAGACCGCACAGTCAAAAGGAGCCTAACCGAATTAATGCAAATAGGCTTACTGAAGAAAAAAATTGAGAATAAGGCGGTATATTATTCAATAGTTGACTAATTCGAAACTTATTGTTAGAAGTATTACGAGTCAGCAGCCATAAACGCTTTGACCTACTGCGATATATAGATCAGGTATTGGGCCGATCCCTCCTTGGCCCAACATCTATCATTTTTATACTTGCTTACTATTTTTAGTAAGGATCGCAGCAGGTCAAAGCGTTTATTATTTTAGTGACAAAATACTAATGACACCATAGATTGGTGTCATTAGTATTTTGTCACTATTAATGGTAATGACACCAAAATAATAAATATCTTTGATATAGATCATATTTTATTAATCCGGTGTTAGCGGATCTAACTAAGTCACCAATCCATGGAACTTTGGTGACAGGATCAATATCCAGCCAATCCTTAGAAGCAACAACTTAATAATAATGCCACCTAATTTATGGTCTGTAGGCCTGATTATTGCCAAATTTTTAGATTAGGGTGTGGAGGCTGGGCTAGATAGCAGTTAAGATCAAATTAAGATCAAATAAGGAGATAAGATTATCCCAGCTTAGGCCCTCCAGAGGATCACCGATAGAATCATTATTGTCTAGGCTTTATCTAGCCTTTAGATATCCACAATTGACTATTGTTGGCTCAATATAATAAAAGTATAATTAATCATAGAGACTTGAATTTACCTGTAAGAAGCCAGCAGGCTGCGCCTTGTTATAAGGATTATATTGTTTGACTTTTACACCTTTTTCCTATAGCATTGTACAGTGCCTATTCTGCTTAGGATGGTCAGCAATCCGAGATAACAAAACGCAATAAAAAACCATGAAATTTACGATTGTCAAAGATAATGAGTAGGGCCAGTTTTGGTTCTTTTTGAGTATTGGGTTTGACTGTCCGCTTCTGAAAATTAACTAAAATTTTCAGAAGCGGGAAGTCAAGGAATGGACATTGAAAATTAATATAGTCAGAAAATCAAAATAGGATGCTAGAGAATTGAATGAAAGTTAATTTAAATTTGTATTTGATTTTAGACTTAATCTCGAAGTCGATAAACTGCATTTGCCTGCCTAAAAGGTCGAAACATTAATAGGCTCGCACGCGAATTTATTTTTGCGAAGCGGTTTATACGGGATTGTTTCTAAATTGTTAGTTGTAAGTTTGGAAAGCGTAATAAGTGAATGTTCTGTTTGTATTAAATGTTGTCCTGAAGTTAGTCGATTATCCCCATGACATATTTAAATATTTAAATATTTAGAGATTGCTTGGTCGATAAAATAATTTCAGGCCGACGAAAAATAAAAATTAAAATGAGTAATTTATCAAAACAGGGGAAACTTGCAAAAGTTTTCACTGTCTTGACATCAACTGCGACAGTATTGTCGTTGTCTGGTGTCGTATATCTTGCTCCGGTGGCCGCTTTGGCCGTCGCTCCTGCGGACTACGGTCTTAAAGAGGGCGATGTCGTAAGCGCTGCTGGATCAGATGACCCGGATGTCTACATAGTTAACGAAATGGGATACAAGAGATTATTCTTGAATCCTGCGATCTTTAACTTCTACGGACATCTAGGAGGATTCGCGGCTGTTAAGAATGTATCTGCGGCAACGCGAGATGCATTCGGCACTTCGGGCTTGTTCCGAAACTGCGAAAGCAACGATCCAAAAGTCTACGGTGTTGAAACCACCGGAGAAGATACCGGTATGCTTCACTGGGTTAATACCTCGGGAGCGCAGGCCGTTGCCGATGATCCGAACTTCTTTTCAAAGGTGTTTTGTATCAACAACAATGAGTTCAACTGGTACTCAAAAGGAGCTGACTACACTTCAGTAAGTCAAGTTCCGAACTATTCAAGAGGCGGACAGCAGGTGCAGGCAGGACCGGTTTCGGTCGGCTTGGCTTCGTCCAATCCGGTTGCGGGATCTATAGTTGATACCCAAGCCAGATACACTCTCGCCGACTTTATGTTCAGCGGTTCAGCAACCGTTACCGCTTTCAAGTTAAAGAGAGTTGGTGTTTCTGCGGACGCATCGTTAAAGAATGTCTACTTGTATGATGGTAACAGGAGATTAACCGATTCTGTTACTGTCTCGGACGGTGTTATGAACTTTAATGATGCCAGCGGATTGTTTACGGTATCTGGTTCAAAGGTTATATCAGTTGTAGCCGAAGTTGATGGCTCTGCTGGTGAAACTCTCGGTGTTCAAGCTACCGAAGTCAACGGCAATGCAGTGAGTGTTTCAAGTAATTTACACACTATTGCAACCGCTACCCTTGCCACATACACTGTTGGTTCCAGCACGCCAAGTTCAGATGGAGCGCCTGTTCCGCAGGAGGACTTTGTTGCTTGGCAGAATACTACTACTGTTGCCACACGATATGTCTGGTTGAAATCGCTCCAGATGAGAGTTGTTGGTTCAGTAGCAGTTGGCGATCTTCGTAACTTCCGACTCTTTGTTGATGGTGTTCAAGTCGGTTCAGCCTTAGCTCAACAGGGTGCGGACGGATATGTCTTATTTGATATGTCCGGCAGTCCGGTTAAACTTGAGACTGGTAGCCGAACTTTGAAGGTCTTAGTTGACATTATTGGAGGTTCAAGCAAGAACTTCTATCTCTCGTTGAGACAGAAGCCAGATGTATGGGTCGTTGACTCGCAGTATGGTGCTGCTGTTCCGACAGCCGGCACTCTTCCCGCAAGTTCCACAGCCCAGAATATTGCTTCTGGTACTTTAACCGTCACCAAGACGAATGATTCGCCTTCGGGAGATGTTGTTAAAGATGCTTCCGGTGTAGTTCTGGCTCGCTATGAGTTCAAAGCCGCTGGAGAAAGCATGAAAGTTGAGAATCTTCTAATTGCTAACGAATCAACTGGTAGTGAGTTTGCTCTTCGAAATGCGGCCATATTTGCTGATGGTGTTCAGGTTGGTTCAACTACCACTTTGTGGGAAGTTGACTCTCCTACCGCATCAAGTTCTGCTGGTTATGCCGAAGTTTCTCTAGGTTCTTCGTTAATCGTTGTTCCTGGAACACCGAGAATTTTAGAGATCCGAGCCGATATCTTTGATGCCAGTGGTACAAACGGTATTGTGGCTGCTGCAGAAATTACAGCAGAATTTACAATCGGTGCGTCTAATGTTCAGCGTTTAGTCACCTTGGACTATGTCAACGGTCCGGGTGCCGACAAGACTGGTAATACATTGACTGTTAGAACTGGCTCATTAACAGCTGGAAAATATTCCGGTTATGCTAATCAGTCGATTGTGGATCCGAAGAACGGTGTAAAGGTTGGCCACTTCACGTTTACTGCCGCTTCATCCGAGAATGTTAATGTAACTTCTTTGGACTTTATGCCTCAATTGGTAACTGGTACGACATTTGACGGAGGTCAGTTGCTTGATGCATATATCAAGGTTTGGAACGATGCAGGCGGTGTTGTCTACACTTCACCGGCCAAATCAGCAGCCCTTTCGGAAAGCGCAAGTACGAGTTTCTCGGTCAACTTCACATTACCCAAGAATAAGACCTATCAGGTTGAAGTCTGGGCGAATGTTGATTCCGGCCTTACTGACGATGATGCAGTGGAGCTGGCCTTTAGTGCTACGGGAACGACAGTTGGTTCAAGCACATCAAGCACAACCAGTGTTGTTGATGGTCAGACAATTACTGCCGCGGCCGGCGCATTTACTGTAGCTAATGGTTCAATAGCTGTTTCCAACTTTGTGAATGGCGGTGTAACAAAGAATGTCTATAACTTTACTATTACCCCGACGTATGACGACTACTATCTAGAAGAAATTTATGTAGACATTGCCTCACCTACTGTTGCTTCCAATAGCGGTGCGGTTGCTAACCTTCTTTTGAAAGACGGTTCTACAACCCTTGCAACGGCTGCTGTGAGTACAACTACGGGTTCCGCTTCATTTACCGGATTGAATCTTTCACTGCCACAGGCAAGCGGAACGAAGACTCTTTCACTTGATGTTCAGTTCTCGAATGTAGGTGTAGGAGCTAACGATACTGGTGGTAATGTCACATTGTACTTGGACGGATACAAGTACCGAAATAGTGCAGGTACCATAACTACCACCGATGGGCTAGCTACTGCGACCTATGCTGCTAATGCCCAGCGTCTCGTAAAAGGTTACCCGGTGTTTACTGCATTTGCGTTGCCTACTACCGTTCTATCCGGTGGTACCCAAACGTTGTTTAAGACGACTCTTTCCGCTACCGGTGGTCAGATAGCATGGAATGAAATCGCCTTCACCGTAGCATCGAGCTCGGATGTCATTACCATTGCTTCCAGTACTTATCAGTTATGGGAGAATGGTGTAAACATCACTCCGAGTTCTGTTGGTGCTACTGCAAGCGATAGCTATAGCGGAACTGATGATAAGATAGCATTCAGCTTTGCTACTGAGCGTGTAGTTTCTGCTGGTAGTTCGGTAACCCTTGAGTTAAGGGCGACCATCACTGGCGCACTTGTTGCCGGTAACTCTATTAGCACTAAGATTGCTAACCCGACAGGTACGACAGTTACTTCAGAAGATTCAACTGTTCAGCAAGCAAAGCCAGCTTCCTTTGTCTGGACCGATCAGTCGGCGCCTAGCCACTCCACTTCAACGGATGACTGGTTCACCGATGGTTTAGTAAAGACATTGGTTGATACCCAGATATTGATTAAGTAATCTAATCTTCGGGATTCGTGCGATGACGTTTCTCGAGACCAACCCCGCCCTTATAAAAGGGCGGGGTTTTGGTTTTGGGTAGTTGTGTGTGAATCGTCATTTTTGTTATAATGATCTTATGAGAAGATATTTTGTAGTATTTATATTCGCGGTTGTTTTTATTTCTAGCGTATTTTCATTTGTTTTTGGCCAGCAGGAGCCGATGTTGACCGTGACATTACATAGCGAAACATCTGTAGCGAAATATATATCAGCAGAAGCCCAATATGTTGATGTGGCGCGAATTACTTTGACTGTATCCGGTGGAGACGTGTATTTAAACGGTATCTATGTGGATGCAGATGTATCTGGCGGTTTGAGTAATTTTACTAATATCTATATATACGACACAGAAGGCTCTTCTTTATTGGGTTATTATCCTAATCAAAGTGAAAATCCGAATTTAGTTCAATTTAGCAATGTTATTATTGGGAATGGTAAGTCTAAGACTTATTTAGTTAAGGCGAGTCTTGCATCTTCTGCGGCCGGTAATGTGCGGGTTGGATTCAGCGGATTTACATATCCAACACAAGCACAGCCGGCTTTGAGCGGGATTCCGATTTATGGAAATACCATGACTTTACCCGGAACTGTCGTAACCCCGATCCCCACACCATCTTTAACTCCGACGCCCCTTACCTCGCCGGAGCCTTTGGCAGAGGTGGGGAATCCAACCTCTCTCGGCTTCACCAGTCTGTCAGCTCTTAATTTAAGAGAAGGCGACACTATCAGCGCCCCTGGCTCCAATGACCCCGACATATATATTCCTAACGAGCATGGCTACAAGAGACTATTCTTAAATCCCGTTATCTTCGGCTTCTACGGCCACCTGGGAGGGTTCAGTGCAGTCAAAAACACATCCTCAAGCACAAGAGATACTTTAGTCACATCAGGCCTATTCCGAAATTGTGAAACGGACGATCAAAAGGTCTATGGTGTAGAAACTACAGGTGAGGATACAGGTGTTCTCCACTGGGTTAATACTTCGGGAGAACAAGCCGTAGCCGACGATGCCGACTTCTTTAAGAAGGTATTCTGCATCAACTCCAACGAGTTCAACTGGTATCAAAAAGGCTCCGACTATACCTCGGTTAATCAGGTCCCCGCTTATACGAGATAAACTCATCTCGGCGACAGGTATTATGGAAGTTGAACTTCCATAATCCTCGAATGAGATATAAGATGGCAAACTTGTGGAAACTGCATTTATCCACAGCTCCTATGGCTACTATGGCCATCTCGACGTATAATTAGTAGATAGTAAAATAAGTTTAAACCTCGTAAGCGTTTTTGCGGGTACTCAAATATAAAGATTGAATATTCGCAGGCCAACCTTACAGCCGCAGGATATATGGGTAAATTATTTACTCAGACTAAAACATGGTCGTATTTTTTTGTTGCGGTTTTAGCCGCTTTTTCTTTTGTAGCTTTTTCTAATAGCGCCAGTGCTGATTATGATGACGGGGAGTATGTATATTTTAGAATTGATACGGAGATAGACGTTTTAAATGCTAAAGGAGTAACCGTAGAGTGGTCATGTGACGGCACAGCCTCCGGTTCTATAACCGAGACTGCCGGCGGTATTGCTTCGGAAAGCACCCAGGCAATAGACGGAATCATAAAAGTCGCCTCTAATTCCAAAGAGATGACTGATGCTACTTGTATTTTTAACACTAGCGATACTATATATGCGGTAGCCTCTATCAGCGGTTGGGTACAGAGAAGATGGACAGTGTCGCTTCCGGCTTCCGGTTCCAGTGTTTTTACTACCAGGGCCAGTATGGATTATAACATCCGTATAAATGGTGCTGCCGATGAACTTAGTACTGATTTGACCCTTGATGGAACTACTGCTTCTGCAACCTATAGTGGAACTGTCGCTTCACAATCATACAGTAATTATGGCGGTACATGGAGAAAATACATTGCCGGTTCAACGAGTGGAGGTTCGGTTACCGGTGGTGCCGATGGCTATGTTAACAGAGCAACTACGACAACATTAACACTTTATGGCGGTGCTACATCTACATCTGTTGACTTTGGAGTTACGGCCACTACCAGCGCCCATAACGAAAGCGGCTTGTCGTTCGGTCATAAAGTTCAAGTATTTCAGTCTGGCGGTACTTTTAGCGATAGTAAAATTACATATGGGACTGTTGTAGCCGGAGATAGTTATGGGACAGCTTGTACTATGGGAACAAGCACGAATGCTGGTTATTGGTATTGTCCAGTGCCATTGGCCGATACTGAAACGTCAGCTCGATATTCAGGTAGTTTTTTCCAAACGACATCTGTAACATATACTGACAGAACGGCGGGAAGCGATGTTCAAGTTCTGTCCGTCATAAATCCGGCAGGTAATACTAGTGGCGGTGGAGGAGAATCAACACCAACTCCAACACCAACACCAACTCCCGCACCGACTCCAACACCGACTTCTGCACCACCATCACCCTTACCCCCAATTATTATGGATACTCCTGCCGCACATAACTTTGTCAGTCTAGCCGCTTTGAATATTCACGAGGGCGACACCATCAGCGCCCCCGGCTCTGACGACCCTGATATATATATCCCCAACGAACATGGCTACAAGAGATTATTCCTTAATCCCGTCATCTTCGGCTTCTATGGCCATCTAGGAGGGTTCAGCGCAGTCAAGAATACATCCTCAAACACCAGAGACACATTAGTAACCTCCGGACTCTTCCGAAACTGTGAAACAGACGATCAGAAGGTCTATGGTGTGGAAACTACGGGTGAGGATACGGGTGTTCTTCATTGGGTTAATACTTCCGGAGCACAGGCCGTCGCCGATGATGCCAACTTCTTCAAGAAGGTATTCTGCATCAACTCCAATGAGTTCAGCTGGTATCAAAAAGGCTCCGACTATACTTCCGTAAATCAGGTCCCGGTCTATTCTCGGTAGGTAATTCTAGTATCATGATTAGGTTTTAATTTGCAATAAATTGTAAATTTATAAAATCGTATTTTATAAATCATTTTGTTGTACTACTAATTTGAATAACAGCAAATTACGTTTGTTAGCAATTATTGTTGTGGTTGCAGTCGGAGTTTTAGGGTATTGGGTCGGTGATCGTATGGGATACTCACGATCCCAGACCGAAGTCAAAAAAGCCCAAGAGTTAGCTGGTCAAAAGGCGGCTGAAGATGCGGCGACGGCGGCTAATCCGTTTAAGGCAACCAATCCTTTAGAGGGTGTCGAATCTAATCCGTTTGAGCAGGCTAAAAAAGTTCTTAATCCCTTCGATTAATTTTTTCCCATGGACTTAATTGACTATAAAAAATTTAATATTAAATCTCTATTTTTTATCGGAGTCGGTGTTTTGTTGGCATCGGCTTTTTTGTTTTCTTTAATGGCTCAAGCTCAAACCGATGCAGATCGTGAGGCTCAAGTTAAAGCTGCCATCGAAGATTTAAGCGCCGCTACTGGCCAAGACATAACATCGGAAGATCAAGCTAAAAACGTATGTAACCAGGATCAATATATGGATATTTGCGCCGATATTGGCAAGAATCATGATTTATATACGCCCGCAGAAGAAGAACAGGTTAATGATTTTTTGGCCGAAGTTAGGGGAAAGATCCTCGATGATATAAAGAGTTGTCCTAACGAAGAGTGTCTGATTAGAGTAGCTAATGAATTGGCTAAGAAAATTCAGGTTAAAAATCCAACCCTAGCTACTGATTTTAAATTAACCACTACTTTTATTGAAGAAAAAAATTCTGTTGTTCAGGCAGCAAAGGAAGCGGGAGTTGACTTTAGGGCTTGTGAAGCAATGGATCCCGATACAGCATCAATCGAATTATTAAGGCAGTGCGCTAAATTAGCTAAGGATAGCCGTGTTCAGAAATATATACCTGAAGATAGACGAGTTCTTGCTGATCAGTTTTCTGATACAACTTTAGTACTTAGAGAAGGATTAAAATCCGGTAAATATCAGTGCGGGGACAATACTCTTGAAGGCTGTGGTAACTACTGTTTAAATCCCAGCGTAGCATCAATAGGGGCTGCTATTCCGGAGGTTTGTAAACAAATAGCTACTGAAGTTTTTGGACCGGACGGAGTAAAACAACTTGAGGCATCTCATCAGCAGATTAGTCAGGTGAGAGATTTTTACTCAAAAAAATTCATACTTACTTTGCCTGACGGCAAGGAGTTGGTTGGAGAGGGTCAAATTAGAAATGCTTGTGACCAGGCATTCTCGAGCCGTAATTTAGGAATTGCTAGAGCTTGTGGCGCTTTTGCTGTACAAAATGGCTTTGCTAATCAGGCCGAGGTTGATAAGGGATTAAAACTAATGGAATCTTTTGCTAATAAGGGTCAAAATGTTGACTTTGAAGATTGTCGAGCTAATCCTACTGCTTGTAGGGACTTTATTCCTGAAGATGATAGAAACAGATTTGATGCCGGTAATCAGATATTTGAAATCATGAAAACAGAGATTGGATTTGACCCATCCCAATGTGAAAGAGGTTCTGTAGATCAGGCGATTGGGAATAAATGCTTTGAAGGTTCTAGGAGAGCCTTAGCCAAGATTGAAAGTCTTGGTTTAGCTAATCAATCTCAAGAAGCCCGATTTATTATTGAGGATATAAGAAGGCATGTATCTGAAGGAGATAACTTTAACCAAGAAAGAGAGCAGTTTCAGGAAGTTTTTAACCAACAGGGTGGTCCTGGCGGTTGTAAATCCGAAGCTGAATGTTTTAGCTACTGTTCTGATCCAACTAATGGTCCGGAGTGTATTGCTTTTGGGGCGAAACAAGGAGTATCGGGTTTTAGGGGTGATCAAGCAATTCAAAAGTTTCAGGAGTACAATCAAAATATACAGAGATCAGATTCTATATCAAATAATGAGTACAGACCGCCCTATCCTTCTGATAACAGATATCCTCAATATCCTGGTCAAAGCCCATATCCTTACCAACCGCTAGGACAAGTTCCCGGGTTTACCCAACCTGGTCCGGGATTTAGCCCTCCGCCAGGAACTTTGCCATACCCGCAACCATTTCCTGGTGGTCCGGGACCAGGACAGATTGGCCCATCACCGGAATGTTTTGCGGCGATTCAGTCTGGCGATTTTGTAAAAGCAAAAGCAGTTTGTCAAGTGTATATTCCGCCACAGCCCTACCCTTCCGGTCCAGTTTGTCCAGCGATTCCTTACATTCAATGTCCCTCTGGAGAGTACAGGGAATCATATAGAAACAATGATGGCTGTTGGGTTGATGAACCATGTAAACCCGCACCTACCTATAGTCCTTATCCAACTTATAGTTCGCAACCGCCGGGAAAATATCAGTGTTCTGATGGCATAGACAACGATAGTGACGGTAAAACCGATTATCCGGCTGATCCGGACTGTTACGGCGCAGATGACGCTAATGAATATTATCTGCAAACCAGCGTGTCGCCTTATCCAACTTATTCCTCAAGGCCTGGTGGTTGGATAAATAAGACTTGGAAGTTTAAAGACGGTAATACACAATTTTCATCGATTCTTAACAGAACTGATAGCGAATATACTAGCTATGTCGATAGTGTTTATAGCGATTGTTCGAATAAATACTTTGCGGGCTGGAAGCCTGGCGGCGGTAATGATAGTAATTGGCAAGAATTTGGTATTCCTGTCTGCTCTAGTACTATCTCAACTACGGTTTCTCCATATCCGACTTATTCTCCATATCCGACTACTACCGGTGGTACTGGTGGTATGTACAGTTGTTTTTATCCCAATGCAACAAAGAACGGAACCTCCCCCGGCTATACGGTTTGGTGTGAGAAGGACTACTTTAATTGCCATGAAGGAAGCAATACGGGGCCTTCAATAAGTTTGGATGGTTTATCTCTCGGCGCGCCAAGCAGTTGTGAAAGTGGATACCAAGGCCAAAGTTGTAATAATAATAATTTCTGTGATTCAAATGAGACCTATGCTTCGTGTCCATCAGATTGTGGTGGAGCAACTTATTCACCCTATCCATCGCCTGGCGCTGGAAGTTGTCCATCAGGTTATCATTACCACAGTGAATCAGGCGGTTTCTGTATGAATGATCAGGAGAATTACGGCGGTACTTGTTATGATTCTAGCGGTACGAGCAGAATTACATGTCCTGCACAGCCGACCTATTCTCCAGGACCGTCAACTAGTAGCTGTTCCCAATCACTTATTAACCTTCTTGGTACCGGTTGTCACCAAATGTATACAGATTCATCAAATAGGTTAGTTTTCTGCGATGGACCGATGAGCAAATCAGCTAAAGAAGGGGATACATCAACTACGCCTGGTTGTTCTTCTGGAGGTGCGACTTATTCACCCTATCCAAGTTCTTCAACTTATCCATCCTGCCCTTCTGGTCAATGGTGGGATAGTGCAACAAATTCTTGTAAAACAACCTCTTCTACGGACTGTCCATCGGGTTGGTATTGGAACGGGAGTTCTTGTGTAAGTTCGGGGACTGCTACGCCCTATCCGACCGCTACCTCCTGTGGTACGGGCTACTACTGGGATTCGGCTACGAGTGCTTGTAAATCCACCTGTCCCTCAACGCAGTATTGGAATGGCTCGGCTTGTGTAGATAATGTTTCGACCAGCTATACCCCGTATCCAACCACCAGCTATACTCCGCCTCCAGATCCGTCTGCTGAATGCGCAAATTATGGAGGAACATGGGATGGTTCTACGTGTGTATTTCCAACACCTCCGCCGTCTGAACCTCCACCACCAACGTCGGCGATGTATAAACCATATATGGTTGCTCATTGTCAGCAATTAGGCAGGACATGGAATGATAAAACATGTCAGGCCAATGGATTGTTTGCTAGAATTTTGGAGAACTATACTAGAGATTTTGCTAATATTTTAAAAGCATTTGGTTTTTAAAATATTCCTAGAATAAAACTTGTTTTCGGGTGGTCTTTGATGTGGGGTAGTGAATTAAAATCGAGGTAAAACCTCGATTTTAATTCACTACAAAATAGATTCCAGTAATCTATTGAAGTTCAATTTTAATAGATTACTATTGAAACTACTCTAAGAATAGATTATTAAAATTGTTGTGGTATTTTTCTATATTGCTAAGCCATTCCTGAATGTCATCGGCATATTTTTTTGTATTTTCAAATATTTCCAACCCTAACCCGGTATTGATTATAGATGGAAAGTTTTTCTTACCTACATAATCTAAATAACTACTCCAGCGATAGTTCCCTAAAAATTCTAATACCCCATTTTGATTATTCAGTTTATTTTCTCGCCACTCTGGTGCAAAGAGATCAAGCGGGTTCAGGTGAATATAATTATAAAGATGGCGTAAGTGTTCATCTTTTTGAACTAATATTGCCTTAAATCTTCCTTGGAAAAGAGGACCGACGCGATTATTCTTCAGATTAAAATAGTTTGTATAGGAAGTTCCTAACTTTTGCATGAATCTAACGATTCCTTTTTCTTGGATCTGCCGTATAAGCAAGTGATAGTGATTAGGCATAAGGCAGAATGTCAATATTTCAACCAGCTTCTCTCGCATATATGGAAGTTGAACTTCCATATATCCACAGGTGTTGATAAGTTTGATAGGAAGTCGAGTTGACTTAGGTTTTTTGAAGAATAGAATACGGAGCATTATGTTTAGCATGAAGAAGGTATGCTTTTTGGCCTTATTTTTGGCTCTTTTATCTTATCAAATGGCTATTGCCGGAGATGTTATATTTGAAACGACTTTGAAATGGTATCAGTGGTGGTCGGAAATTCTTTGGGGCAACGGGTCCCTTACTTATACCAGAAGTTTTGCCATTACCTACAAGCCAAGTTCTAATCAGGAAGTTTGCACGATCAAAGCCGGATTTTATAAGTCAGGCAATCCAAGCGATGATGTCGTAATGACAGTCAGAGAAAATACGACCGGATATCCGACTCATGGTCAGATTATCTCTACCATAACTATTCCCGGCAGCGATGTTTCCGGTTCCCCGGTGCTTCCTCAGCAGGCGGCCTATACGACTTTTTTGGTTAATCCCTGTCTTAACTTAACTGCCGGATTAAATTATACTTTAGTTTTTTCAAGAACACAGCCAGACCCGTCTAACTACTATTTTGTCCAATTGACGAACCTAGTTTCATATCCAGAAACAAGGTTTTGGGGATACGTTCCGGTGAATGGATTTTGGCAAGAAAAGGTCGGCTACGAACCGGCGTTAAGGTTGGAAGGGCCGGAACCTAAAAATAAAGAGCCGGTGATAATTGTGCCGGGTATTTTAGGTTCACGACTGAACCGGGTTTCGGATGGGGAAGAAGTTTGGCCGGAAACTCTAAAAATGGTCGATCCATTTCATCCGGACGATGAGTATCTTAATGATCTAAAGTTGAATAGCGCGGGAGAGGAAATTATAGATATTAATCATGGAGAAATCGTCAGTAGTGTATTCGGCCTGAACCAGTACGGAAATCTTATACAAAAATTTAAAGACAACGGTTACGAATTGGGTACGGATCTATTTATTGTGCCTTATGATTGGCGTTTAGACATAAGGACATCATCTCAAGAATTAGATTCGGTCATAGCTCAAGCGCTTGATAATTCTTCGACCGGCAAAGTAAATATTATCGCCCATAGCATGGGCGGGTTGCTAGTTAAGGATTATTTGATAAGAAAAGGAGACTTGGCGGTAAATAAACTTCTTTTTGCCGGAACGCCTCATCTCGGCGCGCCCAAGGCCTTTAACGCCTTAAATTATGGAGATGATTTCGGTCTTAAGTTCTTCATGTTTGGATTAAATAAAAATAAGGCTAAAGATATATCTCAAAATATGCCAGCTGTTTATGAGTTGTTGCCAAGTAGGGAGTATGTATCTCGAGCCGGTCCCTACGTGCAGAATGATCAACTGCAGGACCTTGATTATGATCAAACTAATCAATTTATGATCTCCAGCTCATTACTTTTGGATTACAGGAATAACAACCTTTTGAATGTTGCCGATCGGCTTCATCAGTTTTTGGATAATTGGCTTCCTCAGTCAGCCAATGTTTATAACCTAATGGGGTGTCGTGAATATGACACTATGGGGTCATTTAAGATAGATAGCAATGGTTCCATAGATATAGATTCTGTTAACGGGGATGGGACGGTGCCACTTATAAGTGCCAATCATGTTCCGGGGAACGGTTATTTTGTCTCATATCCGGAAACGAAGATCGATCACACAGGCTTAATAAGTGATGATAGGACGATAGATTTACTGTATGATTTAGTTGTATTAAATAATCAGCCAGTTTTACCGAGCGGAGTATATAGAACTTCAATTGAATGCGATAGCATTTTAAGTCAGGTAAAGCGTCTTCGATTTAGTACTCATAGCCCAGTCAATCTTCATGTTTATGATTCGCTAGGCAATCACACCGGGTTAACACCCGAAGATAATATAGAGACCAATATCCCCGATAGTAATTTTCTTCAAGTTGGGGAAAATAATTTTATTTTTATTCCCGAAGGAGCTCTGTACTCTGTAAAAATTGATGCTTACGCCACCGGGAGTTTCGACTTTAAGATAAAAGAATTAAGTAATGGCCAGGTTGAGCAATCGGTTGTCTATGACAATATCCCGATAAATAACCCGGAACTAGAAGCAGATATTGAGTTCACTGGTATCAATGAGTCAGCCCTTCTTAATTTGGACGAAAACGGTGACGGAGAAAATGATGTTGGATACTCCTCGAACGGAGAGAGGATTCTGTACAAAGGCGTCGATAATTTAATAGCGGATATAAATATGGCCTATGATCTGGGATGGATTTCGACCGAGCGGGAAAGAGACTCATATCTGCGAAAAGTAAGTCGAATAATAAAGATCGAAAAAAGGATTGAGATCTTAGAAGAAAAACTTCCCGATGGAAAAAAGAAGGAAAAATGGATAGGGCATCTTGAGAGAAGGATTGACAAGGTGTTGGCAATTCAGTTTCTCAAGGATTTAGAAAAGAGTTATACTAAAAAACAGCTAAACGAACAAGCATTTAACTTAATTAAAGAAGATATATTATGGCTTCTAAGGAATTAATATGAACATCAAAAGAAATTATTTTTTATATGGATTAGCGGTGGGATTTATTTTTCTTTTTCTTCCATCTTTGTTTGAGCCTTGGGGCAACTTTACGGCATGGCTCGCTAGCTATATTACAGGAATATTCCCATGGGCGGATAAAGATTTTGGATGGGTCTTTATTTTTTGTGGCTTTTCGATCATTATATGGTTAATTGTTAAATTAATAATGCTGATAAGATTTGGCTTTCTTGTTTTACAAAACTGGATTATGGAATTAGCCTTTTACTCTTTAGGAGTAGCAGTCTTTTTATCAATATTTTTTGTTATGTCTCTGATTGCCTTTTCCAGGTTTCAAGGCCTCTGATTTCTTAGCTATATCGTTTTGGGCTCGTTAGTTTTTACAGCAGAGCTTCGGTTTCTCTAACCATTTTATCTTCTGAGAAATTAAAGAGGACGGTTTGGTGGGCTTGGATTGATAGTTCTTGGCCGAGGCGTTCGCTTGAGGCTATTTCTTTTATCTTGGCGGCGATTTGCTCCGGCCTGTTCGGTTCAACTATGAATCCATTCCGGCCATTTTCTAATATTTCCGGTACCGCTCCTACGCTTGTGGCGATGACCGGTAGTCGGGCGGCCATTGCCTCAATCAGAACCCAGGGGAAACCTTCCTTCAAAGAAGGGAGGACAAACATGTCGAAAGCCGGAAGATATTTTTTGGCATCGGGCATCTGGCCGAGTAGAAAGACACTATGCTCAAGGTCCCGCTCTTTTATCATTGCCTCAATTCGTGGCCGTTCGGGTCCGTCGCCGATAATTAAAAATACGACACCATTGTGCTTAAAATGTTCGGCGACCTCTATCAGAACCTCAAGTCCCTTGGCTGGATAAAAGTTCGCTATCGTTCCGACTATAGTTTTTGCCTGAAAAAATTCCTGCCTGCCGGCCGGCAGGTTACCGGAATATCTTGATATTTTTTCAAACAATTTCATACGAGCCTCTTCCTTGGACAAAAAACCCATTTTATAAGTATCAACGCCGTTGTGGATCAGAATCAGCTTTTCCCTGGGTTTTATTTTTAGTTTTTCAGCTTGATCTAAATCGTGCCGATTATTGACGATGATTATGTCTTTCCAACCGGCGCTTAAGCGCTCGAGCCTTTTCCATAAATTTTTCTTCCAAGATGGACCGGGATCGTTAAAAGACCAGCCCCCTATCCTGTATAGAATTTTGAATTTTGAATTTTGAATTTTGAATCGTGAGACGAGGGAGCCGATGAAGCCGGCCTTGGAGCTTAGAAGAAAAAGATCGTT
>Ga0209542_10006147_pt1 | contig 23531 bp, 19 predicted proteins | sample RifCSPhighO2_01_FD_184028 | JGI IMG/M metagenome (GOLD analysis project Ga0209542, IMG submission 184028) | Soil microbial communities from Rifle, Colorado - Rifle CSP2_plank highO2_0.1 (SPAdes) (version 2) | ecosystem: Environmental > Terrestrial > Deep subsurface > Rock core/Sediment ... | reverse complement strand
CATGCTTCTGAGTTGGGTGGCATACCCGGATAGTTCGGATAACGGCACCAGGGCCAAAATTACAGTCACGGTGCCGCGTTTCTGTGAGCCCATGATCTGCGCCCGTTTGGCTCCGAGGTCACCAATCACGTCTCCCATGTATTCATCGGGAGTCGTGACCTCGACCTTCATAATCGGCTCCAGAAGCACCGGATCAGCCTGTTTGGCTCCGCTTTGGAATGCCATTGAGCCGGCTATTTTGAACGCAACTTCAGATGAGTCAACATCGTGGTAGGTCCCGTCGTAAAGTGTGCATTTGAAATCAACCATCGGGTAACCGGCAATCACCCCATTTTCTTTTGCTTCCCGCACGCCTTTATCAACTGCCGGAATAAACTCATTGGGGATAGCGCCACCTTTCACTTGATTGACAAATTCGTAGCCTTCGCCTCTGGCTTTTGGTTCCAGACGGATGAGACAATGACCATATTGACCTCGACCTCCAGACTGGCGGATATACTTACCTTCCGCTTCCACCAGTTTGCGAATCGTTTCTTTGTAAGCTACCTGAGGAGCACCGACGTTAGCATCAACTTTAAACTCCCGCTTCATTCGGTCCACCAGTATCTCCAGGTGCAGTTCGCCCATGCCCCAGATAATCGTCTGGTTGGTTTCGATATTGGTTTTAATTTTAAAGGTCGGGTCTTCTTCAGACAGCCGCTGCAAGGCATACCCCATTTTTTCCTGATCGGATTTGGTTTTTGGTTCAATTGCCAGTGAAATGACCGGATCCGGGAAGGTAATTTTCTCAAGCACAATCGGATGACTTTCATCACATACGGTATTACCAGTAACCGTATCTTTAACCCCGACTAAGGCCACAATTTCGCCGGCATACGCCTCATCAATTTCCTCGCGTTTATTCGCATGCATGAGGAGAATCCGGCCGACCCGCTCTTTAACGCCTTTATTCGGATTGTAGACATAGGAACCTGATTTGACCGTGCCGGAGTAAATCCGGACGTACGTCAGTTTACCCACATGCGGGTCAATCTGAATTTTAAAAGCCAGACCTGAAAATGATTCTTCATTGATAAGTTTGCGGGTAAGCTTTTTGGTTTCGTCTTTCGGATCAACACCTTCAATGTGGCCTAAATCCTTGGGCGATGGCAAATAGTCAACGACAGCATCCAAAAGCGGTTGCACACCTTTATTACGAAGTGACGTGCCGGCATAAATTGGGACCAGTTTGTAGGCAATCGTGGCTTTGCGTAAGCCTGCCTTAAGTTCATCAATTGAAAGTTCCTCACCGTTTAAGTATTTTTCAAGTAGCGTATCGTCAGTTTCGGCAATCCGCTCAATAAGGGCCGCGCGCGAGGTTTCGACTTCTTCTTTGTATTCAGCTGGAATCTCATCTGAGACGTCAAACTTGGCGCCCAATTCATCGCTTCCCCATACCAGAACTTTGCGGGTGAGTAAATCAATATTGCCTTTGTAGGTTGATTCACTCCCCATAGGCACGACCATGACCGCGGTTTTGACCCCCAGACGCTCTTCGATCATCTTGATAGTATGGCGAAAGTCGGCCCCGACCTTATCCATCTTGTTAATAAAACAAATCCGTGGCACATGGTATTTGTCAGCCTGGTGCCAAACCGTTTCTGACTGCGACTGTACGCCTTCTTCCGCGTCAAGTACCGTTACGCCACCATCCAGTACACGCAGTGACCGTTCAACTTCGGCGGTAAAGTCAACGTGTCCTGGAGTATCGATAATATTGATACGTGTATCTTTCCAGAAGGTGGTCGTAGCCGCTGAAACGATCGTTATACCGCGTTCCCGCTCCTGATCCATCCAGTCCATGGTGGTCGTACCTTCGTCAATATCACCGATTTTATAGGTGCGGCCAGTGTAAAACAGGATACGTTCAGTCGTGGTGGTTTTTCCGGCATCGATGTGGGCAATAATCCCGATGTTACGGATTTTATCGAGTGGAACATTGCGGTCTTTGGTAACAATTGATTGCTGCTGTTGAGCCATACCAGATAGTAGTCCCGCACATCATTTTTATAATTTTCCAAATAGTGATGCGGGATCACTACCTGGCCATGTGTGCTTCGCTTAATTAAAAGTTAAAAAATCAAAATGTAAAATTCCGGTGGAAAATTTTGAAACAGGTGCTTTTACCACCTGAAATGGGCAAAGGCGCGGTTGGATTCGGCGGTTTTATGCATGGCATTGCGTTTGCGAATCGCTTCGCCTTTGCCTTCAACAATATCCAGAAATTCCGCTGCCAGTTTTTCCGCAAACGTATGGTATTCTTTGTTTGAACGGGCTTTGGCCGCAGTCAGGATCCAGCGGATGGCCAAAGAGTTACGCCGTTCACCTCGGACTTCAGTCGGTACCTGATAGGAAGCGCCACCAATCCGCCTTGGGCGAACTTCCATGCGCGGGCTGACTGTTGCAAGCACAGTTTCAAACAGTTTGGCCGGGTCATGACCTTTGGCTTTAATGATTTCAAATGCTTTGTAGACTACGCTCTGCGCAACTGATTTCTTTCCATCCCGCATCAGTTTATTGGTAAATTTGGCCACCAACCGATTTCCGTATAACGGATCGGCTTCGATGATTTTTTTTCGAATAACTTTTCTTGAACGTGCCATACCAGATAGTAGTCCCGCACATCATTTTTATAATTTTCCAAATAGTGATGCGGGATCACTACCTGGCCATGTGTGCTTCGCTTAATTAAAAGTTAAAAAATCAAAATTAAAAATTTTATGCTGCTGGCGCCGCGGGTGCTGGAGCTACAGGCGCTGCGGCTTTTGGAGCTGCAGGAGCTACTGCACCAGACTTTTTCGCGCCATAGCGGGATCTACCCTGCTTGCGATTTGCAACTCCCGACGTGTCGTATTTTCCGCGCACAATGTGGTATTTTACTCCTGGCAAATCCTGCACTTTACCGCCTTCGACCATCACAATTGCATGCTCATTTAGTTCGTGTCCAATACCCGGAATATAGGCAGTAATTTCAATTTTATTGGATAATCTCACCCGAGCCACTTTTCGGAGAGCTGAATTTGGCTTCCGGGGCGTCATGGTTTTAACCAAAGTCACAACTCCGCGCTTTTGCGGCGCCGGAATGGTTTTGGTGACGCGATCCTTGGCATTATAAAACCGGCGCAAAACCGCCGCCTTAACTTTGCGGGCCGGTGTTTTTCTTCCTTTACGAATCAGTTGATTGATGGTTGGCATAGTCTTATGTATTTGGCGGTAGATGATGGAATATAGAAAATGGGAGTCGGAGGTAGAAAATTGAAAATAGAAAACCTCAATCTTCTATCCTCGATTCTCTACCACAATCTTCCATGCTCTATCATCTATCGTCTCGAAAATGTATGGCTATATGGCTAATTATAACTGAATCTTCAATCTTACTCAAGCCTGGCCCGATCCATACTCACCGGAATCAGACGGCCAATAATCACGTTTTCTTTAAGTCCGACAAGATTATCTTCTTTTCCGGCAATTGAGGCGTCAGTCAACACATTCGTAGTCTCCTGGAATGAGGCGGCTGATAACCATGATTCGGTATAGAGTGAAGCGCGGGTCACGCCTAAAATAACCACTTGAGCCGTAGCCGGCTCTCCGCCTTCGGCCAAGACCCGGGCATTTTCTTCTTCAAACGTCAGTTTGTCAACGAGTTCGCCAGGCAAAAGTGTCGTGTCTCCGCTCGTTTCAATCCGGACTTTGTCACTCATTTTGCGGACAATGACTTCAAAATGTTTGTCGTTAATGGGAATTCCCTGCGACTCATACACTTTCTGGATTTCATTGATGAGATACTGCTGGGCACCGCGCAGTCCGCGCACCTTCAACACTTCTTTCACATCCAGGTAACCGCTTGCCAGCTGCTGCCCGACACTGACCAGATCTCCCTCTTTAACCAGGAATTCGCTGGTTGCCGGAATCAAATACTCACGCTCTTCAGCCGGCTTAATACCGATGCTTTTAATCCGGACCAGGCGACCGTCTTCTTTTTCAACAATTTCCACCTTACCTGCTATTTCGGCAATTGGAGAAAGCGCCTTGGGAGTTCTCGCCTCAAATAACTCTTCAACCCGGGGTAGTCCTTGCGTCACATCAAGTCCGACAATTCCCCCGGCATGACGCACCCGCATGGTGAGCTGTGTACCCGGTTCGCCAATTGACTGGGCCGCCACAATACCTACCGGTACGCCAATTTCCACGCGCTTGCGGGAAGAAAAATCTTTCCCATAACAGGTGGCGCATAACCCATAGCGCGCTTTGCAGGTTAGCGGCGACCGGGCCATAATGGTTTCTACCTCCTCTTTTTCAAATAGGTCAACGATTTCCTGGGTGACTTCAACACCGGCCTCGCACAGGACTTTTTTTGATTTTGGCTTGATTACGGCTTCGGCTAGAATCCGCCCTAAAATACGTAAAGCAAACGTAGCCTGACGTGCATCATCGCGGTTAAATTCTACGCCGTCAGTGGTCTGACAGTCTTCAAGCCGGATAATTGCGTCGTGCGATACGTCAACCAGTCTGCGGGTCAGGTACCCGGCATCAGCAGTTTTGAGCGCCGAATCAGTCAAACCCTTACGTGACCCCCGGGTGGAGGTGACGTATTCAAAAATTGACAGTCCCTCGCGGAAATTTGATTTGGTCGGCAATTCAACAATTTTTCCGAGCGGGTCAACCACCAGTCCGCGCATGGCCGCCAGTTGCTTCAACTGATCTTTCGAAGCCCGGGCTCCACCTGATTCAATAATAATCCGGACCGGATTGTCTTTTGAGAGCCGGGCCCAGGTTTCATCGGCAATAGTTTCGGTAATTTCAATCCAGATTTCATTGGCGAGCCGGCGTTTTTCTTCAAGCGTAATTAAACCCTGCTGGTAATTCTGTTCGACTTCACTGACCCGTTTTTCCGCCGCGGCAATAATTTCACTTTTATGTGGAATCATCTCGTTGTCAAATACGGAAAGTGAAATACCTCCGGAAATGGTCGCCCCCTTGAAACCTAGGTTTTTAATATCATCAATCAAATGCGCTACTTCTTCTTTGGTCACGAGATCAAGCGCTTTGGTAATAATCTGTTTAATCGTTGCGGCTTTTACCGGTTCGTTGAAAAACCTGAGTTCGACAGGCAGAATTTCGTTGAAAAGAATCCGCCCTACGGTTGTGGTCGTGAGTTTTTTATTGATTCGCACCCGGATCGGCTCCCGTAAGCTCAAGCTATTGGTCTGTGACGCCAAAATTGCTTCTGCCTCATCACTGACAATCGGCAGTTCTGCCTCGGGTTTATTTTCAAGATTTGGATCAATCGTCGTCAGATAATAACAACCCAACGCCATGTCTTTATTTGGCACCGTGATCGGCGCTCCGTCTGCAGGTTTCAAAAGATTATTGACCGGCATCATGAGACTAATCGCTTCTTCCTGTGAGGATTTGGAAAGTGGAATATGTACTGCCATCTGATCACCATCAAAATCAGCGTTGTAGCCGGCACAGACACATGGATGAATCCGGATTGCAGCGCCTTCGATGAGAATTGGCATGAATGCCTGAATTCCCAGTTTGTGAAGTGTGGGTGCCCGATTGAGAAGTACTGGATGATTTTTGGTTATTTCTTCCAGGAAATCGAATACTTCCGGGTCTCTGCGTTCAAGCACGTTTTTGGCTGACTTCACATTGGGAGCCAAACCGCGCGCAATCAGTTCACGCAGTACAAACGGCTTAAACATTTCTAAAGCCATTTCTTTGGGCAATCCGCATTGACCAAGACTCAATTCCGGCCCGACCACAATCACTGAACGACCCGAGTAGTCGACGCGCTTACCCAGAAGATTTTGCCGGAAACGGCCTTGTTTACCACGCAACATATCTGAAAGTGAACGCAAAGCTTTGGTCATCACCCGTGAGGTGGGTCGTTGGGTCGTATCAATGAGCGAATCAACCGCTTCCTGCAGCATGCGTTTTTCATTGCGCAAAATAATTTCCGGGGCTCCGAGATCAATCAGGTGTTTGAGCCGGTTATTGCGGTTAATCACCCGGCGATACAAATCATTTAAGTCGCTCGTCGCAAACCTGCCGCCGGTCAGCTGCACCATGGGACGCAAATCCGGAGGAATTACCGGTAATACCGTTAGTATCATCCAGGATGGATCAATCACCGCATTTTTGACGCTTTCGACGATCCGCAACCGTTTGGTGGCTTTAATGTGCCGTTGTCCGATAGTTTTTTGCACTTCTTCCCGCAGTTGTGAGGCCAGCTTGTCAAGCTCAATCGTTTTAATTACCTGGAGTAGCGCTTCTGCGCCCATGCTGACGGTGAAAAATCCGCCCGCTTTATACTCATGCAGCTTCAGATATTCATCTTCGGAAAGAATCGTCAGCGTCTTAATTGACTTAACCAGACTCATTAAGGCCTCGAGGACTTCCTGTCCTTTGCCTTCTTCCTTGGTAGCCTGTTTCTCAAGCTCAGAAAGCCGCTGTTTTTCTTTCAATTGAATTTCGGTAAGCGCTACATCGCGTTCTTCTTTTGACTTGATGCGAGCTTTAAGTGCCACCCGTTCTTCTTGAAATTCTTTCTCAAGTTGTTTTCTGGCGCGGGCTAGATCTTCAAGCATCTGTTTCTTTTTTTCTTCAACCCGCTTATCAAATGTTTTTAAGACCGCTTCTTTTTCTTTCTCATCAACTGAAATCACCAGGTATTGCGCAAAATAAATAATGCTTTCCAAAGCCCGCGGGGTAATATCAAGTAGTAGTGATAGTTTTGAGGGAGCGCCTTTGAAAAACCAAACATGGGCAACGGGTGCAGCCAGTGTAATATGCCCCATCCGTTCCCGGCGGACTTTTGACTGAGTGACTTCAACACCGCATTTATCACAGATAATTCCGCGGTAGCGAATGCGTTTGTACTTACCGCAAAAACACTCCCAGTCTTTGGTCGGCCCGAAGATACGCTCGTCAAATAAACCATCTTTTTCCGGTTTGAGTGTCCGGTAATTGATGGTTTCCGGTTTCGTGACTTCGCCATACGACCACTCCCGAATGGTAGCTGGCGATGCCAGTAAAATTTTCAGTCCGGAAAAATCGACAATGTTACTTAAACTGCCCTTTTTATTCATCTTATCTCCTTAACTAACTAACGCTTCTTTTACCGTCGCTTCATCTTCAGGTTCAGGCTTGGAAACTTCAGTTGCACCTGCTTCTGGCACTAATTCTGCACCCATGGCTTCGGCAATATCTTCTTTTTTGGTTTCAGTTTTATCAGTCAGATCGGCGAGTCTTGTTTGCGCCGTAACCACTCCAGTCGGAATAATATTGAGTGACAACGCCTGTAATTCCTTGACTAAGACTTTGAAAGATTCCGGCACATTTGAGGCGGGAATATCGATACCTTTGACAATGGCTTCAAACGCCTTAGCTCGGCCAACCACATCGTCACTTTTGATCGTCAACATCTCCTGCAAAGTATGCGCTGCCCGGTGGGCTTCAAGCGCCCAGACTTCCATTTCTCCCAGACGCTGGCCTCCCATTTGCGCTTTTCCACCGAGTGGCTGTTGGGTAACGAGTGAATACGGACCGGTTGAGCGCGCGTGGGTTTTATCCTCCACCATGTGGATGAGCTTCATGATATAACCGACGCCAACCAGTATCGTGCGTTCAAACGCTTGCCCAGTACGACCATCGTAGAGGGTGACTTTCCCATTGGTGGGAAAGTGAGATTTATCAAGTTCCTGTTGAATGCGTTCCTCGGAAATTTTTTCAAAAACCGGCACTGCTACTTTATACCCCTGGCGGTACGCCGCAATTCCCAGGTGGGATTCCAGAAGTTGCCCCAGGTTCATCCGGGACAAGACTGAAAGCGGGGAAATAATAATATCAACCGGTGTACCATCGGATAGATAGGGCATATCTGCTTCTGAGACGATTTTGGAAATGACCCCTTTATTGCCATGGCGCCCCGCGAGCTTATCACCAACCACTACTTTACGGATTTGGGCGACTTTAATGATAATTTTTCGGTTCGCCCCAGATTCCAACTCGTCACCTTTTTCCCGATCCAGAATTTTAATATCAATGACTGTCCCCCGTTCGCCGTGCGGCATGCGGAGCGACGTGTCTCGGACTTCACGGGCTTTTTCGCCAAAAATTGCGCGCAGCAAGCGTTCCTCGGCGGTTAATTCAGTTTCGCCTTTGGGGGCAATTTTTCCAACCAGAATATCATTTGGACCGACTTCGGCGCCAACCACGACAATTCCTTCTTCGTCCAGATTCTGTAATGCATCTTCACCGACGTTGGGAATATCCCGCGTAGTTTCTTCGGGTCCGAGTTTTGTGTCAACCACGGTAGCTTCATATTCTTCGATATTAATTGAGGTCAAAACGTCATCGCGCACCAGGCGGTCGGAGATCACAATTGCGTCTTCATAACCCAATCCGTCATAACTCATGTAGGCAATCAGGAGATTTTGTCCGAGTGCCAACTCGCCATTTTGGCTTGCCGGACCATCGATAACAATTTCGCCAGGCTTAACTTTTTGGCCAGGTTTGACGAGCGCTCGTTGTGAGTAACAGGTTGATTGGGCAGAGCGCTTAAATTTCTCGATCCGATACGTATCTTCGGTTTTGGGCCCGGTTTTAATGACCACGTGCGTCCCATCGACATAGGAAACAACACCGGCATTTTTGGCGTATGCCACACGCCCCATCGCGCTTGCTACCTCGGACTCCATTCCGGTTCCTACCACCGGCGAATGCGGAGTCAAAAGTGGTACTGCCTGACACTGCATGTGCGTACCCATCAGCGCCCGGTTTGCTTCATCATGGGCGAGGAATGGAATCAGGGAAGCTGATGTCCCCACCACCTGACGCGGAATAATATCAATGTAATCAATCTGTTCAGACAACACTTCAATAAAATCACCGCGGTAACGCGCCGGCACGCGCTCATTCATAATAAACCCGTCTGTGTCAAGTACTACATCCGCGTGCGTAATTTTAACTTCCCGTTCATCATCTGCGGCCAGATAGGCGATCTCGTTGGTAAGACGGACATGTAATTTACCATTTTTAGTTTCCTTTACTACTTTCTTATAGGGGGTTTCCAGAAATCCGTATTCATTCACCCGGGCATAGAGGGCCAAATACGTCACCAGTCCGATATTTGGTCCTTCAGGGCTGCGCACCGGATCAATCCGGCCATACTGCGATGCATTAATATCACGAATTGAAAAAGAAGCACGTTCGCGGGAAATACCGCCGCTGCCCATGACCGTAAGCCGGCGTAAGTTATCAACCTCAGCCAGCGGATTGGTCTGATCAAGAATAGTAGAAAGTTGACTCGAGCGGAAAAAGTCATTAATCGTCGCAATTACCGGTCGGGCGTTGACAATTTGTGTGGGTGTCAATTCATCTTCGGGGGTTGAACCAGCCAGGCTCATTTTTTCTCTAATCATCCGTTCCAGCCGCAGTAAACCAATTCGAAACGCGCTGGTGGCTACCAGCTCGCCGACGCGACGCACCCGGCGATTTGCCAGATGATCAATATCGTCAATATACCCTTTCCCATTGGTAAGCCCAATCAGATAGCGCACCGCGCCCAAAATGTCATCTTTATTTAAAACCCAGTTTTTATTGGTATTCTCAACTGCCAACCCGAGCTTTTTGTTCATTTTAAACCGTCCCACCCGACCGAGATCGTAACGACGGCTGTTAAAAAACATGTTGGTCAGGAGCTCCTGGGCGTTATCTAACACTACCGGTTCTCCAGGACGCATTTTGCGATAAATTTCGAGCACCGCATCAATCTGGGATTTAGTCGGATCTTTCTCAAGTGTCATCTCGATATACGAATGGTCGGGATTAATATCAACTGCTTTGAACAAGTTAAGCAGCTCTTCATCACTGCCAAAGCCAATTGCTCGCAGTAACGTCGTGGCCACAAATTTGCGGCGGCGGTCAATCCGGACTGAAATGACGTCATTTTTGGCAACCGCAAATTCCAACCAGGATCCATGTAGCGGCCGGATTTCGGCGCTAAATAGAGTTCTTCCGGTATTCGGATCAATTGAACCGTTAAAGTAAACGCCGGGTGAACGGACTAACTGGTTCACCACACAGCGTTCAATGCCGTTAATGACAAAAGTACCGTTTTCCGTCACCGCCGGAATATCTCCTAAAAACACTTCCTGGGTAATTGAGCGGCCGGTTTGTTTGTTCGTCAAAGTCGCCTCAACCCGCAGCGGCATATCATAGGTCACCCCTTTTTCCAACGCTTCCCGGGCCGTATGGGGTGGTTTACCAAATACATAACCGCCGAAACTCAACGACCAGTTTTTACCGGTAAAATCTTCAACCGGGGAAATTTCATCAAGGAGTTCGCGGATGCCGTGATCGAGGAACATCTGGTATGATTCCCGTTGCACAAGCGTCAGATCAAGCTGTGGAAGGTGCGAAGCTTTTTTGCCCCAGTATTGACGATGTGCTGCGCTTTGCATTAGTTTTTAAGAAAGTGGGTAAATACGACAAAAAAAGGCGTACTCCACGTTTATCGTACGCTTTTTTCTATTTAATTACTGATAGTTATACCACGCGTTCCCGATCTTGTCAAGATCACTAAACTGGGGTAATCAAAAGAAGTTGGCACATTGTCAGGAGGACTATTCACGAGAATTTGTGGTTGAATTTCTTGATTTCCTTGATGTCTAGAGGAACGCCCGGTGACAGTACGGTTTTACCGGCACACGCTAACCCAGTTAACCCAAGCCGCTAGAGAAAGCAGGAAGGCACGACCACGCTGATTCACATGTGGGTGATGGAGTGATTGAAAGCACCCTGGCGTGACATCGCACAATGCGGCGAAGGCGACATGTGTTTGGTCAGATTGAGGACAAGAGAAAAGGGGTAAAGAGGCTTATAGCTAAATTATGTTAGTCTACTGATAGATAGTACCAATCGAGGAAAGAGCTGCCTCGGAGAATTGCTTTGTCTAAGGAAGTGGTGATTTTCACTCTGCTTGCAAGTAGTTCCCACTTACCCCCATACCCATCTTGTTTTCCCAAAATGCTCTTTACATGTACTCCGTCAGGGGATTTAGTGAGGATTAATTGTAAGTCTTTTCCCCTCATTTTGAGATAGGTATCAGCCAACAAGAGCGCCTCAAGCGCTGAATACTCTGATGTAGGGCACAAAAACTCCTCCTCAAAGCGCACTTGGTACTGGGTATCTTTCCATTTCTCACCTTCCCGGAAAGTTAAATCTGGATAAATTCTTACTTGTACGCATCTTTTCATTGCATCCCATCTACGCTCAAGTCTTCGGTCACTGGGGTTCCAAATGGCAAGTGCTACACCACCAAACAAGGCGCAAGATAACAGAAATAGGCTATTAAGATAAGAGTTGCCTGTTCATGGTTGATTTAATAATTATACATATGTGAGCAACTTGCTATTGCTCTCGATAGATCAACTCCCAGTTATCTTCGTCTTCCAGCGAATATACTTGTTCAAGGGTGAGCAGGAGAAAATCTCTACATCGGAGACCCATGCGGAAAATATGGGTATTGTCTGGCCCAGGGAAATCCTCATAGAGGTAACTGTTAGCTGCTTGTCAGTTCTCACTAAAATATTAACAGAATTAGCAAAAAAATGTTATATACTAGAGTTAAAGCTTATACTGACTATACAATCTAAATTCTCACTTTTGGAGTTAATATTTTATTGATACAAGCGTTAATATTTCTGTGAGAACTGACAGTTCCCCATCTGCTCCACCGATTGCAGACTCCCAGCACGGCTACGGCGTATCAACAGTGAATGACCACACCTCACGCCTGAGCCATCTTTAACCGTTCCAGTACCCACATGCGAATAAGTGTGGTGGTTGCCATCCCTTTCTCTCTGGCAGTTTGCGTGAGTTGGGTGAGGGTCTGTCGGTCAAAGCGTACCGTTACTGGACGTTCTTTTTTCGCAAAGTGAACCTGTACCGGCTTAAACTCGTCTTCGTAGTCGGTGAAGTCGTGCGTATCCCAGAAGGCGGCCTCTTCTTGAATACTTTTGAACGCTGGTATTTTGCTTTTAGATGTGTTCGTCATGCTGTGTTTTCACCACCTTTCAATCTCTGGTAGCGGCGGCGCTCCTTTTGGCTGGCTGAGCGAGCAGTAACGGGATAGTAACGCCCCTCGCCTTTGTCGTGGAGCACTACCGAAATCAGCCTGTCTGCGCTCGTTTCTCCCACCAGCATAAATCGTCCTTTGTCCGCTTCCCAAACGATGTAGTCGCCGCGACATGCCTGCTCTACTTCATCCTTAGTCACGGTATGCCGGGCAATGTGGGGAATATTAACTTCATCCCACACCAGCGCCCGTATGTCTAACATAACATCTGGAAATGTAATACATTTGGTAATAAAATGCAAGTTGCCTTACGTGCTGTAAGTTTGCAGATTAAAATTGATACTTTTTTTGCACAACTTGAAGCTAGAATTTGCAAAAAAGTACTAAAAAATGTCTGCAAACTTACAATTGTTTCTCTGTGCCTTCCTAATTCTTGAGCTATATGTATTTTGGTACTCCTTGCTCATAAAGTTCCCAGGCAAGGGTAATGAGCGTTAAGTTTGTCATGTCCATGATTGTACATGGACTGTCGGATATTTACGGGGAGATACCGGATCACGAACTATTGCTGTAAATATGTGTTTACATTTGCATTGTGTTCGTCCAAAGTCCTGGCGTAGTGCGCAACTCCGCTCCCATCATGCAGATAATATAAGTAGTCAGTCTCGGTGGGAGTAGCAACCGCGCTCAGTGCCGCAAGCCCGGGATTACTAATCGGAGCAGGTGGAAGCCCAACATGGGCATACGTATTAAACGGTGAATTTACTTCTTTGTCTTCATTAAAGAGCGTTTTTTTCCACCAGCTTTTTTCTGTTGACTGGTAGCCAAGTACGTATTGAAGTGTCGCATCAGTCTGCAACGGCATCCGTTCCCGTAACCGGTTCAAAAGAATCCCGGCAATTACCGGCCGGTCCAATTCGGTTTTACCTTCACGTTCGACGATTGACGCGAGTATTATCCCTTCAGCAAAGGTCAAATCCTGATTTTCAATTCCCTGTCTGATTTCCGTAGTTACCCGATCATTAAAATTCTTTTCGAATACTTCTACCACTCCGGATGCGGTCGCCTCCCGCGGAAGTAAATACGTATCAGGAAACATATATCCTTCGCGGGCAACTTTCAGAAACTCCGCCTCAGGAATAGCCAGTTCCTGGGCCAGTTTCATCGCAATCTCCTCTATCCGCCAACCTTCCAAAAGGGTAACCCAGATGTCAAGGCTCCCGTGAGTGAGAGCTTGAGCGGTGGCGTACATGTCCATGGCCGATGTCAATCGAAAATCACCAGCCTGAATGCTTTGATCCATTTGAGCAAACTTAACGTAGAGAAAAAAGGCAATCTGATTTTTAATCAGCCCTTCGGCTTTCAAACGGTTGGCCAGCGACCGAATATCCTCCCCTTTTGAAACAGCAAATACTCTATTTTCTGCATCTCCCGGATTTACCGCTGACACCGCATCCAGCCACCAGATTACTCCACCACCGACAAATCCGAGCAGTAAAATTCCAAATACCACAAATCTTATGATAAATTTATGTGTCATGTATATATTTTTCTGTTCTAACCTATTCTTCCTGCACCAGTGCCCGCCGGTAAGCGTTTCGCTTCTCATCAAATACGTAACGACGGTTACATCTGCAATTAACAATAGCTAGTTTATTTTTCTTTCGGAGTATTCCCTTGGCAAGTGGTGTACCACACCCGGCACAACGTTTGTTAAGAAGTAACCAAGTCTGAACGGGTGTGAATATTTTTTTAAGCATAAAAGGTCGTTTAAATAGTCCGTGACTTGAAACGCCCAATTTGCTCGAACAGAAACGTGGGTTATCGTTTCCAGCTTACTCCAGTTGATAGATAGGCAAATGTTTCAGTGTCTCAACCGCTTCGGCCAGACGCCATTTATCTGAACTATAGAGTGTACACAGTATATCACCTTTGTCTAATCGTTCTTCCAGTTTGCGATTTAAAAATATCCCGGCTTTCCGGTCGGTCGGACTGCCTAAAATTCGTGCGATTACTGAAACGCTGCGGTTATTGAGGACGGTAATTTGGCCATGCGTGAGCGCTGTATGTTCGTGGTGGTACGGCGGCAACTTCAATTGCTGGTGCGAAAAATCCGGGTCTCCGCCCTGAGCTTTAATTATTTCCCGCATTTTTGTGAGCGCCTGACCAGATTCAAGTAACTCAAGTGCCACGCGTTCTCCGTCACCCGGTTTGTACTTCGACTGTTTCATGTCGGCAAAACACAAATCAAGTAGTTTGGCTGAAAGCCGCAGCGCTTTTTTTTCAAGTCCCAACGGCCGATCTTTATCCCGCTCAAGTACCTGAAACACATCACGTACTTCAAGCACCGGCCCCACCCCCCGCCCTGCTGGTTCAAGCGCCTCACTAATATCAGTCACGACTTTTATATTGAAACGGCTCGCTAAATACTTAAATTTTTTAGCAATTATTTCCGCATCTTTCTGATGTTTGATTTTCATAAACTGGCCCACGGGAATATCAAAGATGACATGAGTTGCACCTGAGGCAACTTTTTTCGCCATGATCGAAACAATTACTTTGTCGAATGATTCAAACGCCAACGGTTCTTCAACCTGAATAATAATGTCGTCAGCAGGAGCAAGACCCAGGTGCCCTCCCCAGACAATACACCCGCCCACCTTTTCCACGAGGCGAACAATTTGCGCAGGCGTAAACGTCACCGGCGCAATTACTTCCATGGTATCTGCAGTTCCCGAAGGAGTAGTAATTGCGCGTGACGAATTTTTGGGAATTTTAATTCCTGCTGCGGCAATAATCGGTACCAGAATCATCGTCACCCGCGTTCCTGCAACACCTCCGGTTGAATGTTTGTCTGCAACGAGACCACTGAGTTTCAGCCGGTCGCCGGTTTCCGCCATTGATTTGGTTAGATAGAAAAGTTCGTCATTGGTAAACCCGCCGGCAAATCCGGCAGCGACGAAATAGGTCGTTAGTACCGGTCCGAGCCGTTTACTGGCAATTTCGTCCATTACCGTAAATATTTCGTTATAGGACAGCTGTTTCCCAATTAATTTCTTTTTAATCGCTTCGATAGCTTGATGTTTTTTATCCATATTCCCGCTTATTTCGATAAACTATCAAGATAATCCTGCAATAGTAACGCTGCGGAAAGTGCGTGTTCCTGCACTGATTTTTGTTTCTGCGCCTTATGACTGGTTTGCAAAGTCTTACGTGCCGCAGCACTCGTTAACGTTTCATCCCAAAGTATAACTGGAATGTGCGTCCGGTGAATTAGTTGCGTTTTAAACTCAATTATTTTTGGCGCCAGTCTGCCTTCAGGCAATCCGATGAGTATCTCATCAATTTGCAACTTCTGACACAATGCAAGTATGCGTGATAAGGCTTCGTTCTGAAATACATGAATCAGCGGAGTTGCGAGTGTGTCGGAACTGGTTGCTAACCCCACATGCTTTTCACCAAAATCTATAGCGAGCCGGTTCATGGCGTAGCTTCCCCAAATGGCTGTTCCTGGGCAACCAACCATAACCGTTTCCAATACGTTCCCGGTGGAACGCAGGTCACGAGCGTGATGTACGAATCATCGTATTGCTGTTCCAATCCCGAAACATCCTCCGGCTCTGTAATACGTTGGGAAACAACTTTATACCGGTAATCAACTCCGTCAAATCTAATATAGATGTCATTTCCCTCTTTTAAAGTCGGTAGCAGCGAAAAAATGGTTAAGTAATCTTTCGGGTTGTAAAACGAAGGCAAAACTGAATGTCCAAAAATAACGGTATTACCTGGCTGTCCGGGAAGTCCGGTCCCGCCATAATGGATTAGATTCTTAGACAGATCGTCAGTGCCGATTTTCACAATCGCGTTTTTAATCCGCAGTTTTGGGATCGTCAATGTATAGGTGTCAACCGGGGTAACCGTTTTTTTGGCCGGATTTTGCGGAAACCAGGTACTGGCCTTAGAAAAGTCCTGAGTTCTGTCAGGTGGCGCTGCCAGAACTACCGCATCATCTGCCAAAGGCGTCACAATTCCCTGCGGCACATAAAACAGGACAAACGACATAATGGGAAAGAGTACCCATAACAGTAATGACAACCCAATGGTAATTGAAATTACCGGTACAACCGGCACGGTCATTGTCACCGGAACCACTTTTACGTATCGATCTGGCATAGAATGATCCAACTAAAATTTTTCACCTGAAACAGGTGCTTTCACTGCTGCAAATTTTTTTTATAGTGCGCTTAATTCAATGACAATCCTGCTTGCGTTAAAGGGCAGCCGGCTGGACATTAATGGTAAGGTAGTGCCTGTATCGTAGGCGACTCCGGCAACACCTGATTGCTCTTTTAGATAACTGGTAGCCGAGTCAAACGATCTACCGGCAAGTGACTTGGCAAATCCGCTGGTGTCAATGTCCGGTAATAATTTAACTTTGATGTGCGGTTTAAATACCCAGACGCCCTCTTCCGGCATGGTAATTTCGTCAATAGCAGTCTCCTGGTTTTGCGGCTCGTATTTGTATCCTGACGGTAACTGGGCCGTGATAATTGACTTAAGCAATTCGTTAAAATCGCTTTCAGTGTAGGCGGCAGCATCTACTGATAGCTGCACTTCAATTTGCAGTTCGTCGGCCTCGTCGCCGATTTCACGGGAAAACGATTCTTTTATAATTTTCGTTTGCAATGAGTTGTCAAGGATTTTTTGTGATTCAGTGAGCGTCTGCTTAATCTGTTCTTCTGCTTTAACCTTGAGCTCGCTCATGGCTTGCTCACGCGCACCCTGCTGATCTTCACGGGTAACAACAGAAATTTCGCGGCTCGTGCCACCGCTTAATGATTTTTCATTCCGGGCAGTGTAGGAAGTGGTCGGTAAATCTTCAAACACAAAGTCAGTGCCAGACGTCACATTTGAAGCAGTTCCGATAACCACTGCGGTAATATTGGCTTTAGTAGTTCCGTAAGTCAGCGATCCGACACCTTCGCTGGCTGAGGCAACTTCAACGTCACCATCGAGTGTAAATTCAAGCTTGCCGGAAACCAACGTCGTCCCTTTTTTGAAATTTTTGGTATTTAAGGTTTTATTAAAGATGGTCACTTCACCTTTGGCTTTATCTCCCACAGTTTTAGTTCCAGTCGTCGGTACCGTCACCGTACCGGTAATTTCGGTTTGTGCAACTTTACCAGGCAAAACCTTATCAGCGATATTAGCGGCTTCGACTGCAGTACTGACGGTAATCGACTCGGTTTTATCAAACAATTTGGGTTGGACTAGTATTTTTACTTTTGCCTGTGGCACCAACCAGACTGCAGCGGCTACTGAAACCAGAATTAACCCAATTGCACTGATCACTGCCAAACCTAATCTTCCCGGGAGGCTTGGTAATGAAAAAGCAAATGAAGGTAATTTAAATGCCGGTAATCTCACCCGTGGCAATTTCCGCTGTGGCGGGATCTCCTGCAAAGGTAAATGAGCCGGCGCAACATTTTCCGCATTTTCAGTCACCGGTTCGTCGTCAGTCATTTCAGATTCAATGTCGATTTCCGCTCCGGCTTTTGTAGTTTTAAATCCTAAATCTTCAGCCACCTGACCCACTTCATCGCTGGTGGTTTCGGTTTCCGCTGGCGCAGAAGCAGTAGGTGATCTCGTTACCTCCGCTTCCGGAGACTCGACTGCGTTTTCTGCAAGAGATGCATCTGTCGCCACATCTTGTTGTTCCACAGGTTCATCAGTTTCAGTTTCTACCTGTGCCGTCAGCTCAGTCGCACTCGCAATTGCTACCGCCTTCACCGTATACCCGGGTGACAGTACTTCAATTTTGGGAAAATGCAGAAAGTTAGCTTTTTTTTGCCACGGATACGTAAGTAATTCTGCCTTCACCTTTTCACTATCCGCAGTCGTACTGTAAATGAGCATGCGCGAAGGCAACACTTCCACATCGGCAAACTCGCTTAAAATTTTCTCAACATCAGCATTAATTGCCCCGCTTCGTTCCAGGTATTTGATACCGATAAGTTTTCCAATTTTAAATAACGACAGGGAAACATGTTTACTTTCAAGGCCAATCAGAATTACCGTTTGCGGCGCACCTTCATCTTTTTGCAGTAAATGGGCAACCGCAACCGGCAACTCTACAAATCCGATGGGCTTTAGCGAAAGGGCGGTAGTCAACTGTTTCAGTTGTTTGAGATAGGTTTCCTTAATATGGTCTTCAAACAGCCACTCAGAGGGTAAACCAAAAACTACTTTGGAGAGTTCTTTGCCTTCAGGCAAGACGGCTTCAATATCGGTGACTGAAGTATCGGCCGCATTAATGGCGTTTTCCCATCCGCCAACGTACGGCTTACCCGAAGTTTTTAAAATCTTGACCGACCCGTCTTTACTGGTTTCCCACAGTGCCGCATCAATCCGGTCTTCAGTCACGACGAGTGCGGTCAAATATTCTTTTTCTTCTTTTTTGCGGTTGAGCAGGCCTTCAAACATAGAATCAAGTTAGGGGTAATAACTTTGTTCCAGTATATACCAGTTGATCAAGAGGACACAATACAAATTGAAGTCAGTAACTTCTTCCGCCGCCGTATTTACGAGAAGTCAACGGATCACGCATGTGTTTATCAACTACCCAACAAGCAGTAATCACCCATTCATTACGATTATTGTCGTCCCGCTTGTAGACTGCACCGACGACTCGACCATAATATTTGGCTCTGCCACAGGTCGATCCCGGTTCTTTACCTGAAATAATATCTGAAGAATTAAACGCACCAATTATCTCCGGTTCAGAGATGTTTAGCCGTTTCATTTCCGCCCGCACTTTCGGCGGAATTATCGGATTATATCGACTTGAGGCTGCAAAGAATCCGGCAAGGTAGTTAATGAAAGAGTTGATGAAGTTCATGATTTTTAACTAACTCATACGAGACAGATGACGAAATGCAATTAAAAGAACGATAATTGGCTCATATACAAGAGTAAACCGTTGTCTCAATAAAGAAAGTGCTGTAATTGAAAATACGAATGAACAACAAAGTAAGTAAAATCCCATTTTTTTCATTTTCCACATTAAATATAGAGAGGTTATTGACAATGCAACATTAATAATTAAGTACAACAAAAATATACTTCCATTTAGATTTACTATTCCAGTACTCCCAGTAGTTACAAAGTTAATAATAAGCAAAATAACTGTAATCAGGGAGAATGTATTAATAATAAAGGATCCTGCAAGAACGACGCTTAAATCTATTGGACGATTTTGCATACTAAACCAAAACCCCTTTTACTCTTCTCACTCCACTTCCCACACTTTCTTCCTTAATAATTTTAAATTTTTTACCACCGGTGCCGATTTCGGAAGTGTTGGTGACGTGCGGACCACCACAGAACTCGGCTGAGAAATAGTCATAAGGAGTGGCATGCTCGGGTTTGATTTCACCATTCAAGCCAACAAAATAGATACTCACGGTCTCCGGATACTTGGCGCCGAATTCCATTTGCGCACCCAGTTTCTCTGCATCCTCCCGTTTCATTTCAACACGGATAACTGGTAACTTCTCGTGAATTTTTTGATTAACTAATGCTTCTACCTTTTTCTTTTCTTCATCAGTTAAGGCGCGGTTAAAGTTAAAATCTATGCGTAACCTCTCAGCCGTAATATTACTGCCCCGTTGTTTAATAGTTGGATCAACTGTTTTTTGCAAAGCTGCCAGCAATAAATGATGAGCAGTATGTAATCTGGTAGTTTCAGTGCTTTGGTCAACCAGTCCGCCCTTAAACATGCCTTTGGCTGCAGAACGCGATAATTCCTGATGTTTTTTAAATTCACTTTCAAATTCGCCTTTCTCAACTTTCTGTCCGCGCTCCCGCGCAATTTCTTCAGTCATTTCCCACGGGAATCCATATGATTCATAAAGTTTAAAGGCAAAAGTCCCTGACAACTGTGGAACTTTTTGAATTTCATTAAGTCCCCTTCTTAAAGAATTTTCAAACTTTTTAATTTCTTCGAATACCACATCTGATATCCACACTTCGTCATGTTTCTCTTTATATTCAAAGTAACCTGATCCCTCGTACAAACCAACTATTTTTGCGGTCAAAGAGTGAATGAGCGCTAGATCAACGTTATCTGATAAATTTCGAAGTTTTAAAGCTGCCCTACGAATCAGTTTGCGTAAAACATATCCCTGAGTTTTATTAGAAGGTTTAACTCCTTCTTTTATTAAGAATGCCGAAGCTCTAATATGATCAACGATTATCCGAATCTTTTTGTCAGTTTCAACGTTTTCTCCGTAATTAGTTTTAGTAAATAATGCCAATTCCTTTATTAGTGGTTGAAATAAATCTATATTAAACACGTCCGGATCGTCGTTGGTTGCCGCAGCCAGCCGTTCAAGTCCCCCACCGAAATCGACATTTTTGTTAGGTAACTCTTCTAATTTCCCGGTAGCCAGTTTTTTATACTGTATAAAAACTGAGTTACCGATTTCCAAAAAGCGACCGCAATCGCAATTAGGATGACATGTTTGTCCAAACTTTGGATCATGCATGATTGACGTAAATTCATAGAACACTTCGGAGTCTGGTCCACCTGGCTCACCTACTGGCATTTTGTCCGGCGTCCCTGACCGACTCCACCAATTTTTCTCAACATCGTATTCAAAGATATGGTTTTTGGGTACACCAAGAGTCAACCATTTTTTGAATGACTCATCATCACGGGGAACTTCGGAGTTACCTTCAAAAATAGACACGTATAATTTTTCCTGTGATAATCCCAAGCCTTCATTTGGATTAGTTAAAAATTGCCAGAAGTATTCAAGTTGTTTATCTTTAAAATAATCTCCCAAAGACCAGTTGCCAAGCATTTCAAAAAACGTCGTATGCCGATTGTCGCCGACTTCGTCAATGTCCTGCAGGCGAATTGCTTTTTGGCTGTTAACAAGTCTTTTCCCAAGCGGATGTGGCGCGCCTAATAAATAAGGAACGAGCGGTTGCATACCGGAGGAATTAAACAACGTAGTCGGATCGTTTTGCGGCACAAGTGGGGCAGACGGGATTTCTTTGTGTCCGCGTTTCACAAAGAATTCAATATATTTACGGCGAACTTCATCTGAGGTCATGAGGAGTATTATAACAGGCAAGAGGAGAATTATGAATTATCCCAACATCAATTTGCTGTGATACAGTTTCCGTTTAAATGGATCGAGCATCAGACCAAAACTTTCCAGGGTCGTCACTCCCAAAAGTGGTGAGTCCCCTTTTTCACCTAGAATGATGGCAACTGGCAATTCTCTATTCTCAAATTTGACTATAGCCCCGCCTACTTTTCTTTTGATAACTTTGCCATCAGCGAGCACAAAATCCTGTTCATACGAAGATTTCAAATTCAGTTTTTTAACTAGTTCAATCGGAATCACCGTATAATGCACCCCGCTGTCCACCAGAAAATTTTGCTCCGCAGTGAGTGATGGATCGTGAGGATTTTTAATGGTTAGATTTACTTTGGTCATTCTCATAGCCTTATTGTAACACAAAAATTGTGCTTAAATTCACACTGCTGTATAATCCAGACAGCAAAATTCCCGTTAGGAAATATTGAAGTTCGTGAGTAAAAACTACTATGTCTACGCTTCTGCAAGTTGCTCAACTTGGGCAGCCGATACTCAGGCAAAAAGCCCAGCGAGTTGAGAATATAAAAGCTACCAATATACAACAAATGATTGATGATCTTTTAGCTACCGTTATGGATGTCAATGGTGTGGGGATTGCCGCGCCACAGGTTTATCAATCGTATCGGATTTTTATCGTCGCTTCGCATCCGAATCCGAGGTACCCACAGGCGCCGGACATGGAACCGACGCCGATGATTAATCCAAAACTAGTAAGTCACAATAAAGTAATCAAAAAAGATTGGGAAGGCTGCTTAAGTATTCCGGGGATCAGAGGCTTAATTCCCCGTTTTACCGAAATTAAAGTCGAGTACACAGACCGAAACGGTAAAAAACAAACAGCCAGTTACACGGATTTTGTGGCCCGGATTTTCCAGCATGAAAATGATCACCTCAACGGTGTTTTATTTCTGGATCGACTGGAAACTACAAAAGATTTAATCTCTGATAAAGAATATCAAAAAATGATGAGTAAAAAGAAGTAATCGTGATTATTTTTTCGAGGCAATATATAGAAGCAGGATAACCACTGCTAAAATCCCAACAGCTATGTAAAATAACAGTAATCCCTGATCAATGTTCGTAAAATTCATTTCTTTACCTCACGAGAAAGTAGCAACCCAATCATAACAAACGCCAAGCCAAACAACAATCCAATAAGAACTGCACGCATAGTTACGAAATTAAAACCGGGAGATCCTGGTTCAAAGTATTTCAAGAAAAGAGATGCAAATATAAGTAACGAAAGATTAAAACAATATTTTGAAAGTTCTTTATATTGAAATAAATTTAGTCTGACTCTCGGTTTTCTCTTCATAACAGAAGAGTAAGTTCACTGTTACACTTTCCGCGGAATATTCTTAAACAGTTTTTTTCTGAGCTCCTGAGTGCTTGCCCGCCCGTGCTGCTGCAGTTCCTCGATATGTGCCAGTGACTCGTCAACTTTTTCAACTGCAGCTTCTGAGAGATCGGCTTTGACTTCTCCTATCGCTTCCACAATTTCCGCCTCAATTTCTTTGCCTTTTTCAATTAGTTCGGCGCTTTTATTTCGCAACACTTCGACTTTTTCTTCAACTTCTTTACCAACGGTATCTTTGGCATCATCGAGAAATTCCAACCCTTCCTTTTGGAGTTTGGCCGCGAGCTTCCTGCCTTTTTCCGTACCCAGAATGAGAATCAGGAGCGCTCCCAATAAACCGCCTAAAAACATACCAAACCAAAATGTGTTATTACGTTGTGGGGATTCCATACGTGTTAAGTTTTTTTTGGTTCTTCTTTGTGAAAAAAGTTCACGAGAGAGAGTCCGGCTTTAATACCCTCAACAAGTCCGGCTGCTCCGGAAACGGCTTTAGTCACGCTTCCGGTCACGAGACCTGCATCATCAAGCATTTTATTCATTTTTTCCATTGACCGGCGTAGCTCCTTGAGAATTAAAATTACCTGAATGCCGATGACGACAAGTAATATGGTAAGAGCGGTAACAACCAGAATTAAAACCACTTGTGTAGTATCCATAGGCAGTTTATCTACAACAACTTTAGCATTTATTGAACTCCCGGGTCAATTCGGAGTGCGGGTAACTGTCCTGGTAATCACTGTTTTTTCGCCAACCCGGCTGATAGCTTCAATGGTGATCGAGTTAATTCCGGTTGCCAGTTGTACGTCTTTATAAAACCGGCCGTCTTCTTTTACCAGTACCGGTTCGGCGTTAATCAAAACCGTCGCATCCGTATCAGTCA
>Ga0209542_10006146_pt1 | contig 23531 bp, 25 predicted proteins | sample RifCSPhighO2_01_FD_184028 | JGI IMG/M metagenome (GOLD analysis project Ga0209542, IMG submission 184028) | Soil microbial communities from Rifle, Colorado - Rifle CSP2_plank highO2_0.1 (SPAdes) (version 2) | ecosystem: Environmental > Terrestrial > Deep subsurface > Rock core/Sediment ... | reverse complement strand
ATAATTACAATTCGAGTTCCAGAGTGGCTTTTGAATTCACTTAAAACGCTTGCCAATAGGAAAGATGTTCCTTATCAATCTCTTCTCAAGATTCTATTAGCAGAAAAAGTGGAAGAAAAAATGAGCGAAATGCCCTTACTTCGAGATAAGAGGAACAAGTAATTTTGTAGCCTCTATTGTGAGATTATTCCTGTGGTCACTCCATATTTCCAGTAAATTTCTATAGGCCTGCTTCCGTTAAGAGAATTTTAATCTTTGTTTGCTAAAGTATGGGTCGTTATCAGTTTTTCAACATATCATGAAAAAAATACTGACTTTTTTCACGCTAGTTGTCGCTTTCGGACTGGTCCAATCTGCTGTGGCCGCAGATACTGGAATCACCGTTGTCGAGAGCGGCCGTGACTGGAAATTCAGCCGTCAATTAGAGACGGGCTGGACTAGTATTGGCTTTGTCGATTCCCACTGGGGACAAACGGTTTCCCCGTCTCACGGATTATGTAATCCGACTCCAAACAGTGGCGACTTTGCCAGTCCGATGTGGGCACCGAATCCTGTCGAAAGGGAAACGGTGTATTTTAGAAAGAAATTCATTCTGGGAGGGATTCCGGAGACCGCGACAATCAAAGCCAACTTTGATGATGACGGTGATGTCTACGTCAATGGACACCTGCTCTGGATGGACCGGAGTGGGCGGGTTAATCCGATTCCATTCCAGTCGGAAATTTCCCAATATCTCCACGAGGGAGCCAATGTTATCGCCCTCATGGCGATCGATTCACTTGGTGGTTGCCAGGCGGCCGTGGCGACGTTAGAAGTTAATGTTTCCTTTGGGGAAACTGTTGTCCTTGATGTGCCTTTGATAAAGCAGAATAATCTGGCATGGGCGAATCTGGAATATGACAATGCCTCGCGACAGACCTTGACCTGTGGCACCACTTTAGCTCAATGTGGCTGTGTGGCGACATCATTATCAATGTTACTTCAGTCGTATGGAATTACCCGAGACTCGGCCGGCAACTTGACGACTCCGGCCACGCTTAATAATTATCTCAATCAAGATACCCAATGCGGCAATCAGGGCTGTGTTAGTTTGGGTTACGCTTATGGCTCAGTTCGTTGGAGCGCTCTTAATAATTATTCCAAAGCGGCGTATGACTCCTTTGGGTCTCCAAAGATTATCTTCCAAGGCGTTGAGGATTACGATGAAGAGATTGTCAAAGCCGATCTTCGAGCGGGCAATCCGGTCGTTATCAAATCGGCGCAACCGGAAGAGGAACATTGGTTTCTCGCCACGGGAATAAAGAATGATCAGATCGTGATCAACGACCCGTTTTATAACCGGACTTTGTTAAGCGATGCCCCATATAACAATACGGCGGAGAAAATGGGGCGGTTCATTAAAACCAATAGTGATTTCAGTCTTGTAGAAATCATGGCGCCAGAATCTTCGGAGATATTGGTGACAGATCAGCAGGGCCGGAAAACTGGGCTTGATCCTAAGGTTAATCAGATCATCGAGGATATTCCTAATTCGTCGTATCAATTGGAAGAATCGGTGACTAATCCGTTGTTATCTCAGCCGTCAGTGACGCCGGCATCATCAAGGAGTCAAGGAATACGCAGACTGATGATTGCTCAACCACAGCAAAGCGCCTATAAAGTCGAAGTAGTATCTGGGAAAGGAGACTTTAGCTTTGCTGTCTACGGAGCCGATCGTGATGCCAAAACAACGTTTAATCTTAACGAGGGGTTTGCCAACGGGAAACAGAATCCTTCATATGTGTTCCAATACAATCCGGAAGTTGGCGCCGCGACGTTAAAGTTAAATTCGAAGAAAAATGTTTCGGCGCCAAGAGGCATTCGTGTTTGCCGAATGGTTAAGAAGATTGTCCGAAAGATCTTTGGCAAACATGGCCTGATCAAATTCGTGACGATCAGGAAGGTGATCGAAAGTCGGGGATGCCGGACTTGAACCGGCGACCTCACGCCCCCCAGGCGTGCGCGCTAGCCATCTGCGCCAATCCCCGTATGTTGCGCCTTGTTTTTAGCGTACGATTATTCTATCATACTAAAAACAAGGCGCAATGACGCAATAATTATAAATTTTTTACTATTACTAACATGTCAAAAAAATCAGATAAGGCCCCAAAGGTATTAAAGGCCGATGAGAAGGAACAAAGCAAGCGCTTACAAGCAGTCCAAGTTGCTGTCGAACAAATCCAAAAGCAATTTGGCCAAGGCTCCATTATGAAGTTGGGTGATCAAGCGAGACAAAAAATCAGCGTGATCCCTTCCGACATTCTCCCACTAGACATCGCTCTGGGAGTCGGTGGTATTCCTCGGGGTAGAATTGTAGAAATCTTTGGCCCGGAAGCGTCCGGGAAAACTACCATTAGCTTGAATTTTATTGCTCAGGTACAAAAAGAAGGTGGCATCGCCGCTTTCGTTGATGCCGAACATGCTATGGATCCTACTTGGGCCGGGATACTCGGAGTCGATTTGGATAATCTGCTTATTTCCCAACCAGATACTGGGGAACAAGCACTGGAAATCACCGAAGCACTAATCCGTTCCGGCGGTATCGATCTTGTCGTTGTTGACTCGGTCGCCGCCCTAGTACCCCGAAGTGAAATCGAGGGCGAAATGGGAGACTCCTCAATCGGGGTCCAAGCTCGGCTGATGTCCCAAGCGCTTCGTAAACTAACCAGTGTTGTTTCCAAATCGAATACCACGATTATTTTTACCAATCAAATTAGACACAAAATTGGGGTATTTTTTGGTAACCCCGAAACGACTCCCGGCGGCCTGGCGCTTAAATTCTACAGCTCAATTCGTCTCGACGTTCGCAAGATTGAAGCGATTAAAAAGGGTGAGGCGGTGGTTGGTTCCCGTCACCGCGTCAAAGTGGTGAAAAATAAAGTGGCGCCGCCGTTTAAACAGGCCATCTTTGTCGTTAACGCCAATGGCATTGATAAAGAAGAAGCCTTGATTGACGTCGCTATCCAATCGGAAATATTAGTAAAAAGCGGCGCCTTCATCAAAAAAGACGATAAAGTTCTGGCCCAAGGCGCCGCCCAAATGGCGGAAATGTTGCGCCAAGACAAGAAACTTCGAGACGATCTGGTCAAACAGATTCGCGAAAAACTACTGGCCGTGCCGGCGGAGTAACTAAGTTTCATGGCTAAATTTACCTTTTACGATTATATTCGCTCGCGGCTGGATCGCTTCTTATTGCGTCGGCCGCGCAGCGAATTTGAAATCCGGAATTATCTGCGCGGCAAGCTTATCAGAAAAAATATTGTCGATAAGGATAAGCAAGAAGCGATTATCGCCGACTTAGTAAAAGAGGTGCAGGATTTAGGCAGTATCGATGATGAAAAATTTGCCCAATGGTGGGTTGATGAACGGACCTACTTTAAACCCCGTGGAAAAAAAGCCCTTCAGTTTGAACTTTATCGTAAAGGCATTCCCAAAGACATCATCGATGAAACCATCACTGCCGCCAATATTGATGAGAAAGCACTGATTTTGCAGTTAATTGCCAAAAAACACTTCACCGATTTTAATCAAAAAGTCATCCAATTCCTACTCAGAAAGGGGTTTTCTTACCAAAATATTAAAAAAGCGATTGAAGAATCGGAAAAAAAGAGGTAGAATAGACCCGATTACAAATTGCATGTTAGAAACACAGTTGAGCAAAAAGTTGAACAAACGAATTAAGGACATATGTTATCGATTAGTGACGTTCGACACCCTAGATATCTTAAGGCATGAAAACGCCCCATACTGATAGCTAGTTTATTGCTGCCAACTTATTTCTTCATCAAAAATCGTCGATTATGAAAATCAATAGCTTTCTCACCTCGTTCCCCTTTTTTTATCAAGATGAGCCGCCGCAGAAGAAACCGGAGCGGGCCTCAGTAAAAGTTACTGAGAAGATGACAGAAGAGGCCCGTATTCAGGCGCGCCAAGAACTCGACCGGGCTAAAGCCGAAATCGTCGAGCTAAAACGGCGCGCCCAAACTGATATTGACCGCAGCAAACAGGAAATCGTTGAATCAGAAAGAAAACTGCGCGACAAAGAAAACGAAGTATACCGCCTCAAAGACAGATTGGAGCAAAGCGAAAAGAGTCTTCTCCAGGAAAAGAAAGAGCTCAATGAAAAAAGAGAAGAAATTCTTAAAAAACTGGAGAAAGCGGCAAAATTGAACCAAGCTGAAGCCCGCGAATTAATTCTCAAAAGTTGGGAAGAAAGACTAAAGCCAGACATCGCCGGCCGCATCAAAGTCGCCGAAGAAAAAATCAAGGCCGAGGTCGATGTAAAAACGCAGGAAATTCTGATTGACGCGATGCGACACGGTTCCACCGATTATATTGCGGAATACACTTTATCAACCATTAATCTCCCCGACGACAGCTTTAAAGGGCGGATTATTGGTAAAGAAGGCCGCAACATCCGCGCTTTTGAAATTGCTACCGGCGTCGATGTCGACCTAGAAGAAGAAGGCGTTATAAAAATTTCCTCCTTTGACGCTCTAAAACGAGAAATCGCTCGCGTCGCCATGGAGCGTTTGATCAAGGATGGTCGTGTCCAACCCGTTCGCATTGAGGAAATTGTCAAAGAAACCGCCAGCCATATTGATAAAGTAATGATGGAAGCGGGCCGCGATCTCGCCCATCGCGTCGGTGTTTATGATTTGCCCCAGGATCTGGTTCAGCTTCTCGGCCGATTCAAATACCGTTTCTCTTATGGACAAAACATGATTCAACACACCCTTGAAGAAACCAAAATCGGCACCGCTTTAGCCCACGAGTTAAAAGCGGATGTAATGACAGTGAAGCTGGGTTGTCTGTTCCACGATATTGGAAAAGTAGTCGAAGGGAAGGAAGGCTCCCACGTCGACCTAGGTGTGGAAGTATTAAAAAAGCATGGCTTCCCAGAAAAAGTGATTCATTGTGTCGCCGCTTCCCATGAAGATATCCCACTAGAATCAACCGAAGCGATTATTGTCTACATCGCCGATGGCATTTCTGGAGGTCGTCCCGGCGCCCGTCACGAAGACTTCGAACTTTATCTTAAGAGAATCAAAGATATTGAAGAAGCCGCTACTTCCAAGAAGGGCGTCAAAGAAGCCTACGCGCTTCAGGCCGGTCGTGAATTAAGGGTCATCGTTAACCCTGATTCCGTCTCCGACGACGAAGCCACGGTATTGGCTCAAGAAATTCGTGAGGAAATTGAGAAAAAATTCCCGGTTTTCCCGGGACAGGTGACAATAACCATTATTAGAGAAACTCGCGCTGTTGCAACAAGCCACTCCTGATATAGATTGTTACAATAAGATATTTTTAATACGGATTGACAAGAAAGGTAAAACTCTCTATTATTGTTTTTACTCAGTTCTATATGGGTCTCTGAAGAAAGGGGGTGAAAAACATGACAAAAGCAGATCTCGTTGCTCAAGTAGCAAAAAAAGCTAACCTAACCTCAAAAGCCGCTAAGGATGCCGTCGGTGCCGTTTTTATGACCGTTTCTGAAGCGCTATCTAGAGACGAAAAAGTCGTCGTTACCGGATTTGGAACTTTCTTAGTAAGAAGAAGAGCGGCCAGAAAAGGACGTAATCCACAAACTGGTGCCGAAATTCAAATTCCGGCCACCAAGACACCAGGATTCACCGCTGGAAAAACTCTTAAGAAAAGAGTTAAGTAAACTGACTCTGCAGTTCAAAAACAAGCCCGCTGTGCGCTTCCGAGGAGGAGTGGTGCAGGAGGGTTTGTTTTTGACTATAATGCAAGTATGAAATTAACACGTATTTTCACCACCGCCTTTCTTGTCCTCTTCTTCATATCATCAATTTTTCTTCAACCAGTAATCGCTGCCACTAAATACGATTTACCTTATCCGGGAATTCTTCCGGATCATGGACTTTATTCAATCAAGTCAGCGCGAGACAAGCTTTGGCTATTCGTTACCAGAGACCATATTCACAAGATGGAATTATTGCTATTGATGTCTGACAAACATCTGGCGATGGCGCGATTGTTAGTCGACAACGACAAGGACGCATTGGGCGGTGAAAATACCCTTAAAGCAGAGCAACTGGCCAGTGAAATGATTGACATTATGGGTACGGCCACCAAACAAGGAGCGGCGCCGAAGGGCGATTTTGTCACTCAGGTAAAGCTTAGTAATAAAAAACATCGGGAGATTATAGAAGCGACACTGACCACTGTTCCAAAAAATAAACAAGCCGATCTTAAAAAAGCGCTTATGCTCAACAAGAAACTAAAAGATAGGCTGGCAAAACTATGACCGCTAAGGCCAATCCTGGGAAAAAACTTTCCATAACCGTTCAGTTTAGTTCATACCTTCGCTTCCCCATTAAAACCCACCAGATATCGGATAAAGACGACATTGTTACAATTGTTAGAACATATGCTAAAGAGATGCTATCGGATGAAGATCTCGTCGTTATTTCAGAACGGGTCGTTGCCATCACCCAGGGGAGAGCTATTCCCATCAAGAAAATTAAGCCATCCTGGTGGGCAAAAAAACTTTATACATATGTACACAATCACCCTGGTGGCATCGGGTTAAGAAGTCCGTATACCATGGAAATTGCGATTAGAGAAGCGGGTTTGTGGAGGATTTTATTAGCAGCGGGACTGTCAGTACTGACTAAACCCTTGGGAATTCGCGGCCTTTTCTATCATGTTGCTGGCCACGGTATTAATGCCATTGACGGCCCCACTCCCTACACGCTACCTCCAGGCAACACCAGCGTGACTCTGGGGCCCAAGAATCCGGAACAGGTGGCCCAGGCCGTTGAAAACGTCGTTGGCGCCGGAGTCGTCATTATCGACGCCAACGACTACGGCGTCCGAGTGTTGGCCAGATCACCCAAAGCGGTCGCAATAAACTTCCCCATCAAAAAAATCTTTGCCGATAATCCTATGGGACAGTCCAAAGAACAAACCCCACTAATTATTCTTCGGAAGAAAAAGTAGCATTCTTCATTAATCCAAAAATAACTCCCATTAAAAGCATATTTTGCTGTAGTGTCAGCCAGTAATGATCAAACAAGCCAGTAAAGAGCACGACAAGCAAAGGTAAAAAGAAAGGCACTGGACCTCTCTTTCTAATGAATTTATGCAAGGGAATCAATATTAATATCGTGATGACAGCTCCGGCCTGCTCTAGAAACAGCAGAAAAATATTGTGAACAGGCTGTAAAAAGAAATGCGGATAGGGATTGGGAAACTTGGCGTGAGCGAACAAATGATGGCCAAATCCAGTTCCCAAAATTAAATTCTCCTTAATAATTAGTAAACTTTGTTTAATCAGTAAAATTCGCTTCTCCAAAGATAACGGATCCGCCTCTACTTGCAAAAAAATCCCGGACACAATAAGCAAAACTCCAGTTCGTCCGATTAAGCAAGGAAGACAATCTTTTTTGAGCAGTTTCGGCGCGATATGAATCAGAGTGATAACTACATAAACAACGATGGCGACTCTCGAGAAAGAAAGCAAAACCAGCAGACTAGAAATTAGAATAAGACCATATCTTAAAAAATTACCTTGGTTGCCCGGTTTTAGTGAAAGCACAAATGCATACAAAAGGAGATAAAAGCCACCGAGACTGTTGGGATGGGAAAAAGTTCCGTAAGGTCGCAAGATTTGTTGATCAAAAAATGATGCCTTAGCAATCCCCGCGGTTCCCAGAGTGAAGAATCTTTCCCCCAGATAATAAAAAATCCCCTGAATAGAACTTTTGTAGTGAAATTGCAGCAACGCAAGAAAAAGCTGAACCAATCCACCTACAAACAAGGGGAGAAGAAGAGTACCACCCCGTACTCTTATATGCGAGAATATAACATATATGATATATATCTCCAGTAATTTAGCGGCAGAGTACAATCCGAGAACAGGATATTGAGAAGCGAGAATATTAGTGGCAACAAGTAATCCGAGGAAAACGAGAAAGTGCTTCTGTTTCCTCAATTCCTTAAAAATAACTTCCCGATAAACCCAAACCAGCATCAGCGCCAGAATATCCGTCGCATACAAAACTAGACTAAGATAATCGACGCGCACCCCGTCAACATAAGAAAAATCGAGAAAAAAATGCTTCCCGAGTTGTGTCGGCAGAAGGAAGAGAAACAAAAAGACCACCAGCTTCTTAAAAATCGCCATCGTCCTATTGTAATAGATTATAATAGATTATTGTGAAAGTCCTTAACAAGAATGTACTACGAGAATTTGACCTTCTCGACAAGTATGAAACCGGCATTGCGCTGATTGGCTCAGAAGTGAAAGCGATTCGCACCCGGGGCATAAAATTAGATAACGCCTTTGTCAAAATTGTTGGCAACGAGGTGAGCCTTATTAACGCCGAAATTCCCATATACGAATATGCTGATCCGGAGTTCTATGACAGCAACCGCACCCGAAAGCTATTACTGCATAAAAAGGAGATTTTGAAGCTTCAGGGCAAGCTATCCCAAAAGCCCAACTTGACCATAGTACCCGTCTCGTGTTATAATAGGGGCAGTCTTATTAAGCTCGAAATCGCCTTGGCCCGAGGCAAAAAGCTTTGGGAACAGAAGAAAGTTGAAAAGAATAAGACAGAGAAACGTCGGATTGAAAAAGAGCTCAAAGATTATAGGGGATGACTTGGATTCGACGCGAAGATTGCACTTTTATAAACGGCTAGGGTGGATCTATCCATTAAATAGAAAAAACCAAACGCAAAAAACACTTTTGCTAGAGCTTTTGAAAGCGTGGAAGCGTCAAACTACGCTCCTGCGTTCGCTTAAGCCTACTCTGTTCAGATTTTTCTCGGTTCTATCTGAATAAGGGGTCAACCAATCGGGATAGGTTTTACAGTTTTTTCGGTGAGCTGTACGACTGATAACAAACACCGGAGCCCTGTTTACTTTTGTAAACTATCTCTAGCTAAACGTTTTTAAGGTTGCCTTTGCGGACCCGGGTTCAACTCCCGGCATCTCCACCAAAGCATTTTTAGGCGCTTCTTTCATGGACAATAGCTTGGGGAGAGGCGCCAAACTAGCGGTTCCAAGTCCATCAGATAAAGAATAGTGCAATTTCTCATCAAAGAACATCTCCAGAAGCAGTCTCTTATCCTTGTAGTTCTCACTTTGCCACATCCTGACAGGCTCTGCTAAATAACTAAGAACAATCTTGCTAGCGGTTCCAAACGTCTCATCAGAGTAGATTTTAGTAGGCAAGTTTTCCTCCAATCGTTTCTTTTCTTGAGCGATGCGGATTATCTCTTTCTCGTACTCACCAATAAGACCTTCGTCAGTTGTTTTGGCTATTCGGTCCATGAATGATTTCCTTTCAGTCTCCAGTTCATTGAGTTGCTTATCAATTAGTCTCTTGCCTGATTCCTCATGTTTATCCCTTTCTTCCCAGATATCAAGCAATACTGCTTGTATGAGGCTCATAACGTCACTGTTAGGCGTGTAACCCTGCATCAGGTCTTCAAACTGGTCTTCTATATCTTGTTTGCGTACCGTTCTACCATAAGCAACGCATTCGTGCTGTTTGCAGAAATAATGAGCATAGAGCTGACTTCTTCCTTTATGCCAGCTTCCCGTATATGGTCTATTGCAGTCATTACATAGCACAAAACCACGCAAAGGGAAATCGAGGTTGTAATCCTTCCTCAATGGAGCCTTAGAACGAGTCCTTAACTTTTCCTGGACAGCGTCATAAGTCTCTTTTGATATAAATCCTTCATGCTTGGCCTTTTGAAGGGGAATATCCCAAGGTTTATATTCGAGCCACCCAGCATACAATACATTGGTTAGAATCCGCTGAGCGCCATTCATCGAGATTTCTTCAATGATACCTTCTTTTCTATATTCTCTATTGATAAAATTCTGAACATCCTCAAGGGTGTTCAATAATCCATCCCGATAATTCTCTATTGCTTCTTTGAAGATGTTGGCTTTTGGTTCATGAGCGGTAAGTATTCTTCCATGTATTGGATTGTCAATATTTATGAGACCAGGAGGATAACAGAAGCACCAATAGCCACTTTCTAAACGAGCTTTCATTTTTTGCATAACTTGTCTTTTATTATCTTTTCGATGAAACTGTGCCACTCCAGCCATCATGAGTTCTACCAGCTCTCCAGCAGGACTATTATCAAAGTTAAAATTGAGACATTCTAGGGTTGCACCTCGTCCTTCCAGCTCAGTCTTTAATCTAAAATGAACAATCACGTCTCGTGCGAAACGAGCAAGGTCGTCGAAAATAATCACACAGGCTTCTCTTATATGGTTATCCAAGTATGAAATCAATTCCTTCATCGCAGGACGTTCAAATAGAGCTCCAGATATTGCTTTGTCATGGAATACTTTGACGACCTCGTACCCTTTTGATTTCGCATAATCCCTACATCTCTTTTCTTGAGATTCACTTCCATGACCTTCGTCGACTTGTCTCTGAGAGCTCACACGGCAGTAAATTATTGCTTTTTGCATGTTGGAACAAATGAACTTATATTGTTATCAAGAAGCTGGCTGGCGAGAGAATAAAGGCTATTACGTAGCTTTTCAATCTCATCATCGGCCATTTTTTCACCTGTTTTCCCGAGTATCTTCCGAGCTTCTTGTACTTTTAGCATATCATAAAAAAATCTCCGCTCAATCATGACGAAAAGCGGAGACTTCTTGTCATGATTGATAAATCTAACTATGAAGAAATGTAACAAAATAGAGAGGGGCTTTTGTGACGCTAACGATTATTCTTTGTGAGTAGTTTTTTCTTGAAGCGGGATTTATGTTTGCGTATTGTTTGAGGAGATACATCTGGGAAATTCGGCATACTGGCTATATCCACATCTCTTTTCCCCTCCGAGTACAATCTTGATATGCGAGCTTGAAGTTTTATCTTTGACTTTTTTGGCCTTCTCTTTTTTTCAGAGTAACCCTGCATGAGTTGCTGTAAAGGCTCAATTATTGCTCCCCATATGGTTTTTCCATGAAATTTGCTGTTCAAATGCTTGATTCCCATAGTTGCCCCAAAATAAAACTGGATTTGCTCGTGAACAGGAAGACCCTGATAGGTATATTTCAGTAGAACCGCCTCATGAACGTTGACTTTATCATGCTCGTTCAAGCAGATATGTGAGGAGATGTAAGGATGCCATTCCAGGCTCAAATCGTGGTTTCTTAAGATTTTATAGACATCAATGTCAAAAGAAGTTAACTCGATTTTTGTTTTTCCTTTCTTTATTATTTTTGGTTGGTCATTCTCATTAAGAGAAACAACTTCAGTATTAACAATGAATTCTCTTTTTGTTTTCTGCTGATTCTCCCACCAGTCGACATAATGCTTTCTCTCATCGAATCCTTTTATGGGAATTCGATATTTTGTTCTAAGGCTTAGAATTGCTTTTTTGAAGTCTGGATACAATAATAATTCCTGAAATAACTTCAACTCCTTTATGCGTGATTTTTCATATTCATCTTGCATATGTCGGGTGTGACGATTCTTCAAGGGTGAAAACATTATAGCACCCTGATAAAAAGCGACACGGTTGAGGTGATATTGAGCCTAGCTAATTATATGGAAGTATTCTACAGATTTAGTAATATTATCAAATCAGCTCCGAGCCTACATAAAAAAAATCAACACCCTCTTTATGGCAATTGCCTTCTCATGATATAATCACGGTAGTTCGGGCCTAAACCTTATACCTTATAAGGCATGGCTGTAAAACCCAGTAAGGAGACGTACGGGCTCCGTTCAGTTATCCTTACTGGGTCATATATCGAAAGATATATGGACGCTCGAAAGAGTGTCGGCTAGCGGAGCCTGTTGTTTTATAAATTACACAGCATCTATATATGAAAATGAGTCAAGAGGTCGCTTTAATTATTGCAGGATTTTTGGCTGTCTTTGCCATTCTTGCCTACAGTTACACACATACAAGGACAAACTTTGATGCATGTTTTGACAGGTGTATGAATGATATCTATGGTCGGGAACAACAATGTTTCATGAATTGTAGAACTGGACAATAATGGCCTTTGAATAATAGACAGGCTGTCTCTCCAGACAGTTATATTTTACAGTTCTTGTATAAGGCAGTTGTTCTCATGGTACCTACCTCCTTCCCTATTTCTAACGCTTAGAATGATATAATGCTCATCAAATGAGAATATTTGTAGATGCAAATGTATACCTCGCTTTCATCGAAGCCAAGAACGAAAAGAAAGCTTATTTCCACAAGTTCAACGATATGGTCACTGATGGTAGTCATAGCCTGCTTATGCCAGATATCACTTTTGCGGAAGTCATTCGCAATGCTTCTTCAGTGGCGCTGGAGTATATTAATAACATCAACAAATATTATCCCCCAGAACCTCAGTTTGCTACGTCCATACGCTCAAACAAGGACACAAAGCAAATATTAAAAAAATTTAATGGATACAAAGAAGAACTCGATACACTAAAAAGGAAATATATCTTTTCCATCGAGGAGTTTGAGAAGTTAATCAAAAATATGCAATCAAAATCAGATAAGACCACAATAAATGAAGATATTATAAAGCTGGCAATAAATAGGAAGGTTATGGGAAACCCTCCGGGGAAACGAGTCGACCCCGTAGGAGACGAGATTGTTTGGGAACTTATCCTCAACGCTTTCACGAATCAGGATTTAGCAATAATAAGTAGTGATGGGGACTGGGGAGATAAATTAAATAAATTCTTGCATGAAAGCAAGCTCAACAGATTTTTGAAATACGAATGGAAACAAAGAACCCAAAAAAAGATTATACTTTATGCTACCCTCGCTGAATTTATGAAAAAGGAAGGACGTATCTCTGTTAGTAAAGAGGAGATTGAGGCGGAGAGGCGGCAATCTAATGTTTTATCCGATTTTATGGTCACAGCTACATCCTCAATGATTAGTCCAGAAAGCTTAGCTCGAGTGTATCAGTTGGGCTCCGCTCAGGTTGGGACTTTAACAACCGCTACTGGATCTTATTTGCCATTCGCAATACACAATTGTAGCTTTTGTGGCAACCCGCTTAGTGACAGTATTTACTATAATAACCTCGGGAACCCAATCTGCAAAGATTGTATAAACAGGAATTTTAATTCATAATAATAACAAGAATATCTTCTTGGGAAGTGAGCTTGCAAAACTCGCAACTCAAACATATAATTCTTCCATGAAAATAGGTAGGAATGAGCCATGTCCCTGTGGCAGTGGCAAGAAATACAAGAAATGTCATCTCGATAATCCTAATCCTGAACCAAAGCACGAAAAACACCACTTTAATTTGAAAGGGAAGGTCGCAGAGGAAATCGTTCAATATTTAGCAGAGAAAACTTTTTTTGCTGATTGGTGTTACAAAAACCCTATTTTGGAAAACGGGAAAGAACTATGCGATTTGTTGGTAGTTTTTGGAGAAACAGCGATAATATATCAAATAAAAAATTTAAAACTAGATGAAAAAAGTAGGTATAAAAAAGGAGAAGTTGATAAAAATTTAAGACAATTAGTAGGAGCAAAACGTACATTATTCACACTAAATAAGACAATCGAATTATCAAATCCAAACAGAGGTAAGGAAGCGTTCAATCCCAAATCCATAAAAGAGATATTCTTAATATCTGCTCTTGTAGGGAAAGGAGAAGATTATTCCTACTCTTTAGAAGAATTCAAAAAATTGACCATACACGTATTCGACAGAGAGTTTACACAAGTTTCGCTGAATGAACTTGATACCATAAAAGACTTTATTGATTATTTGCGTGCAAAGGAGCGTTTGATAAAAAATGGGAAGGAAATAATGATAGTGGGCGGTGAAAAGGAGTTGCTGGCCTTCTATTTAATGAACGATAGGTCTTTTAATCGTTTTGATAAATCTACGATGATTATTCTCGAAGAGGGTGCATGGAAGAATCTCCAGCGTAAACCTGAATATAGGGCAAAAAAATTGTTGGATGAGATAAGTTATGGCTGGGACGCAATAATAAGTAGAGCTCATGAGACTAGAGTGCCCGAATATGAAAGAATTGCTCGAGAAATGGCAAGGCTTAATCGATTCGAGAGACGTTACTTTAGCAAAGGTTTTGTCGAAGCGCATATGAAAGCTCATAAAGATGAACAAAACAATAATTTCAGAAGGATTATTGTGGGTGAGGATTCCACCTACTGCTTTCTTTTTATGGACGACCCAGAACCAAGAGATAGAAGAAAAGCTTTTTTGTCCGCAATATGTTTTATTGCAAGAGGAAAGTATAAAAAAAATAAAAGAGTTTTAGGAATAGCTACGGAAATGAAAATCAGACCACGCTCATCCTACGATTTCTGCTTACTTGATAAGCCGACTTGGAATAGAAAAGACCAAAAGGAAATGGAAAAATTACAAAAAGAAACAGGAATATTTGCTAATCCTGAAATAAATATAGTTCATGAGGATGAATATCCCTCATCAAACGACTGAATAGCAGGTCAATGCAATCTTGCTTGTTCATATACCCTCATGTGATAAGGCTAAGCTCATGTTCTGCAGGGGACCGTGCCAGCGCATGATATAATCTTGAATAGCGTTCCAATTATTACGGACTGTGTCCACCAAGTGATTTAGGCTGTTACAACAGTCTAATATGTAACTTTGCTCATTTGGTAAGCGCTTAGAATTATGAGCACTTACCATCAATCTTTTCCAACAACCCCGTAGCGTACATTTGTTTTTCCATCCTCAATAGTTATGTTTGCGATCCAAATCTTACCCAACTCATTGGTTTTTTTAACATGCACACCGCCATCTGGCATAGGAGGGTAGTTTCCTATCTTAATCATTCTCAATGGCTTATTTCGGGGTAAGTTTGGTGGCAAAAACTGACAATCTCGCTCTAATTCTTCATATGTTGCCTCTTTTGTCACCACATCAAGACCGGATTGTGCTATTTTATTTACTTCCATCTCAATCTGCTCCTTCAAAGAAATATCAAGCTCGCCTTCATATTCCAGAAAGGCTTTTTTTCCGTGACTTCCTCTGATAGGTTTAAGGTCTTTGACGATTGTCATAAGAACGTCATGTAAAAGATGACCGGCTGTGTGAATCTGCATATACTTATAACGCCAATTCCAGTCAACCACTCCTTTAACGGCGTCACCTTTCTTGAGGTCTCCTTTTACTTGATGAACAATCTCCCCATCTGACACTCTCACATATTCAACATGAGAGGCACCCAAGGTTCCTCTATCCGATGGTTGCCCGCCACCCTCGGGGTAAAAAATAGTTTGATCCAAAATAGTATTTAATAGATTTCCACTCTGTTCCGTGCTAACAACAGTGCAATCAAGCTCGGTTTGATAAGGATTCTGATAATACATTTGTTTTGTATTCATAAGATTTTTAATTATCTAAGTGAAGGCAAGCTTCCCGTAATTTTAGTAACAGACTTCTTGTCTCCATAGATTGCAATCGCATCTATGTCCAAATCATTATAATTGGTCTCAGCAACCGAATTTCTGTATTCTTCATACGACCTCATTCCTTGTGCACGAGTAAGAAATACTATAATTTTACACCCTAGCTCTTCACTTCTTTTGCAAAGTTCAAGCAACGATACTTCTGGCTTCACAGTCAATATAGGAATAGGAATCTGCGTAAACCCTAAAAGTTCAACCCCATCTTTTGTAACTAGATTCTGACCAGGTAGGCTTGGAATATGTATTGCTAACCCGGTAGCCAAAACCGCTGCTCTGTTTGCAGCCAGTCCTATTCCTAAAAAGGGACTGACAACGATAACTACTTTTAATTCTTCATTCATACTCATAGCATAATTTATAATTATAATCCTTGACCGAACCGAGGGAACACTATCCTCCCGGTCCTGTCAAGAAGTCGTTGGGATTTACTCCCAAGCTGGAAACCAAACTTCGTAAGGAAATTCATCCTCATGTGCAGACTCGTAGTAGGGCGAAATATGTGGCATTTCAACCTCATCCTCTCTTTGAGGTGAGAAATGGGTAACGCACGGCTCACAAGTCGTTCGATGCTGATAAAGAGTCACTTTTGTCTCCTGTACTTCCGGAGTTATAATGGGACGGACTCCATAAGAGGCTGGCCAATAACCAACAGGGGCTCCCCATATTTCCGGTTCGAGTTTTGATGGTAACCCTGGAATTATTTGTGTGACCCTTTCCAATTTTGAAAGCCCCCGTTGTAAATTTTGATATGTCGGACACCAGTGAGTTGCTTTTTCAACATTTCCTGGTCCCGATAGTGTTTCTGTCATACTTTTCACCTCCTTTCAAATAAAAAAACCCGCCTTTCGGCAGGTCTTTGATAATAAAAAAATCCCCGCCTATTAGCGGGGTTATGCTTTTAGCTAATTCAATGAACTAGCTTCCCCGCTTACGCAGGGTAAAAAAATTACTGATTCCTTTTATATAGTCTTGGATCAACATAGATGTATTTTACCAAAAAATCTCATAAAGTCAAAACTGATGTTCAAATACCCTCATGTGATAGGCTTAGATTCATGTTCTGTAGCGGGCCGTACCAGTGTATGATATAATCTTGAATAAGGTTCCAGTTTTCACGGACCGTGTCCACAATTGTCGTTTAGGCTCTTGCAAAAACCCGAATGTCCTTAGTTATAGATATTTGTCTTATCTAGCTCTTTTGTTACTCTTACCAGCAAATCATAATAGATAAACCTATAATATCATCATCTATGAGATACGAAGCACAAATTGGAAGTCTGGAAGAGACGTACCCACCTAAGTTAAGATTCTCTAATTGCCTGTTTGTCTCTGAAGATTTAGCACTGCGAGTTTTACAAAGTCATCCTGGATGTAGCGTAACAACAGCTCGAACAAAGCAAACTGGAGCTGGCAAAGCAATTCGTGAAACAAACCATTGTGTAGCAATTATTAAAGAGACTGATGGCAAGATTATTGCTCTAGACGCAACAAGACCAACCTACGAATCTGAACCCGAAGAGGACTATTGGAGGTTTACCGCAGATACAGAAGCGGAATTACTTTTAGCACTCTCCAGGCATTATGGTGGCGATTGGTCTATTGATGAGGACAAATGGCTGCATGAAGTACCTGACTGGTATACAAACTGATGATGCTTCCTTATGTACTTAATAATCTAATTTAAATACTCTCATGTAATTACGATAGATTCACGTTCGGTAGGGGACCGTACCAGCGCATGATATAATCTTGAATAGAGTTCCAATTATTGCGGACTATGTCCACCGATGTTATTGGCTCGAGACTTGTGGGTTTTCCTGCAGTATTGTACTTGTTTGATAAAATGCGCTTGTATGTCCCGCTTGATTTTGCATAGGCTTATCTATTGTTCCAAATGCACGTATTTCAAAGAACTCAATACCAAGATCATGCATTGTTTTGACATCTGCTGGCGAATATTTAAGTAAAACTTCATATGCCTTTCTTCTTTCAGCTACAGGTTTGTCAGCCAGTGCCATTCCGAGGAGACCCAGAGCGGGATGATGATGCATTGAGAAATTAAGATCTGCACCTACTTCCTCTGCATGTGCTCTTACCCTATCGATAAATTGATGTGTTATAGTAACGGATCCTCCAGCAATTACTGCGTCCCAATCAGATGGAACTTCAAGATAATCTTTTCGTTCTGTCTCCTCTTCTTGTCTTTGTGATTCTATAAGACTTTGTAATTCTCCCACATCATTTGGTAATTGATCAAAGCCTAACAGTTTAGAAATTTCTTTTGATGCATAGCCCCAGTTGATTTTGCCATCTTTTACATCAAATTCCATCCATCCTCCTCTATCTGCTCCTTCGGGCACAATTGCAGGGATGCCATCAATTATTCTCAACTGTGTAGGTACAGCTTTAGCCAAAATACTGGCAAGCTTACTTTGATCTTGGTTAATGAATAAGTTATTTAGGTTATAAATTCGTTCCTTGTCTGGCATTATAAAATCCACTACTTCTACATTGTCACCTGTCTCTCGAGTATAACCAAACCCTGCAATTTCTGCGACTGTATCCAGATCTCTTACGAGACCGCTCATCTCGTCCATTTTTTCCTGTACATAGGCAGGAATTACAAGTGTTTTCTCAGCGAGTTGTATACGCTGTTCATGAAATCTAGGGTTCTCGGATGTCAAATCTGCAGGTGTAGGATTTTCAACAATCAGATCGTTCATAAACATAGTATATCACCAGTTCATATACCTTCATGTGATAGGCTTAAGTTCACGTTCTGCAGGGGACCGTACCAGCGCATGATATAATCTTGAATAGAGTTCCAATTATTGCGGACTATGTCCACAGACAATATGACCGAAGACAATGGGGCGAATTTAAGCAGGAGGCGCTTTCTTAAAGATATGACGCTAATGGCGAGTAGCGCAACAGCAGGGTTTGTTATCGGAAAAGACTCACATAAACCAACTGACGCTCATCAAAAACCAGAAGAACCTCTATCACCTCGAGAAATTTCGCTACCTAGAGGATGGCCAAGAAATGCTGATGAAGCAGCTCTCGTATTTGGTGGAGCAGCTAACTTGTATACATCAGAGGAACGATTTCTCCCATCTAGAGAAGAAAACGACCCTAGAACTTCAAGATTTGTGTGGAGAATAGCTAATCCAAAACCTGGCGAACAACTCAATCTAGATGATCTTAGAATTAGATTAGGAAAATTTGGTGATAAAGATGAGATTTTTTTTCATGCAACTTCTAATACAGCTCAATATTTTGGATTTGGGCGCGCTTCACTTAAACCAGGAGAAGTTATACCTAAATCCATGGACAACATCCTTTTATACCCTGTTGAGAGATATCAGGACGACACCCCGGTAATACTTCCTGCAAGTATGCTTGACGCCATAAAACTAGCACTAGGTAAGCAAGAAGCAATATTAAGGTATTTTCCCGAGAAGCCTGAGACAATTTATGTATGGTCACAAATAAATCCTCATTATGCGCCCGGTGCAGCAAGCGGGTGGAATATGATCAGTACTAGCTCGATTTTTGTTTCAGGCACTCCTTTTACAAATGCTACGAGCGTTGAATAGGGTTTCAATTTTCACGAACCGAGTCACCACTCGTACTGTCGTAATAGGAGCATTTGTTCTGAAGAGTGATGTGTTTTGATACATATAGATTCATTCGATGTAGATAAGTGTAGGTAAATGTAGATAAGTGTAGGTAAATGTAGATAGTTAAAATGGCGTTGTTAACTGTATTTGAGAGCTAATACATACCTTCTCAACTTATTCTCATTTACTTTTTGAATAAAATTTAATTTTACCAGTCTATTCAATTCAATATTAGCTCGGCGATCGTCTCCTACATCATTCATATTATTTATATCACGATATTCGCTATTGTTGATTCCAGAAAGATTTGAACGAATGTATACGAGAGCTTTTAATTGTTTTTCGCTCAGAGCAAAAGCCTGAAAACGTTTTAACCATACTTGATTATCATCGTTAATAAAAGCAGAACTATAAATAGTCACTACGAACCAATCATGTCTATTCTCGAACTTAGGTTCAGCCAGGCCTGCCGCTCTGAGGGAGGATTTAATAGTACGAATCCCTCTTCCTCGATGTTCTGTAATATCCAAATCTCTTAAATAATTCATTAGCAGAGGATTTCTAGCTTCGGGGTGAGCTTTTTCTAGTTGATCGATCGGAATAATACTCCGACCAGGATTTGTAAATTCCATTCGATCAGAATATATGTCGATTTGTATTCTTCCACTATATGTTGAATAGTCTCTATGTGCTATTGCATTTGCCAAAGCCTCTCGAATTGCCACTTTCGGTATCGCTAAATAGCGCGCTCTTTTTCCTCCTCCTTCGACACGACTTCTAATAGGTAATTTTGATAAAATGAACTTTTCTGCTTCGCTGAATTGAACTACTGTATTTCCAACAAATTCCTTATCATCAACGCTTACTTCTTCAATATCGTTCGGGTTAACCTTAGAATTGCCTGCATATTGAGTTATCGCTATGTCAACGGTTGGCGCTGTAAGTTCCTGCAATCCGTATGTATTGCTAAATGCAAGTAAGCCAAAAAAAGTCATTCCATTGGGCACAATTGCGCGCAATTTAGTTAAAATTTCTTCTACTTGTAACCCTTTATAGACATTACCTCTCTTTTCTTTAACAATGCCCAAATAATTCTTGATATATTCATCGTCAAAATATTTATGATAATCACCATTGAAAGTAACTAATTCTGCACCTCCTCGAGCAGCAATAGAGAATTTACGTAACCATTCATCATCAAGATCTACATTACTACTACCTATTCTTACTTTTCCACCTTTTGGAAATCCTCTACTTTTACTATAGATTGGTCTTAACGCGGCTGGCGCTGGAGGGATGAATGATTTGATAATTTTTCCCTCAGAAGTTATCTCAACGTAAATTTTATGATTAAATGCGCTAAGACAGTATGAAGTTAAGTTAGTCATTAACCTATCACGCAGATCTTCTTCAACACCAATAACTTTCCCTTTACTATCAACTCCAAAATAAATAAATCCACCATCAGCATTACTAAACGCTGTTATGCATTCCCAAATATTTTGAGGAAGTTCTCCATTCTGCGCATTTTTGAACTCGATATTTTCGTTCTCATTTGTTATCTCAAACATATGGGCAATTATAACCCACTGTATATCATTAAGCTTGTTTATTTAACGACCTTTATGTGTATAGATATAGAGCTTTAGACTGAGGTAAAAGCTCTATTCGCCAGGAGCCGTACCAGCCCATGATATAATCTTGAATAGAGTTCCAATTATTACGGACCGTGTCCACCAAATAAGTTTAGATTGTCAAGACGGCTAAAAGACCACATTCAAACAATAGAGTCTCGCTTGTGTATAATTTGCTCATGAACTGGCAATTAGCGTTGGCTTCAAGCATTTTCACTTATTCTATCGTATCAATCCTACAAAGAGTCCTTTTGAAGGATGAGGATAGTGATCCAATTGCATATTTTATTGTTATTCAACTTCTCACGGGTATCATTATTGGAATATATGCTATCTTGAAAGGTTTTCATTTGCCAGACTTAACCAAAACCCTTCCAAACATCATTTTAATGACTTTTCTCTATGGGGCAGGGAGTATCGCTTTATATAGTTCCCTAAAAAAAGTAGAAGTGTCAGAATTTACCATTCTTTTTTCAACCAGAGCAATCTGGGCATTTTTTGCCGCAATTTTCTTTTTAAAAGAAACTTTTTCGTTAAATCATGCTGCAGGGACTGTTTTGATTTTATTAAGTACAATTCTTGTTTCATGGCGGGGAAAGAGGGTGAAGTTTTCATCGGGTCAAACACTTGCGTTTTTTGCTGCCATTGCTTACGGGTTTGCATTTGTTAACGATGCTTTTGTTTTAAGGAGTGCAGATTTACCTTCGTATCTCTGTTTAACTTTTATTCTACCTGGTCTTGCAGTTTGGGCTGTTAATCCACAATCAACATCCAAAATGACACTTTTACTCAAGAAGGCAACCTTTGAGAAATTAGGAACACCAACACTAGTGTATATTGCATCTATAATGATGGCTATATCTTATATAATGCTATTCTTATCCTATCAAATAGGTAGAAATGCTACCCAAATTGCCCCATTGCAGCAAAGCGTCACGGTTGTCACCGTTCTGTTAGGAATAATTTTGTTGAAGGAGCGGGCCGATTTGTGGAAGAAAATTGCCGGGGCAATACTTAGTTTTATCGGAATCCTATTTCTGATCTAATAAGCGCGTCGTTACTCGACTTGGCCGGCACAGCGTCTGCCTTTTGGGGAAGATTGATCAGGCCTCGGTCGAGGAGAAATTTAAGTTTTTCAGCTGGTACTTCTTTCCCAATCATCGCATCAAAAACAGTTTGCCTAATATCGGCGAGGGGATTTGCTGCTGGAGGATATTCCGATCCGCGGACAATCCACTCATACCCATCATATCTCTGAGCGATAAACCAGGAAAATTGTCTAACATAATCATCTTGTATCCAATCATTTTCGAGAATGAATCGGGTCACATAGTATTGTGTCAATTGGGCTCGTAGCGACTGCTTATCAGCAGAAAGTCGAATACCAAGGCTTTCTTTATCAACGCCATTAGTAATAAATACATCATCGCCCTTAAAGGCTAGATCAACCCTATGGTCAGGTTTGTCCCAATCATTTTCTGTACTTAATTCCACTGGCTCCGAAGTAGTAAAAGGGAGAACTACCTCGTTCCAGCCTGATAACCTTATTCGAGAAAAATAAAAATCAGGTCGAACCGGTGGCCTGATTTTATCAGGGAGGCTAAAGTATGAATCGATTATAGTTCCCAGATCTTCTATTTCCGGAGCTAATGGTTCATTGAGACTGAAGCGATGTTCAACGAGATGGATGTAAATATCATTTAGACTTTGTACTTCTCTAATGTAATCCCAGGTATTTCTATCACCGATGTTGATAGCCTCTAAAAAGTCTTCCGGATTAACGTAGTAGGTTTCAAAAGAATCAATGGAACCATATGTCGGTCCATCAAATACTATTGCGCCAAGAGTCGGGGTGGCGATCGGTTCGCATACCAAAGCAGGGACATCTGCTGGTGGAACTAGTTGGTGATCTAATGATTGGCTCTCTTCAAGAGAGATAGCGGCTAGTGCGGCCAGAACTGCTGTTGCTAAGACCAGTCCAGCACCTCTCTTGGCCGAATGATTTCTCGGTTCCGGAGCGATTTCTTCCATAGCCGCTCGAAAGATAACGTATGCTGGGGTGATATCTTCTTGTGAAAGACTAGTAGTCTGATCGATTCTTCTTCTTACATCACTCAACACAGCTAATGGTCGGTCGGAGCCATCCATTTCCTGAGTAGTCATATGATTGCTAATACAGCACTGGTAGTATAGCAAAGACAATAGTTTAGCGCAAGGCACTGCTAAATTCTGTCCATTTTTGCAGGGAGGTTTCGATGCCTTTGACGTATCTTTTGTCGGTAGGATCGTGGTTGACGTAATCTCTGTAGGTATATTTAAAAGCACTGGAAATAAAGTGGCGATTTTTGCCTAGGTATTTTTTTATCGAGACATATTGCTCGGTATGTTCAATTAATGGGGGAATATAAGTAGTTAACACCTGGCCGATAAGTAACTGGCGATTTTTGATTCGGTTTCCAGTGAGATGATTCCGGTAAACCTTAAGAATAGTATCGAGATATTCCGTTTTCTCGATGGCATTAAAGTAATGACCGAGGCGATTGGTTTTTTCTCGCATGACGATATTGTAGGCGGTGGATATTTCTCCTTTTAATTTTTTTGGTAACTTAAGCATCGCCAGAACCTCATCAAAAACCTTGTGCTCTTGCTCTTCATGGTAGGGTTTTTTCCAGATAATTATTATGTCGCCGACGCCTTGCCCGTTAATCACGGCTTCGCCGAAGTCGTGGCAGGCGGCGGCTAACAATAGTGTTTTTTGCTCCTCTTTGGTAAAGAAATTGGGGCTAATTTGT
>Ga0209542_10006145_pt1 | contig 23536 bp, 27 predicted proteins | sample RifCSPhighO2_01_FD_184028 | JGI IMG/M metagenome (GOLD analysis project Ga0209542, IMG submission 184028) | Soil microbial communities from Rifle, Colorado - Rifle CSP2_plank highO2_0.1 (SPAdes) (version 2) | ecosystem: Environmental > Terrestrial > Deep subsurface > Rock core/Sediment ... | reverse complement strand
CTATGTTCCATCATTAATAACCAATGTTACTCTTCCTACATACAGTGAGTACGAAAATATGCTTCTTAAGAAAGACTATCAAGACTGCGATACAAAAGACCCTGTATCCGCTCCTTCCGGTTGTACAGGGACCGGGAGTAATATATTTTACTATCATGGTAAATCTAGTGAACATACTATCGCTTTAAGCACATTTAGCGGTACGGCTAAAGTTTATCTTATTAATGGCGACCTAAAAATAAATGGAAATATTTCCGCATTTGGAACAGGAACAGCTGTGGCGTTTATAGTTTCAGGTAAAATTACAGTAACAGGTAATGTATCCTCAATCAACGGAGTATATATATCATACGGAGACTTCATTATAGAAGACCACCCCACAAACCCATTTACATTATGGGGGTCTCTATTTGCCAATAAGCTGACCGAAACCAGAACTTACAAAAATGCCAGTAATCCCACATTTAAATATGCTTTTAATCCAAATTATCTTATTCCTTTGACTCAAATTTTGGGTAAGTCCGGCGTAAACTGGCAGGAGGTGGCGCCCTGATGGGAATTTTTCATTACTCTTCGGTTGACTCATTTTCAAATTCGTGCCACAATCTTCTTAGATGGCAAAGTTGAAGAAATATTCCCATAAATTAAGCGGTTTTTTTATTGTGGTGGTGGTGATAGTTTTTGCGGCGCTTTTGGGAGTTGTGTATAGCCTGCGGACTGCGCAGAATTTACGCTTACGGGCTGAGGGTCCATCTTGCCATCCTTTATGTCAAACTGAACCATCTTGTTGTGCTGATATCATAAGACGAATGAATGAACTGGGAGGACCAGATGCAATTTTAGATCTTCCGGACAGTGAGCAGCCCTATCACGAATGTCCCGCGCTCTATGAAGAAAATAATGAGAGAGGATATTGTCGGCCAGAAACTTGTAACCAGTTACCGGCAGGAGTACAGTATCGGGGCCGCTGCGGATGGTACTGGGGGTTCCATGAGGGAGCAACCAATACAGCAAATGGATATGGATGTATGATAGGTGATAGTGAAGCTACCATGCAGCCTATATGTGGAGGCGGAACTCAACCTTCAAATACTCCGAGGCCTACTTCATCCAATCCACCGTCTTCTACTCCTATACCAACTAGGAAGCCTACCAAGACTCCCAAGCCAACAAAAAGGCCAAAACCTACCAAGACACCAGTACCGCCGACGGCTACACCATATAATATACCCGTGACAGCGACACCTATACCAAATGTGACGCAGCAACCCAATTATACTCCTCCTGTTTTTTATATATCGACAACACCATTTCCGACAGTTCCTATAGTCAATCAACCTGAGGATGAAACTGATGGAGAACAGTTGGATATAATAAGCACAACCTTGGAAACTCTGAGAAACTTTCTGGACTCGATAATATATTCAATAATTGGGCAGAGGAGTAGTGCTCCTGAGCCAACTGCGAGTCCAAAGAAGCAGGAAGAAGAACAAAAACCGCCAGTTTGGGAAAGTGTGTGGAAGGGTATAGGAGAATTTTTTACGACAGTAGCACCGTAATTAGAATTATGATATCGTAATTATATGAGATTGAAATTTACAAAGGTGCCTCTATATCTGGGGATGGTGGTACTTCTTCTAAGTCTATTGGTGGCAGCTTCATCGCTTGGAAATAAGTCTCCAACTTTACTTACTCGAAGCAGTGCCAATATTGACAAGGCTATAGTTTCTCTTTCACCTCAAAATGGAAGTTATAATCTAAATGAGGCAGTCGATATGGGGATGACTTTTTCCAGTGATGAGCCTATAAATGGATCTGATGTAATCATCAACTTTAAGCCTGAAATTGTAGATATCCAGGAATCGCAGGTTTTGCCTGGAAATTTATTTAGCCTGGCATATGTGAAAGTAGATCAGGAGACGGGGAAATTGACGGCTACTTTAATATCGAAAAATAAAACTGGTGAAAAAAGCGGAATACTTTTGAGATTTCAATTGAGGGGTAAGGCACCTGCCGAGTCAAGAATAGAAATAGATAAAAATACCAAATTAGTAAATATGGATGGAACTGAATTGTCAACAGATTTTAAAACGTCGCAAATAACATTCCAATGAAAACAAAGTTATTATTGGCAATCATATTTTTTTCATCTCTCTTTTTTCTGGGGGCTAAGAAAAGTTTAGCTACACATGCTCAACTTGCCTGCAGCCCGACGACTTCCACACTTGAGGTAGGTGAGACGATAACTACAGATATAATTTTGAATACACGTTCATATAAAGTGACTGGCGCTTATCCGATACTGACATATACTTCTACCATACTGGATGCAAGTAGTGCGACTCTTGAGGCTGTGACTGAGGATACTGGCTGGTCGGCACCTACTAAGAAAACTGTAGATGCCACAACAGGAAAAATAGAAGTGGATTATGGCAAGACTCAGGATGAATTTACTTCAACGGGTACAATTGCTCGTGTAACTTTTACGGCAAAAAAAGCAGGAAATGCCAATATAAATTTTGTATTTTTTAGTGAATATGATGATACTACTGCCGGGGTAGCCAAAGTTTGGGGAGAAAAGACTGCGGGAGTAACTTCCAATATACTGACAGATATAGTGGATTGTGCATATACAGTGACGGGGGAGGAAGAGACTACTCCGTCTCCTACTTTACCACCCGGAGTGAGTCCTACTTCAAGACCTACGAGTTTGCCCAAGACCGGGACGTGGGAGGTGACGATGGGGATAGTGGTTGCGGGAATAATGGTAACGTTGGGTGGGTGGGCAATGAAGAGAGTCTATTGACAGATGGGGGATAATTGAGTATAATTTTTTTACTTCTTATGAAGACGTAACTTCCAGTCAAGATGGGAAAGATGAAAACACCCCGCTTGGCGGGGTTTTTTAGTCCCTGCCTATCGGCAGGCAGGCTTAAGAAGAGCACTTTAAAAATACAGCAGTTTATAAAATCACATTTTGATCAACGGTCAAAATGTGGTAGGAAGAGACAATGTCGATCCGCCATTTGGTGGATTGACTGCGTCAATTCTTTTTGAGAGTTTGATCCTGGCTCAGGATAAACGCTGGCGGCGTGCCTTAGGCATGCAAGTCGAATGCACTGAAAAATCGCAAGATTTTTTAGTGAATGGCGGACGGGTGAGTAATAGTAAGGAATCTGCCCCGAAGTGAAGGACATCTCGTCGAAAGACGGGGTAATCCTGCATAATCTCGCAAGAGCAAAGAGCGTAACTGCTCGCTACGGGAGGAGCCTTACTCCTATCAGCTAGTTGGTGGGGTAAAAGCCTACCAAGGCTATGACGGGTAGCTGGTGTGAGAGCATGACCAGCCACAATGGCACTGAGATACGGGCCATACACCTACGGGTGGCAGCAACCGGGAATCGTCGGCAATGGACGAAAGTCTGACCGCGCGACGCCGCGTGAGGGATGAAGTATTTCGGTATGTAAACCTCTTTTACCAGGGAAAAGTAAGGATGGTACCTGGGGAATAAGCGCCTACTAACTACGTGCCAGCAGTCGCGGTAATACGTAGGGCGCAAGCGTTATCCGGATTCACTGGGCGTAAAAGGTCGCGTAGGCGGTCTATCGCATCTTGTTTTAAATTGTTCCGCTTAACGGAATATCGGGCAAGAGATGGATAGACTAGAGATTTGGTGGGGTTTTCGGAACTCACGGTGTAGCAGTGAAATGCGTTGATATCGTGAGGAACACCAAGAGCGAAGGCAGAAAACCAACCTGTATCTGACGCTGAGGCACGAAAGCTAGGGGAGCGAAGCAGATTAGAGACCTGCGTAGTCCTAGCCGTAAACGCATGGATGCTAGATGCTTGCTTCGCGAAGCGCGGGATTTGTTTCCCGTATTTCGCGAAGCAAGTGTCGCAAGCTAACGCGTTAAGCATCCTGCCTGGGGAGTACAATCGCAAGATTAAAACTCAAAGGAATTGGCGGGGACCCGCACAACCGGTGGAGCATGTGGTTCAATTCGAGACGAAGCGAAAGACCTCACCAAGGTTTGACATGTTATCGTTTATTTTTCTGGAAACAGAGAGAAATCCGCAAGGATGATAGCACAGCTGCTGCATGGCCGTCGTCAGTTCGTACCGTGAGGTGTTCCCTTAAGTGGGATAACGAACGCAACCCCTATCCTTTGTTAAATTTTCAAAGGAGACTGTCCCCGATATTATCGGGGGAGGAAGGTGGGGACGACGTCAGGTCAGCACGGCGCCTATGCCTTGGGCCACACACATCCTACAATGGCGAATAACAACGGGATGCAAGCACGCAAGTGTAAGCAAATCCCTGAAATTTCGCCTCAGTTGGGATTGAAGTCTGCAACTCGACTTCATGAACGCGGAATCGGTAGTAATCGCGGATCAGCATGGCCGCGGTGAATACGTTCTCGGGTCTTGCACACACCGCCCGTCAAGCCAACAAAGTCGGGGGCGGCTGATATTCTCGATTTATCGAGGACGAAGCCGAACTCGGTGATGGGGACTAAGTCGTAACAAGGTATCCCTACTGGAAGGTGGGGATGGATCACCTCCTTTCTTTTTTTTATTACTATTTTTTAAGATTACCCTGATCCGCCAGCTGGCGGATATGGGGCAAAAAAAAGTAAAATTCAAAAAGTTTTCCTACCACGTTTTGGTTGTTAATCAGAAATTGACAACAGAAAAAATCCGTCCTTTTGAGGGCGGATTTTTTGTGCTTGAAAAGGCAGTAGATATATATCACAATAAATCTAATGGAATATCCGGATGAAGAAAAGACAGTGGATGTCAAAAAAGCACCTCCTGGCCCAAATTTTGTGGTAAGACTCCCGATGGATGCTCAAAGTACAGCAAATATCAGTACTAAACCTCAAGCAAATCTCAAGATAATATTTGTTTTAATTTTGATTTTTACTTTTGTATCTATCATGGTAGGATTTCTTATGTGGATATTTCAGTATGAAATGAAGAAGAGGGGATTGGACGAAAGATACCGAAATGAAACCTCATCAGCCTATCCAGTGCCAATTGACAAAGTATAAAGAAAGCCAAAATAATCCGACGATAAACAATTCCAAAACAATGAGATAATAGGTAGTGTTTTTAAGCTTTTGGGCGAGGAAGAGAAATAGAGGGAAGGAAACTATTTGGTATCGGGAGAATGACATGAAGTCAGTTGTCAGAAGCGGACCGATAAATAATACTGCGGTAGTGAGCCAAAAAATATAGTTTAATTTTTTCCTGCTTAATATAATGATAATCCCTGTTGTTAAGGCAAAAAGAATATCAATTTGTGATGAATGAAAATAGTGGAATTTGAGAGAGGGAAACAATAGAATTTGGCGAATGTTGTTAATAAAAGGGGAAAATATACTGTCAGAGGAAAACCATGAGGAACGGATTGAAATAAAGTAAAATGGATCCCCGGTTTTGAAAAAGCAAAAAATAAGCCAGGAAGAAAATGCAAGGAAGGGTAAGACTACTGAAAGTATTATTTTTACAATATGAGTTTTGGTATATTGGAAATTTTTAAATAAAATGTATATAAATGGGAAACCTAAGAATAAAGCATTGGGTTTTACGAGGAGTAAAAGGGATAAAGCTATACTTGCCAATATCCATTTATTTTTAATGAGGAAATAGGTAAACCATATGAACAGAAACAGGAAAAGCCCTTCGGAAAAATAACTTCTAAAAAATATACTCAGAGGAGACAACAGAAGCAAAAAGGCAGTTTTTACGGCTAGATTGGATGAATAGATTTTACTTATGGCTATATAAATACTTATGAAGTTGGCAATCAACAATAAATTGGAGAAGACAAAAGCCGAAATTTCTATATCGGAAAAGAAAATGTTTAGAAAACTGACTATGATGGGATAAAGCGGAAAAAAAGCATAGGACAATCCTTCCATTTGGCTTTTATCATTTTGATATGTAATATGGGGGAAAGTAGGATAACCTGTCTCTGCTATTTTGAGGTACCATTGGGCGTCGTATTGGCCTAATGATCGTAGTAAGTCGAACTGACCATTTTCATACTGAGGATCCGGGAAGTAGTGATGGGCGTTTTTTTCATAGTTGTGATAGTTGAAGGGAACTCTATCATGGAAGAAATATATAAATAAATAGAGGAGAATGTTGAGTCCTATAAATAAACCTAGATATTTGAGGAAATGATTATTTATCATGTTGAGTGAAAAGTGTATATATCATATATAATAAAGTCAAGCCTATGATAAAAAAGGGAGAAATAACAGAAGCGCGGATGATAGCGGCTCTTTTTATGGCAAAGAGTTTCTTAAAAATGGTATAATTGCCGTTGTGGCGCAGTGGCGAAGTGGTAACGCGGGAGTCTGCAAAACTTCTATGCAGGGGTTCAATTCCCCTCTGCGCCTCATAAGCGTGCTTAGTTCATTGGTAGAACGCTTTCCTGATAAGAAAGAGGCGCATGGTTCGATTCCATGAGCACGCACTAAATAATCTACAACCCCACTTGCCTTTTTCACAAGCCTATAGTATAATATACGGTCATTATGGCAAGTCCGGAGATAGATGCAGTAAATACTAAACTTGATGCTATGGATAAGCGGCTGGGAACTATTGAAAGCCGACTTCCAAATCCTGCAGCGGCAACCACAACTCCTGCTAGAAGCCCTGTAAACTACGAAGAGGACTTCCGGAGGTTTTCTGATGCACTCAGCGCGCGATATGCCGGTGAACAAATTGGAACTAGCAAAAGAGATGCTCTTCTTCCAGTATTAGCAGGTGTTGACCAATCTATCAGCTTTCCTGCTACCGGCAGTATTTTTACAGCCCCCATAGGAGCGGGTGTGGAAGGACCTTTATTGGTAGGTGCGAGTAGACTTTTAAGCAGATTTATAAGCACCAAAGAACATGCTATAAATGCCTGGATAAATATACAAAATAAGGGAAAGGGGATATTAGGCGGTATAGGAAATATTATACGTGCTCCAGCAAGATTAATGGTTAATAAAGCTATGGAACCAGGTCGAGATGTAGACTACGTAATAAGAAATAAAGACCGCTTCAATCTGCTTACTCCTGACTACAAGGAAAAGGCGCTCAAGACTGCGGTTTTTGCTAAGACTGTAGCTGATACTGTAGATAGTAATGGCACATTGGGTTGGGGGAATAGGGCATTAGGAATATTAAATAAGTATAGAGAAGCAGGTACTATGGCACCAGTACTTTTCAAGGATCTTGTGGAAAATAGAGCGGCAGATAAGGATACATATGCACAAAATCTTTTAGGTAATATGCAAGCGGCTGTCGAGGGTAAGGAAAGAGGAAAATATGCCAAAGTTGTAGGAGCATCGATGCTTGCGAGCATAATACCCGCGGCAGTTACAGCCTTGGGGGTGGATTTTGTGACGGGTAAGACTACAGCATTGGTTTCCAAAGGATGGGATAGCCTGGCAGCAAAAGTTAAACCTACTCTTGATACCATTGGTACAAATATCGGTAAAGCATTGGGTACTATTGGAGGATGGAAAGATAGTTTAGTTGCAACTTTAACTCCATCTTCAGCTCCAGTATCTATAAATCCTGATGGAGGCAAATATTGGTCTGATTTGGCAAACCAGACACTTCAAAGTTTCCAAAATGCCCCACAAATTCAGTAATATCTAAATATTAATTTTTATAATTTTTCCTTCTGCAGCGGCTCCTGACAATAGTTGATCGGCAATCTTATCTTCAACCTTTTCGGCAATTGCCCTTTTTATGGCGCGAGCGCCAAAGACGGGATCGAATCCATAGCTGGTAAGAGACTTTACTAGATGGTCGTTTATATCTATGGATATTCCTTGGGGTGCAATTTGTTTATTGAGCTTTTCGAGCATAAGTCTGGTTACTTGTCTAAGTTGGCCTTCGGAAAGAGGAGTGAAGACAATAACCGCGTCGAAGCGGTTGAGGAATTCGGGGGAAAAGATGTGTTTTTTCTGGACGTAATCAACAATTTCTTTTTGAAGCACTTCATTTTTGGTACCTTTGAGGACGAGTTCTCTTATGTGTTCGGCCGCGGCATTTGATGTAGCTATAATAATATTATTTCTAGCATCAATTTTTCTTCCCATTCCATCGTTTATATAACCCTCGTCAAGAAGAGTAAGTAGAAGATTTTGGACTTTAGAATCTCCTTTTTCGAGCTCATCAAAAAGGATAAGAGAAAAAGGATTATCTATAATTTTTTGGGTTAGTTCGCCTGCAGGCCCGTATTTTTCTGAGCCAATGAGTCTTGCGATACCCTCATCATTTTGGTATTGGCTCATATCGAATCTTTGCATATGATCTTCTGAACCATAATATATGCGGGCAAGAGTTTTGGCGGTTTCTGTCTTTCCGACTCCCGTGGGGCCGAGGAAAAGGAAGGTGCCGATGGGTTTATTTTCATCAGCGACATGCGTGCGGCGTCTTCTTAGAGCTTGGGCAATGTGGTTGATTGCTTCTTCCTGATTAACTATATATTTGTGCATAAGTGATTCTAGATTTTTCAACTTTATCTGTTCGTTTCGATCTATGCTGCCTATGGGAATTTTGGTTTTTCGAGTTAAATATTCTAAAACATGATGAGACGTGACCATTTTTTCCTTTTTTTCCGCCATGACAAAAATAATAACTTCATCAAGAAGGTCGATGGCTTTTTCGGGAAAAGGATTTTGGGATATGAATCTTTCAGCGTTTTTGATAATTTCCCGCAGAGCTCCTAGCGTGATAGTGATATCATGTTTGAGCTCTAAGACGGGGACTATGGAAATTTCCAGTTCGGAAAGTACGACGTCATGAGGGGGAGGTACTATCTCCAGCTTGTCGAAAATTTGAGTAAGTTCTGAGTTGGGTTCAATATATATGTGATATGAATTGGGATCGGTGATGGCGATAATTTGCAGTCTGCCGTCGCGAAGATTTTCAGAAAAAACATCAGCTAAATTTATCCGTCCGTTTCCATCGCTTATATAAATATCGAAATTATCTATTACTAAAATTATATTTCCGGCAAAGGATGCTTCTTTAAGTATTTCGGAAAAGTGCTTCTTGATTGTTAATTTATCTTTGAATTGACCGAATAATGACGGCATGTCCAATTCTTTGACGTGCTTATTGGCAAGAGGAGGAAGTCCCCAACCATGAGAGATACGTTTGGCAAAAAAAGTGACTATGGCGTGTCTTCCAACTCCGGGTTCGCCTACGACGATGGCGCTATTTTGCTGGGATTGGGAAAGAATTTGCTCGAGGCGGTTAATTTCCTGATCACGCCCAACAAGACGAGGGTAAAGCATGGGGGAGGCACTTAGATCTTGGGATATAGCATTTATACGGGGAGTGTAACCATAGGACCAGTTTCTGCCAATAAAGGGTATGCTCAAGAGGGAGTTAAGATCGCTTAAATGAGTAGTGGGGAATTTTTGATTTTGATTGTTATACCAGATGCTGGCTTCTTTTATGTCTTCATATTTTATATTGTGATATTCCAGGAGTTTTTGAAAAGGCTGATAGGATGCATAAATTGTTCTTAAAAGATCGGTTATGGTCAAGTCTTGTCCTGATTTTTTTATACTAACGAGTTCTTTCTCAAATAAGGCATAATCACCTTTGATATAAATTGAGGATAGGGATTTAGAGACTGAATCGGGAGGTAAACCAAGACGCACAAAAATAAATTTACCTTCATCTGTTTTAAGAGACTTTAATATTATGTTTTTGATATCTTTTGTTGAAGAGATTATTTTTTCCGCATCTTTCTTTTTGGCATTAACGAAAAATAAATAATAGGGAAATAGAAGAAAAGGCGTTAATAAATAAAAAATGACGATAAAGGGTGATAAAATCAGGGACATAATAGTTACGATCAGTCCGCAAAGTATGGTGAAAGTTCTTATAATGGAACCTAAAATACGGGAAATAATATTGAACATGATGACACTGCTTACGTCTTGGAAGAAAAAGTCCGCTCTTATGGTAAGTATCTGTCGTTTCCAGGGGGAAAAAAGAGTCTTAGTATGATAAGGAATATTGAAATAATGGAAAAAGAAGATGGCGAGATTGCGAAGGATGATGAGGAGGACTTTTAATTTATCAATATAATACCATTTGAGAAAGCGGGGCAGGAACATACTATCTAATTATAAATGATAAATGATAAATTATAAATGAATTGTAATTTCCTCACTCCCCAAAATCACACCCCGGTGGATAACAGTACATGATCTGGAGATTGGGGACTCGGGATGCCTGGGATACCCATCTTGAGACTTCAAGAGCTGTTATAGTTTCTTTTTCGTATTCTTTGATTATGTTTTCATAATCTTTGTTGGTATAACTTTGGGTTTGGGTAGGAGTAGGTGCACGTGTGGTTCCTGGTGGTTTCCACTGTCCTTCTTTTTCCACAATCTCAAGAGTGGTTGTAGTATTTCCTCCTACGGTTACTCCCGGATTGGGATAACGCTTGGGAGCAAAGCCTTTTGGTAAGGATACAATCTGGACAGAATAGGAACCAGATGCAGTACCAGGATATGAGCCATTACTATTTCTTGGAGCACCAGCCCAGTTTATAGTACCCTTTGAGCAGGCAAAGTCGTGTCCTTCCTGATCTTTACAGGTAGTTTGGTTACCACCTGGCACATCCATAACCACTGAGAACTGTTCTCCTCTTTCTGTGGGTCCTGCTATATAGACTTGGGCTTTGCCTTTATTCCATAATTCCTCTTTACCATTTTTGACTAATACTATACGTACTGTAAGAGTAGCTCCAGTGGGATTGGTTGTGGGTTGACTGCCTGTCGGCGAGGCAGGTGGGTTGTTAGTTGTAGGTTCCCGAGTAGGAGTAGGTGAGCCGGGTGTAGATGTGGGTCCTGCCTGTCCGCCTAAATAAGTAGCTAACCAATCAGCGATTGGTTCCAGATTGCCTGCTTTCCAGGAGTTACTGTTATCGCCAATTTGAAAAAGGGTAACACCGAGAATATATGAATCTTTTTTCAGTTGTTCATCGTACCACGGGAGATAAGTTTTGAAGTTATCTGCATTTCCCCTTCTTAAGGGTCCTTCACCGCCACAATAACCATAAAATTCTTCTCCCGGCTGGGGATCGCGTCCGTTCCATCCGTCCTGGGGTCTGCCTAGACAATCAACGCCGCCTTCGGTTAAGACCATTTTGATATTGGCAAGATCAGGATGGTTGGCTGCAAGATATTCATAAAACGTTCTGTAGTGAAGTGAAAAACCTCTTTCATAATCCGCATCTGTGACGTATTTGAGGGTATAGCCATGATAACTCCAGATGCCGCCTAGTTCTTTTACTTTCCCCAGTGCTCCTACAAAATAAGGGATTTGTTCTTTGTCGATACCTGCTACATAAAATTCTCCAAAGTTAGGCTTGAAGCCATTGGTAGACATAAGATCCATTAGTTTTATCCAAAAATTATTAAACCAAGTCAGTTCCTGCTCGGTACTCAATTTATTTGATTGGAAGTTTTCATTGTAATTGGGACCGCCAAGATAGTCTATAAGTTGTTTATCACTAGCTGATAGTTTGGTCACTTCCGGACCAAGGTGTCTATCCCAAAAATCCTGGGCGGATTCTACTGGGTCATCGTCAAGTCCATATTGGACGCTCTGGGGTACATAGACTCGCATAAGTACTATGCCTTGGGGATACATACTCTTATAGTCCCGTACCGCCTGCATAAGTGAATCGTTGGCTTGAGGATCGAGCACTTTGATGACAGAGGGTCCAGCTCTTACTATTTTTTGTGCTCCATCGGAGTAATTCGAGAGTATAAAAGTACCGAGTTTGCTTTGGGAGAGAGTGCCCTGACTTTTGAAGGTGGGCGAGTTTTTGGCTGTTAGAGGATTGTTTATATTTTTTCCGGTAATGAGTGATCCTGTAATTATGCCCATAAGAATAAGGACTGTAGAGAGTAGAGTCAGTCCTAATGCTAGTTCGCCTTTTTGAGAACGAAAGAAAGTCATTTATTTTATGGCAAGAGATAGAGAAGACATAGTGTTTAGTATATTGCGGCCATTTGAGGCGACTATGGTATGGTCAGGATCGAAATAAATGAGTGTGTCGTCTGTTTTTTTGAGAGTCTGGAAGGAAATAGTGGCCACATCAGCTTTGCCTTTTGGTAAAATGACGCGCTTAGTATCATATGTGACTACGCCTGATATTTTAAGAAAATTATTCTCAATTTTTTGTACCGGATAGGAAGGGAAAAATTTACCCGGCGTAATTTTTAGTGGTTTGACGATAAGAGGATCAAAATAAACTATAAAATCACCGGCTTCAATACCTGTATCAGGGGAGGAAAGGGAAACTGCTACATCAAAATTATCCCGGAGTTTTATATCGTTTTGGGTGGATACTAGTGAGAGGATAACTGGTTGGGGTGAGGGTGTGGCTACGATGTTTGAATCTGATCTTATTGGTGCAAGAAAGCCAATGATGTAGGAGGAAGAAAATCCTAGAAGAAATGTGAATGAGAGAAGAAGCAGAATAAGGAATTTTTCCTTTTGGCCGATTTTTTTGAAATCCCTTAAGAGTTTTGTGAAATTCATATTGATATCTAACTCTATTAAAGTATTTTTTGATGAAAAGATCAAGTGTGTGATAGAATTAGGACAATGATTTTATCAGATAGAGATATAAAGAAATTACTTAAACAAGGCACAATAAAAATTGATCCTCCTATTGGTCTAAAAACACAACTTGGCTCATGCTCTATAGATCTTCGATTGGGAAATTCATTTCGGGTTTTTAACTATAGCCAGCATCCATATTTTGATCCTTATGATGACAAGGGAAGTGAGATGACTACGGAAATTACTATAAAAGAGAATGAGCCTTTTATACTGCATCCCGGTGATTTTGTACTGGCTACGACGATAGAGAGTTTTATACTTCCTGATAATCTTCTGGCCCGGCTGGAAGGCCGGTCGTCACTAGGAAGACTAGGAATAGTGGTCCATTCTACTGCATCTGTTTTTGAGCCGGGTTGGAATGGAAAAGTGGTGATGGAACTAGGGAATCAGGGTAGAATGCCTGTTGCACTTTATACTGGTATGAGGGTATGCGCGCTGACTTTTGAGGAGTTAACAAGTCCGGCGGAGGTACCGTACAATAAGAAAGCTTCGGCTAAATACTCAGGACAGAAATCTCCACTTGCTTCCAAAATTGCGGAGGAAAAATAGTTTTTAGAAGGGTGTATTGGTAGCCAGTTTATATATAATAGTACTGACTATTCCTATTGTGTACGATGAGGCGAAGTAATAAAGAATGGGCATCTTGAGGCTCATTTTTTTATCTTTTAATAAAAGATAAAGGGAAAGAATCATCACGGAGCCAAAGAAGAATAGGTCAAGAAGAGCTTCCTCAAAAGCCAGATTGGCAAAGATACCGAAGGCGATTACCAGGCTATTTAGAGTGACAAAAATCAAATCCTTTCGGGAAATTTTTTCTTTGCGGGGTGAGAAAAATTCCATAAACATAAGAGCGATATTCATGAGTATAAAGCCAATATAGTAGACATAGTGGCTAAACCGGTCATCGTTATAGATAATGATATTGCAAAGTGAGGTGGAGGGATCACTCCTGCAGAATTTGAAATGAAGATAATTGGCAAACTCATGAGTGCCACTTCCTGCGGCAAAGAAATAAATACCAGAAATCAAAAGAAGATTTAGAATAAGATAAATGGCGGTTTTCCTGAAGGGGGAGTCTTTGATAATTTCATTTTTGAGAAGAAAATATAGAATGACACTGGAGAGAGGGATAGGTATCATAGCCAGAAGATCCATCCAGCGAAGAAATTGAAAGGGTTCTAAAGTGATTTGAGTAAAGGAAGTAAGTCTATTAAGTGATAGGAGAATAATGGTGAGTGAAAGACCGGTGAGGATAAGGTGTATGCGTTTCATTTATTTATAATATAGCAAAGTGTGATGTGGATCACAAGAGAGCAATTAACCAAGGAGAAATTTTTTGATTTTACCCATAATTGTAATCGGATTTATATTATGGAAAAATTTTCTAACTGATTTATATATTTTTTGAGCAACACTTTCCCGCGGTTTTTCCTCAATTTTTCTTGTTTCCTCTTGTATAGCTTGGCTAAGTTTATCATCTTCAATTGAAGGTGTCGGCGTGATTACAGCAGGAGGGGGTTCTTTGGGTTTTTCAATCGATTCCGGGGGAGTTTCTTGGGGAATAGCTTTACCTTCAACTTCGGCAATTCTATTGCGTACTTCGTTTATGAACTCAAGATCTTCTTTATCAGATAGATCCATATTCCAGTTGGCAACGGCATTGAATCTTTGGGATTTTCCTATTTCACCTGCTATGACGTATTTTGAATAAACAGGGATAGCATTGCGATCTGTAGTGCGAAGAACTGATCTTTTGCTGAGTGTGACATCTCCAATATAAGCAGGTGGGGAGAGCCATCTATAGTCATACCCTCTAAATTGTTCGAGAATTCTATCCGCAAAACCTTCCATAATGGATCGTTTGAGCTTTTTGCGTGTGTCATTATCAAAATTTATAGCGACAGGTTGGTCTATGCCGGCTATGTCTTTTATGTCAAGTTCTATATTGGTAAATGTATCTTTATTAAACTGCATATCCTTGAACCATTGATCGTTGTTTTTATTGGCTATATAATCATTCCAGATGTTGATGAGCGAATAAAAATCGGATTGTTTATCTTTGTATTTGGTGTGTTTGGCATCGGCTTCTTTTCTACTTCCATATATAAGCTCGCGGTGATTTTGGTACATGGCGGCAAGTACAGCACCAGCGTTGGTAATGCCTTGCCTTTTGGCTTCTACCATCATACGGGCAAGATGTGGCTCGAGTTCGTATGTGGCCATCTCCTGACCGGCGCCGCCTTTTTCTGTCTTTGTGATGTTGCCCTCGGTATCCAAAGCTTGTATAAGTCGAAGACTTTTGGCGGCGTGGGCAACTTGGGCATCTGTAGGAGACTCAATAAGGTCAAGGTCTTTGATATCAAGATTCATGCTTTTGAGTCTAAGTAAAATAGCAGCAAGATCAGTTCTTTGGATTTCACTTGTGTCGTACTCGGGTCTTTTATTGAAACTCTCTTCAGAAAATAGGTGGAATACATGGCCAAGGGGTGCATCTTCTTCACGTGAGACGCGATTTTGGATTTGTTTGATAGTACTTCTTGATGTTCGTACAGGATCATGAACTATGAGATTTGTATCCGGATCTATGTTGGGAAGCTTTTGCCAGCCCATATTTATGAGGTTATAAAGTCTGGGGATGGTGACAGAAGTATTGGCTATGGATGTGGCTATGATGATTCTTCTTTTATTTTCATGTTCCTTTTTCACATGAAGAATTTCCTGATCGGCTATATCTTTGGGGGTGGAACGATCATAAAACATGATTTCCAGATCATCATTTTTTAATCCTTCTTTTGCTCTGTCTCTAATTATAGATTCGATGGCGGCTTTGGTGTCTTCCATTTCGCTTCGACCGGGTGTGACGATAAGGACATCACCGGGAAGAGCGGGTTTTAAGATCTGGTCAGCAAGAACTCTGGCTGCTTGGGCAGGGAGTTGGTCAACATCAGAATAATCGACTGTAGAAAATTTTATGTCAATCTCTTTTGGTTTGGGCGGTTCTATCTCTATAATTGGGGCGCCGTCAAAATATTTTTGATATCCCTTGGCGTCCAGTGTACCCGATGTGGCTATAACTTTGAGGGGTTCTATTCCTTTTTCTTTGCGAAGTTTATTGGCGCGTTTGAGGAGGGCTAGGGCTATGGGATCCGGTTCGTGGACTTCATCAGCGATGACTATTTTCACTCCGGGGAGAGTTTCGTGGCCCGGTTTGGAGAGTTCATTGGTAAGGGATGCCGGCACTTCTACAATAACCTGTGTTTTGCCGGTGACAATATTGGTTCTTTTGTATCTTTTGCCTATGAGACCTCCAACTTCATCTTTCACAAGTTTGGAAGCCCAGTTGGCGACGTTATCGACTGCAGTGCGGCGGGGCTGGAGCTCTATAATATGGGCGTTGGGATCATGCTCGAGAAGAAGCGCGGGGAGGGTAGTACTTTTGCCCGTACCGGGGGGAGATATAAGTAGCGTATATGTGTTGGTATCTACCGTGCGGTTGATATCTTCCCTTCTTTTATATACGGGACTGTTATAAATAGCAGGATCAAGTTGGAGATTGAGCTTGGGGCGCATGGTTTCCTGTCCTACGGTGTGTAGTTTCTCCGGGTCAATCATGTATATATTGTATACCAATTTATTTGCTAAAGTATATTTTTTTTGCTACTTTATATTTATATGAACAAATTTTATAGAGTAGTCTCAATAATTTTTATTCTATTTTTATCTTTTTTTAAGATCGGGCAGGTTTATGGGCAGACACCCACGGGTGCACCTCAAAATATAGTGGTTTCTGATTATTTTAAGGCAGATTCAAGTGTGGTTGTCGACCAAAATATAGCGGGAGATGCTTTTGTAGCCGGAGGGACGATACTTATAAATGGATCCGTGGGGGGAGATCTTTTGGTAGCTGGAGGCAATGTGACTATAACGGGAGATGTTATGGGGGATATAAGAGCAGCCGGGGGCAGTGTGATTTTAAATGGAAATGTTGGGCGTAATTTGACTGTTTTCGGGGGAGATATAAATATAGAGAAGTCGGCAAAAATAGCAGGAAATGTATTGGCAATGGGAGGGAAAGTAAATATAGATGGAAAAGTAGGCGGTAAGGTGCAAGCACAGGCGGGAAATCTGACACTTGGAGAGAATGCTTCTATCGCGGGTGATCTTGAGTATACCAGCGATAAAACGGCTGAAATAGCGAAAACTGCGACAGTAAGCGGAGCAATTTCATATCATGCTCTTTCGAAAACAGTAGATGTAGATGAAGCCAGAAGAGCAGCAAAAGGAGGACTAGCGGCCTTTACAAAAACTCTGGATGTAGTCAGTCTTATTACCTCATTATTTATCGGAATTATTTTCATCAAGCTATTTCCCACAAGTTTTGGGAGGATGAATGATGTCTTGGAGAAAGATCCGGTGAAAGTCTTTTTGGTGAGTATAATTTCTTTTGTAGTTTTTCCAATTTTTCTAGTTCTTCTGACACTCACTATAATTGGTATCCCGCTTTCTATAACTTTGCTTATACTATGGTTTATATTAAATTATATAGCCAGGATACCAATTGCGTTTTTTATAGGAAACAGGATACTTAAGAAATTAAATTTGGGAGAAAAAAGGGGGTGGGCGCTGGTTGTCGGGATACTTATATATTACCTAGTCGGACAAATTTTGGTATTGGGTTTTGTGGCGAAATTTGTAGCCTCGACTTTGGGACTGGGGATGATACTGATAGAGAAATATAATTTTTATAAAACATTACGCGCTGATAAAAAGATATAGATTGGAGGTGAATATTATGGAAAAAATGATGAAAGAATGTACCAAGCCTCATGCTTTGGCACATACATTTAGCGGAGTAGGATTGGGTTTAGTTATAGCCGGACTTTGGCCATCATTGGGTGGACAAACTGGAGTCTGGTTAGGAATAGCTCTGGTGGTAGTGTCAGTGGTAGTGGATTTTTCGGTAAATCCAGCGAAAAAATAATATTATAGGTGTATAATACTTTAATAATGAAGAAAAAGTGTTTTCGCTGTTTTGGGGTACTTTCCACCAAATCGCGTTTTGATATATTTAGCAGATTGAAAACCAATAAAGGTGATGTGACTGTGTCAACATTGGTAACTATGCTTAAGCTTCGTCAGCCAACAGTTTCTTTTCATGTAGAGGAACTTGTAAAAATCGGTTTGGTGAAAAAAGAAAAATCTGGAAGGGAAGTACATCTTGCTGCAGTCAAAAAGTGCTCCGATTGTCCTCTGTTTAACTGAATTTTCCATTCTTGACAAAAAAGTATTTATAGATAATTATCTATATGTTATAAAATTTATAGAAAGGATTTAGTCTTATGATAAAAGTTGTTGAAGGGATACTTCTGGGCAGTGAAAATGCCAAGAAATTGGCTGATTTTTATAAAGATACAGTTGGTCTTGAAATGACCGGTGAATATGAGATGGGAGAGGCAAACTCTAATCTATATGTTTTTGAAATGAAAGGATCTGCCGGTTTATATATTGTCGACCATTCCGAAGTGAAGGGCAGGAATAAAATGCCGGGAAGATATATATTAAATTTTGAAGTGGATAATATAGAGGAGGAAGTGAAAAGAGTGAAGAATGCGAAAGCAAAATTGGTAAAAGATATTTATCATGTAGAGGATTATGGTTATATAGCCACATTTGAAGATCCTGACGGGAACTACTTTCAACTGGTGAAGACGAGAGACTAATGGTATTATAGTTTGGATGAAGCCTTTTTTTATCACATTTGAGGGGGTGGAAGGATCAGGTAAATCCACACAGGTAGGTAAACTGGCAAGTAAACTGCGTGAGGAAAAATATGCTATAGAAGTGGTGAGGGAGCCCGGGGGGACCAGAATAGGGGAGCTTATCCGTCACATCACACATGATCGGGAAAATGTAGACCTGACTGCTGTATCTGAAGTATACCTCATGGCTGCATCGCGGGCTCAGTTGGTAAGGGAAATTATACGGCCTGCAATGGATAATGGGCGATTGGTGATAGCAGACCGATTCATAGATTCATCACTGGCATATCAGGGATACGGGAGGAATTTGGGTGAAGATGTGGTGACTTCTATAAATAAACTGGCTCTGGATGGAGTGTTTCCTGATATAACCATCTTTTTAGATATTACACCTGAGGAAGGTTTTAAAAGGCGGAATGGAACGGAAAAGATCGACCGGCTAGATCTTCAGCAAAAAGAATTCTACGAAAGAGTATATCAGGGCTATAAAAAACTGGCGGAAAAATATAAGGATAGATATGTGGTGGTGGGCGGGAATAAATCAATAGATGAAGTGGCAGATCAGATATGGGATAGACTTAAAGTGAAGCTCCAAACTCCAAATTCCAAATAACCTATTCTTCTATTTTGGAAAATGTACCCCATTTTTGTATAATAATCCGCTATGGGAAGATTGGAACGATTACTTCGGGGAGGGGAAAATAAGCCAAGTTACTATATTGTGGGTGAAAAAGGCTATACTGCGATAAATTCTGATGATGGATTAGATAGGACTGATAGATTAAAAAGAGAAATTTATAGGGGACCACATGCAGAGTGTTACTTCATGAGTGTACCAGAAATTTTGAATAGAGCTTATGCGACAGAGAGATATGAGACACGATGGCGAGTAGTACCTCGTAATATAGAAGAAGCTGAGGAATTTGATGTACCTGTAAGAAATTTGGGAGTTGTACCCAATAGGCGTTTTGAGCGTCAAGGGTTGGAAGCGCTTGCTCAACATGTTAATGAAAGATTGGGGAGAGTTGATGTGTTACTTTTAGTTTACTTAGGTGAGCCGAAGTCTTTACAATAATGCTTTTTTAGTAGGGACTTGAGGAAACTGCAAGATTCTGATAGAATAAGTCTAATAACAAGATTGAGAAACTCCTCCTCAATTCGCAAAAACGAAAAAGAGGCATCAATCTTAGATTAAGGAGATAAGCTTCAAGCAGAAGTATTATCTTCTGCTTATTTTTTTGAAAGGAATATATGCAAAATGTATCACTAAAAGAACTACTTGAGGCAGGTTGTCATTTCGGACATAAAGTAGAAAGATGGCATCCCAAAGCGGCAACATTTATATATGCCGCCAAGGAAGGTGTACACATCATCGATCTTGCCAAAACAAAATCTGCTTTGGAATCGGTATTGGCATATGTAGGAGTTGGGAAAGACGGGGAAAGCCCTCCTTTTTGTGGGCACCAAAAGACAAGCTAAAGGAGTAGTGACTGAGGCTGCCAAAAGTGCCGGCATATTCTACCTGACCAATAGATGGGTGGGTGGATTTCTGACCAATCATGAGGAAGTCAAGAAAAATATTGAGAAACTGAACAGGATGAAGAAGGAATCGGCAGATGGAAGCTGGAATCAGTTTCCTAAACATGAGAGAGTACAACTGGAGAAAGAGACGAGGAAAATGGAAAGAATATATGGAGGAGTGACTGCTCTGATGGGTGTGCCTAGTGCTATATATATAGTGGATATCAAAAAAGAGGCCAGTGCGGTGAGGGAGGCTAAGAGAAAGAATATACCTATCATCGCAATTGTGGATACCAATACGGATCCGACCAGTGTGGATTATCCGGTACCAGCCAATGACGATGCAGTGGGATCTATAAAATATATTACTGAAAAAATAGCGGGTGTATATGGGGAGGGCAGAAAGATGGGGGAGAAGGGGAAGGAAGAGGGGGTAGAGAAGACTAAACCCAGCGATGTGATAAATGCCGTGCCGGAGGAGAAAGAGAAAGTAGAAGAAAAGCCTAAGAAGAAGGGAAGACCGAAAAAGAAAGTATGATAACAACAGAGCAAATCAAAAAATTGCGAGAAGCCACCGGGGGTGGAGTAATGGAGTGTAAAAGAGCTTTGGAGGAAACCGGTGGAGATATGAAAAAAGCATCGGAGCTTCTGAAGAAGTGGGGAGTGGAGAAGTCGGAAAAGAAAGTGGACAGAGCTACTAATGCCGGAATAATAGATAGTTATATTCATGCTGGCGGTAAAGTGGGAGTACTTATGGAAATTGTGTGTGAGACTGATTTTGTAGCAAGAACTGATGATTTTAAAAATTTATCTCATGAAATTTGTCTTCAAATAGCTTCTATGAACCCTAAAGATGTAAAGGCGCTTCTGAAACAGGAATATATAAGAGATCCGTCAGTTACAATAGAAAATCTCATAAAAGCCGCCATCGGTAAGCTCGGAGAAAATATAAAGGTCCTCAGGTTTACCCGCTATCAACTGGGAGAGAAGTAAATCCTCATATTTAATGCATCTTTAATAATTTAATGTAATTTGACAAAAGTAATGCATTACTGTATATTTAATGTATATGACTTACTTTGTTACCATTACCTCTCAGGGACAAATAAGTATTCCTGCTGATATAAGGCGTAAATTTCAGCTTGACAAAAAGAGGAATCTACTGATTCGGACAGAGGGAGACAAAATTATTCTTACACCGGAAACTGACATTTCCGATCTTAAAGGAATATTGAAGACTAAAAAGCTGATACCTTATCAAAAGGCTCGCAAAGCATTTGAGGAAGCTCTTGCGCGGGGTGAAGTGTGAAAAAGTATTTATTGGATTCCAATTATATTCTTCGTTACCTCTTAAATGATATTTCATCTCAAGCTGATATTGTGGGACAGTATATCCAAAAAGCAAAAAAGGGAGAAGTTGCCATTTCTGCGCCTTTCATAGTTTTTTTGGAATGTGTGTTTATACTTACCAAGCTCTATAAGTTTTCCAGAGTACAGGTGGTGGAGAGCCTCATAAAATTTATAAGTATTCCATTTATTGAAATCGAACAGAGAAATTTTTTACTTACTACTTTGCTCTTTTATAGAGATGCGACCATAAGTTATATAGATACTATTCTTTATCTTGAAGCAAGGGGAAGCGATCGTGAAATATTGACTTTTGACAAAAAACTTTTGAAACTGGGGAAGAAGACGTAAGATAATAATTATGTGTCTGCCATATATAAAGTATTACTTCAGATCCAGCAGAAGAAATTTAAGTTTGAAGATATTGCTTCTTGGATCAGGAAGCACTCCCGCAAGATCCGCTGAATAACTCAAAACCCGTCCTTGGGGAAGAAGCTTTTTTCTTCCTTGGGGACGGGTTTTTGGTGCAAATTGTTATCCGCCAAAAGTTAAACATTTAGGCGGACCGATGCACGACATAATCCTTTTGACAAAGTACCAGAGGTGTCTTATCTAGTACCCTTTTAAGGTGTATATTTCGCATCGCGGAGCGTTTCAGTGGTTTAATTTCCTATCCCCTTTTGCTGGAGAGCCTTTTCTATAAAATACTCCATTTTTTACTCCAGAAAATATACTCAGATTATCTTGGTGTCTTTGTTGATTACCTCTATCTGGCTGTCTTCCGTTTCCTCTTTTTCTCTCTTTTTTCTTAGGCTTATGGCCATTTTCTTCCGGGACTAGTGCAACTTGATTATTTACACAGATCCTTGGTCCGCAACCATCAGGTGTAGGCGGTTTACCACGATCGAATATGACTTCTTGCTCTGGAAGTGTTGATTGTTGTTCTTGATAGCGAATAAATTCGGTCATAAAAAAACCTCCTTTCTTCTTGGGAGGTTGGGCTTTTGTTTTGTTCTTTTACCTATCTTTAACCATCTAAAATACCCAACATCCCCTTAAAGACAAGGGACATAAGTCGGATATTAATATGTTTAGAATATTTGGCGCTTTGCATAGACTTAAATCGAATATTTAAATATTTATAACAGAGGGGAGAGTTATTTGTCAAGTGCCAATGGGCTAAAGGACATATTTTAGTGTGATGCTCGTCACAAAAACGAAGGTGTACGTGCGTGTGAGTTATAGTAGGTATTAAATTTTCCTGGTGTTCTTTTTGAGCCAGGAGGCGATGTTTTTAAAAGAATAAGATTTATTTTCTATCTTAAGGCATAATTTTATACCTTCATTTTCAGTAAATTTTAGCTCATAACCGTTTTTATGAAAGAAGGCATTTAAAGAAAAGAATCCTGTGCGTTTATTGGCATCTTCGAAAGGATGATTTAGGATGAGAGAATGAATTAGGGCGGCACCTTTTTGGTAGATATCTTTATAGAGATCAATCCCGGCAAATGTAGCAGCTGGTCTACTCACTGCTGAATGAATTAGTGTAAAATCTCGGACGCCGGGTCGACCACCTGCTTTTTGGAGAGAAAGTTCGTGAAGAAAGTATACCTCTTCAATGGTTAGGTATATCATTGCGATGAGCTAATTTTTTAAACAGGTCTATATTTTTGTTGATAAATGTATTAGCCCAGGATTCAAATTCCGGCTTGATTGCGACAGAAGTGATTTTTTTCTTTTTGATTTCCTTTTTCGTTGGCCGGGGATCGACTCGATAAGTTCTTTCTTCCTCATCAAAATCCACAATAACAGGTAATCCTGCTTTTAGCTTAAGTTTATTGACGGTATCTTTGGGGAGAGTTATTCCTAGACTGTTGCCTATATTGATAATTTTTTGAGTGTAGGTCATAAAATCTCCTTTCAATCAGAACTAAGTTATAACATGATTATAACATAGTTATAACAAATGTCAAATGCAGCTAGGGAGGATAGAGATGAGGGTAATGATACTAAAACGGAGGTGTACGTGCGTGTGAGAAATAATAGGAGGCGCCACATGGCTGTTTTGGGCCGTTTCGTGGCGCCTCCGTGTCGATATGCAATTAATTTTTTCCTCCTTTCCCCCTTTTTGGATTTTTATAGTCAAATCTTTTCCCTCCCTTTGGGAGGGAGACCACTCTTCCTTCCCCCAGCGCGAGGGAAGAGAAGGAGGATTCTTCCTCCGCCGCTTGTGCGGCGG
>Ga0209542_10006142_pt1 | contig 23537 bp, 32 predicted proteins | sample RifCSPhighO2_01_FD_184028 | JGI IMG/M metagenome (GOLD analysis project Ga0209542, IMG submission 184028) | Soil microbial communities from Rifle, Colorado - Rifle CSP2_plank highO2_0.1 (SPAdes) (version 2) | ecosystem: Environmental > Terrestrial > Deep subsurface > Rock core/Sediment ... | reverse complement strand
GCGACGACACCGTTGCTGAAAAGCAAGGTGAATAACAATAAAATTCCGAACCACTTTTTCATGTTCACATCAGGAATTTTTACTATTTAAATATTATGAAGAAATTTTAGCATAGGTTATTTTAACTTTTTGTCGTCTAAATTACGCCTAAAAATTATTTTTCTATCCGTAAAATAATTTAAGAAGCTTTTGAGAAATAAAAATCAAAAGATCTTTAATTTTTATTTCGATTGATCTTTTGATTTTCTAAACGAGCAAGCTTTTGATTTTCGAAACGCGTAAGCTTTTGATTTTCTGTTTGCCGAAGGCAAACTTCCTAAAATATGGGAGCGAAGCTCCCCTAAGGAAAATCTAAAGTGATGGAGATTTTCAGGACGAGCAAGCTTTTGATTTTCGAAACACAGAAGCGTTCTTCATAACATAAGAGTTCTCTTTAGAGAACTCCTAAGGAAAATCAAGGAAGATTTTCTGTTTGCCGAAGGCAAACTTCCTAAAATATGGGAGCGAAGCTCCCCTAAGGAAAATCTAAAGTGATGAGGATTTTCAGAACGCGTGAGCTTTTGATTTTCTGTCGTCGAAGACGACCCAAGTGTATTAGAGATGCTGAAAGCATCTCCAAAGGAGAATTAAAAGCGGATGGGATTTTCTGTTCGCGACAGCGAACTAAAGTGTATAAGAGTTCTCTTTAGAGAACTCCTAAGGAAAATCCAGAGCGTCAACCATATTAAACGACGTGTTAGCTTTTGATTTTCTGTTCGCGACAGCGGACTTCATAATATCAGAGATGCGGAACGCATCTCCTAAGGAAAATCCAGAGCGTCAGAATATTACAAGTCGCGAGCTTTTGATTTTCAGGACGTGTAAGCGTCCCTATAACATAAGAGTTCTCTTTAGAGAACTCCTAAAGAAAATCAAAAGAAATCTCCAGTTATTTCCTCACCAAAAAACCTCACAATAAACCCCAACCAAAAAAATAAAATTAACCTCTTCTAACGAAGAAGAAGATTCCAGCCGAAGCAAGAACAGTTAGGATTGCCATGTAGAATCCAAACTCTGGAACAAGGTTGACGTTGACAATTCCGATATTCCAATCAGGTATCAAATCTTTATGGATTATCCCGCTCTTTGTATTAAATCCATAGCTTGGATGACTTGCATAGACGCTTAGTGAGTCATTAACGTCGCACGCCGATTCGGTAAAATTCATACTATAAGCACCATCAGATTTACTAGTTAGGTTTACAATATTGCTGTTACAATTAATCTCTACATAAGCTCCTGAAACTGTCTCGCTAAAATCTGCGTTGTAAATTTTACCTGCAATTAAAGTCTTTGCACTGACAACTCCAAGAGTACCAACAGAGAAGATTAACAGAAGAGCGATTATCACACTGGTCTTTTTCATAAAGTAGCTAATATTTCCCTCTTTAAAAACATTATTGTGTTCTGATTACGTATTATCTTAGCAATAGGTAGGTGCTAAAAGTGAGGCTAAATAATATGCTCGCGAGTATATTTCTCGTCGATGAATAGATAATTCCGGAGATTAGTCCCGCGAAGAAAAAATAGATTATGGCGAGATTTCCAAATGAATAGTGGGTGAGTCCGAAAAATATTGCGGGGATTAATATTGACAATAAATTGCCTATGATTTTTTTGCCGATATTTTGGAAAAGTCCTCGAAAGAAAAGTTCTTCAGTCACGACGACCAACAATAATAAATATAGAGGATAAACCGAAAAATCTGGAGCGACAAAGTAACTAACGACACCAAAAATTGCCCCGATTAAAATTGCCAAAGGTAGCGTCAAAAGATTTTCCCTCAACTTTAAATCGACCTTGAATTCTAAAAGATAATAAATTGTGAGTCCGAGAAAAATAATGTAACTTACGATGATTTTCCACATCGACGGAAGATCGATAAAAATCTGAAGCATTTTAATTAAAGGAACTACTGAAATGACGACCACCAACTTATCAAAATCGTTTAAACTTTCTTTCTTCATAAAAAACCCGCATACGAAAATTAAGTAAATAAAATAAAGAATAAGTCCTGCAGTCGCATTCGCTTCTAAGGTAAACCACATAATAAATATCGACGTGAAACTAAGGAGGATGATTGTTCCTTTCATAAAAATCGAATAGGTAGTCAGTTTATAAAATTATTCTAAGGGTGATCAAAGAATCCTCTCAAATTCTTCTCGGCTAATTCCTAAATCTTTTTTAATGATTTTTAATAAAAGGCCTGGACCAATTTCTTCACCAGGGTGATTTGGTATGACTGTTGTTCTGCCGTCGGCGTGTCTAAAAAACATATGACTTCCCTCTTGCCTGATAAACTCAAAACCCATTTTCTTTAGAATTTTTGATAATTGTATTGCGTTTAATTGAGGCAATTTTGACATTTCAATTATACCTCGATCTTTCTAATCCCCACGAAACGAATCTTACCTTCTTCTTTATTTGAGTCAAGATAAAGTTTGATTGCTTCTTTTGTTCGTGGGATTAACTCTTCAATTGATTTTGCCTGCGTATGACATCCTAAAAGTCCGACTACTTCTGAAACATACCATCCATCTTCATCTTTCTCAATAATTATGTTAAATTCTACCATTGTAGTTCCAAGACTTAGTTACTTAAATACTTTACCATTTAGCCATCACATCTCTAACAAGAACGACGGAGAAAGTCAAAAGTAAGGCGACGATTATGGGGATCAGAAGTTTTTTCATCTTTCCGTTTCCGAGTTCTAGGATCATTAGGAAAATGATTAATACTACGCTTAAGGCGATTGGCGAGACGACATAAGTAGCTTCACTAATTATCATAAAATTTTAGAAATTTGGAGGTTTTAAGGATTTGTGGTGTGAATTAAACCACCCATTATTTCGTAATCAATGAGATTCTTTGATAATTTGTGAGTCGTCTATTTCCCTAATGATCGACTAATTTTCGGTTTTGAGAAATCTATTTTGGACCAAGTCGGCGAAAGAAAGGTTTTATTAATTGTGGGTTTATCATAATCTCATGAAACCACGATATTTAGGGATGGTTATAATAGCGATTAGTATTGTTGTTTTAATAAGTCTTTTTTATCTTAATAATATTTTGAGTAAACAAAGCTTAGAAAATTGCGTAGAATTTTGTAAATTACAAAAGAATAGTTCCTGTTCTCTTGAATCTTGCAGAGCCAACGGTCAGCATAACGATCACGAGAAGATTATTCAGGCTCTTGAGTTATTGGTCGCATTTTTAGCAGGATTAGGTTTTTATTTATCGTTGACAAAAGCAGAAAAAATAATTGAACAGAAAAAATATGACTTGACCAAATTAAATTCAGAGGAAAAAAAATTGTTCTATTTTATTAAAGAAAATAAAGATAAAGGAATTTATCAAAGTAATATTGTTGAACACTTTAACTTTCCTAAATCAAAAGTTTCAAGAATTTTAGATAAGCTGGATCAAACAGGAGTTATCGAAAGAAAGAGAAGAGGAATGACGAATCTCATATTTCTAAGATAGAGCTGGTTTCATGTTGTAGAACTAGTTCTACGATACCCTTATAAGCTGTTTTTCGAGTATTATATATTATGTCAAAAAGTATAAACGACACACAGAGAAGTGAAAGGAGGTTGATATGAGTGACGAAGCAACATTAACGATAAGAAAAGATGCGCTTTGGAAATATAGCACATTTCTATTATTAGCAATATTAGTTGTTGGCGGATTTGTATTTTTTACTGGAAATAATAATCCAACTACAGAAAATATTGTAGCGAACAATCCTTCACCAACAGGTGCACCATCACAACCATCACAAGTAACGGCAAGTGCTGATGACGATGCTGTTTTAGGAGACAAAAATGCTCCTGTAACAATCATAGAGTTTAGCGACTATCAATGCCCATTCTGTAGAAAATTCTGGACTGAAACTTTCAATCAAATTAAGAGAGATTATATAGATACTGGAAAAGTCAAGTTTGTATACAGAGATTTTCCATTAGGTAGTATTCATCCTGCTGCTGAACCGGCCGCTCAAGCCGCAGAATGCGCAAGGTTTGTTGGAAAAAGTGACGAAGCATATTATAAAATGCATGATAAAATCTTTCAGGAAGGAAATATTTTAGATGGGGGAGACCCGATTACAGGACCAGTAAGAGGAACAGCACAATTTGGTGCAACAGAACTAAAAAAATGGGCTAAAGATATTGGCTATGATATTGACAGCTGTCTTGATTCTGGAAAATTCAAAAGTGAAGTGCAAAAAGACTTAGCAGATGGACAAGCTGCCGGAGGACAAGGAACGCCTTATTTTGTAATCAATGGAAAGCCACTAAGCGGTGCACAACCATTTAGCGCATTCAAGCAAGTTATTGACGCAGAACTTGCAACGTAAAAATTTTTTTTATTTTTTTTATTTTCAAGAACAGAGAAAAGGATAAAGACAATGGTGGATAAAACAAGATGTGAAATTTGCGATAGAATATTTAAAGATGCAGAAGGGCTAACAGCACATAACAAAGCGAAGCATCAAGAAAATTTACCTAACGAAAAGAAATCGTTTCCAATCAAGAGAATAAGAAATTGGAGTATTTTTGCCATAATTATTGGATTAATAATCTTGAGTAGATATTGGAGAGTTTCCGGAATCGAGAAACTTCCTCCAATAGATATGCAAGGACACATTGAATCAAAGCCTTCTTCTCATGTGTTGAAAGAACCAATGCCTATTTCCATACAAAAACACATGCTGGAACATGTAGATGGACAGGAAGGTGGACGTGGAGGAGTTATTATCAATTATAACTGTGAAGATTATCAATGTGAAGATGGCCTAATTGTGGAATTAGAATCTTTTGCTACAGAATATGATTATGTTTATGTAGCACCGTTCAAAGGGATGGATGTAAAAATCGCTGTAACAAAACTCGGAAAAATTGATGTTCTTGAAGGGTATGATGAAACCCGTATAAAAAACTTCATTGAAGGAAGATAAAAATGAAATGGAAACAAATATTCAGCACGTGGAAAAAGGTTTTTTCTAATTGGAAATATTTAACAGCTATAATCGTTATTGCATTATTATTCTATTCAATAAATGTCTTAGTTTCAAGTTGGAATAGTCTAACTGGCTTTTATTCAACTCTTGGCTTTTTTCAAACAATCAAGTTTTTCTTTATATTATTTGTTGGATTTAGAGAAACGATCATGTTTCATTCTTTCATAAGTTTAATTATCATCAGCATTCTATTTGGAATGCTGTTTAGTTTAGTTAGATATAAAGTTAAAATTGGACAGGGAACCGATGGAAAGAAGATTGGATTATTTGGAGGAATTGGTTTATTTTTAGCGGCATTTGCTCCAGGTTGTGCCACTTGTGGAGTTGGATTGGTTTCGGTTTTAGGAATAAGTGCTGGAGTTTTATCTTTTTTACCTTATGGTGGTTTTGAATTATCAATAGCTTCCATTGGAATATTGGGTTTTACAATTGTAACAATTACTAAAAATATGTATGTTTGCGAAACTATGAGATTTAAATAATGTAAGGAGGTATTAATAAAATGGAAATAAAAAGATCTACAATCTACATTGGAGTGATTTTGTTAGTCTTAATTAGTGGGGGGTTTTTCTTTTTGAATGGAGAAAACTCTGTTACTAATGGTAATGTTGTTTCAGCTGGAGGGCAAGTTTTACAAGATGAAAAACAAATAGTTATTATTAGCCAAGATGGATATAATTACAAAGATGCCATAATTAAAGCGGATAAACCAATTATTCTGAGTGCAGATAATTCAGTAAGCGGATGTTTAAGGTCAGTCGTTTTTAATATTGATGGTAAAAAATATTCTAAATATTTGAAATCGCCCGATGACACACTGGAATTGCCAGCACTAACTAAAGGAACATATAATTTTGCCTGCTCAATGGGTATGGGTTTAGGAAAGTTAATAGCTAATTAAAATGAAAACCCTTTTGAAGAAACCTTGCGTCTATTTTGTAATCTTAATCTTCTTAGTTTATCTTAGTCTTAATATTATCTTAAGCGGATTTTACAACACAATTCCGCTAATTTTAGTTTATGCTAAGACGGTTGATTGGCTCAAATTAGGTATCTCTCTTTTTCTAACTTTGACAATCGGGGCTCTAATTGCTTTTAATTCAGTTTTGATTTATGTTAAATATAAGGAAAAAAAGAGATGTAAAAAAGAGATGACATTAAGCAGTGCTGGTGCGATTGGAGGATTGGTTACGGGTGTTTGTCCTCTTTGCGTTACAGGACTTATACCCCTAATATTGGGATTTATTGGGGTTTCTTTTTCTTTTGCTAGTTTACCCCTTCAAGGAATTGAAATTCAAATTTTAGTAGTGATAATTCTTCTTGCGAGTTTGATTAATTTATCTAGAAGGTAAAAAAATTCAATCATTTTTAAAAATAAAGAAGTGATATCCTAAAAAATATTTCCATCTTTTAAGATGAGGTTATCTTTGGAATTATTTCTCCTTAACCAAATGATACCCTCTCTTCTTTAGATATAAAAGTGACCTCCTCCCCGCCCTAAAGGACGGGGCTTCCTTCGACTTATTCAACTACCTAATAACACCTATTATTTCCACAGTTAATATTAACCCTTGCAAAAATATGGACAAGTTACCGCGACTTGAAAGTCGCGGATTTCAAGCGAAGCTTTAAATTCTCTGGTTTAATTCTTTTGAGCAAAACCACATGAGCTTTCTTATTAAGAACATCTACTTCTATCTCTTTTATCTCAAAGTGTTGCATAAGTGTATTCTTCATTAGATCAACGCACCAGCTACAATCGACTCCCTTCTTTATTATAAAGTTCATTTCTCTTTCCATATTTTATATAGGGCGTGGACCCTGCTTTTAATAATGTTTGCAATAAAATTAATTAAAATATTTCAAACACTCTTTCGTATTTTCATGATGTCCTAAATGCTCTTTCCACGAATTTACGTCCTGTCCAGCAGGAACTCTGCACTGTTCTGGAATATTGCTCAAGGAATCTCCAGAACCAATAACATTGCCTGTAATAGCACTAACCCTTCCTATGTGGGCATATCCAAAATTTGATATTGCTAACAAGAGAACAAATACTGTCAGTACTCCATACGAAAATGATTTCTAATCCATTACCAATATACACCCCCTTTCATTTTTTTCTTATGACGCATAAGAATTGTAATCCCAATTACATTGGATAAAATCCCCAATCCAAAAAACCATTTTTGATATGTCATAAGGAAAGTTGCCAATCCAGAAAATCCTAAAATTGGAATAGCATTTAAAACAAAATGACTGCAACAAGCTACCATCGAACCTCCAGAAACAGTTCCTGAAGCAGCAATTTCAGAATTGATCTTTGCTGTATGGAGTATTGAATTATATAATCCGACTTGTATTCCAAAACCAGTAGCTAAAGGAATTATCCAATACCAAAGACTACCAAACTCTGACATAGCGAAGTTAAAATCTTGGAATACTGTTAAAATTGCCAAGTAAAAGAATAATATGCCTACTCCAGCTAAAATTCCATAAAATTTGCTATTATCTCTTTTGTTTTTATTCTCCATAGCTCTTTTAAGAAATCAAATTATATATGCACTTTTGCGGAACTAGTTCCGCAATGTAATTTTAAATAAGAAATTCGTTACAAATAGATAATCATATAGGACGTAGAATTCATTTATCCAAAAGTTAAAACCCTATCCGATTCTTTGACGATTTGATATAAATCTTTCATTGAGGAAAGAGGGCAAGTATCTCTGCTGTCTATCTGTCTTGATTCCATACAGGTTCCACAAGCATATATTTCTCCACCTTTAAAAGTAAATTTGTCAATTTGTTCTCTGATATTATATTTTTCACTTCCTACTTCGGATTCAACACCTTTTGCTAATAAGAAAACCTTTACATCATCTCCTTCATTTAAAGCAAAATTAGCTAATCTATAAACATTCCAAACTGTTTCAGGTTCATCTGTACCGATTATTATTCCGAGTTTCATCTTCTTTTGTTATTATCGCTTTGTAATTGTTTAGATAACCATAGTATAAATAAAACAAGAGCTACTAAAATCAAAGTCATAAATAAAAATCCAAATATCCACATACCTCCAAAACCATAGTTCCAGTTGCCCATCATTCCACCTATTCCTCCAAATCCCATCATACTAAATCCACTGATTGCTAATAAGATAACTAAAGCTATGACTACTGAGGGGGCAATGTTATTTTCTTTATTTGTCATGCTTTTCTCCTTTCGTTTCATGAAGAATATGTATACAGTACTGAGCCATATGATAATCAATAAGACTCATGTATATAAATATTTCGCATATCAGGCTCTGTCCAGAAATGCAAATTCCTTAAATAATATTTTTACCATCGAGAAGTTACAAGAAAAATCTAAATAAAAGGTGTACTGAAATTAAGTATGAGACAAATCGTACTTACAAATCAGTACAACGATAGATTGGAAGGGGAGTTTATTAAACTTTTCCATGAGCTCAAAATTCCGCTGAGGTCGAATCGTCGAGGACGAAAAGGTTTTTCTAACTACCAAAGATTTTCTGTGACTGCCCTTTTTGCTCGTTCACGAAAATCACTTAGAGATTTTATTAATCAATTTCATGAAAGCAAATGGGCAAAATGGTTGCAACTTTCAAAGATACCGTCGAAGAGTACGATTTACAACTGGCTAAGTCTTTTTAGTATGAAGATAATAAGAAAAATAAATAAACTCCTAAACTCTAATTCATCGTCGCTGACGGCGATCGATGGAACGGGTTTTGATTCACATCACCGAAGTAGACACTATGAAAAAAGAGTTGGGTTCTCTAAAATGCCTTATGCTAAAGCAGATTTGTTCGTCGATTTATCGACGAAGAAGATTATAGATTTCAGTTTAGTAAACAAACATCAACACGATATCGTCGCTGGAAGAGAGTTCGTAAAAAGAAATGACCTAAATGGTGTCACAATTCTTTGCGATGGCGCTTACGACTGCGAGGATTTTCACAAATCTATCGTCGACAAAGGCGGAAAACTTTATGCGCCAGTTAGAAAAAGAAACAAGAGAAGTTTGAAGAGATTTCCAAAAGGTTGGTTTAGAAAACAATGTTTAAAGTTGCCAGATTTTATGGGGAAACGTTCAATCATCGAGGCTGTCAACTCATGTTTGAAGAGACGGTTTATAATTTCTCTTCGGAGCAAGAGCGATTTCACGAAAGAAATTGAATTTGGTTGGGCTATCCTCGTTTATAACCTTGATAGAAAATTGATGGAGAAGAATGAAGACACGCAAAAGAAGATTACTTTTTTTATTTTAATTTTAATTTAGAGATGATTCTGGACAGAGCCTATGATGTAGACATAATAATCCTAAGAGTCTATTCTGTTGAAAAAGTCCGAGGAATGACATTAGAAAATCTATATTGAAAAACAATTAGCATTAAAACTGTTAAATTTTCGATTAAACCAGATCATCTTTTATTCAGAATTAATTTTTTTTGATTCTCACAGCTGGAGTGTACCCTAAATCTTTGAGGCAAATAGCCACTAAATCTTGACTACGTTTAATCGCTGGAGTGGATTTTTCGGAGTCCAGAAACCCACTCGATCTGATTTGCGTTTCCAGAAGTTTATGAAAATCTTATAATTCTGAACAGAGCCACAATACCATTAAATTTTTAACCCTTAGTTAACTATAGTTAACATGTATTCGCTTCCTCAAGAAATAGAAGTCTGGTATATCATTCCAGCGATAAGAAAAGAACTAGCGAAGCGTCTGACCGAAAATTACAAAATGAGTTTTGAGGCGACGGGAAAAGTTCTTGGTATAAGTAAAGCCGCTGTTTCACAATACATCTCTGACAAGAGAGGAAACAAAGTAAAACTTGGAGATAAGATATTATCCGAAATAAAAAAATCAGCTGAAATTATTTCAAGAGATGAAAAAGCAGGAGTTCGCGAGATTCAGAAAATTCTATTGTTTATGAAAAAAAGTGGGGCGTCTTGTGAAGTTTGTAAGAAATATAATAAGGGAGTATTGGAGTATTGCGAAATGAATACCGAATATAAATGATGGAAATTTATTTGGACAATGCGGCGACGACATACGTTAGTGCTGATGTTGCGAAAGAAGTTTTAAAAGTGATGACGAAATACTATGCAAATTCGTCTTCGAAGAATTCTGTTGGGTTTAAAGTTAGCGAGGAAATTGAAGAAGCGAGAAAGAAGATTGCAAATTATATTGGGGCAAAACCTTCGGAAATAATTTTTACGAGCGGGGCAACGGAATCTAATAATTTGGCGATTCGCGGAGTTGCAATGGCGAATCCGGAAAAGAAGCACATTATCACGACGGCAATTGAACATGCGAGTGTACTTGAGACTTGTTTTGATTTAGAAAAAAATGGTTACTATATTGATTATATCGACGTTGATAAGGGAGGACTCATTGATCCAAAAAAAATTAAAGATAAAATTAGAAAGGACACGCTTTTGGTTTCAGTTATGCACGCGAATAATGAGGTTGGGACTGTTCAGTTTGTTGAAGAGATTGCGAAGATTTGTAGTTCTAAGGGCGTTTACTTTCACAGCGACGCCGTTCAGACTTTTACTAAGGTTAAAATTGATGTATCTAAAACGGCATTTGATTTAATTTCGGTATCGGGTCATAAGTTTCATGGTCCAAAGGGTGTCGGGTTTTTGTATGTTCGAAGTAAAGTTAAGATACTGCCCATGGTGACTGGCGGTGGTCAGGAAAAAAACCTTAGAAGTGGAACTTTGAATTCTTCTGGGATAATTGGAATGGCAAAGGCGCTTGATTTTAAAGTTGATTTGAAAAAGGTTTTGGATGCGAGAGAGAGGATTGTTGAAGGTCTTTTGAGAATTAAGAAAAGTAAACTTAATGGATCTTCTTCGAAGAGGTTACCTGGAAATATTAATGTTTCTTTTGAAGGAATCGACGGTGAGGAATTGACTTCGGAGTTAAGTAAGAAAGGAATTTATGTTTCGAATGGATCGGCATGTTCGTCAATAAAATCAGATGTTAGTCATGTTTTGAAGGCTTTGGGAGTCGAGGAGAAATATTTATATGGGGCGATTCGTTTGAGTTTTGAGGAGTTAGGCGATAAGGAAATAAAGTATGTTGTCGACTCTGTTGGAGAATGCGTTGAAAAGTTGAGGAAGGAAAAATTATAAAATGGTCAAAGAAAAAACTGAAAAGAAAAAAGTTACGAAGGACATGACGTTTGCTGAGTTGATAAACCAAGATCCTGAAAAGAAGACTGTTTTAGCAGAGAATGGACTTGGTTGTGGTGGGTGTTTTATGTCGCAAATGGAAACAATTGAAGATGGAGCGCTTGCTCACGGCATTGATCCTGAAGAACTGTTGGAAGAATTGAATAGTTGAGGATAGAAATAAGCGATTTTTCAGTCGCTGTGAAGTGTCCATTTTCTTGCCGTCGTTAATGCTGAGATAATGATAAAGGGGAACTATAATTAGTTGGGTGTATCGGTTACTTAGGAGCTATGTCCTTTATGTAGGATAATATTATATAGCACAAAAACATCGACGTCGACGCCAATTAAAAATCATCACCGCTTTTTCCCCGGAAAGGTATAAAATAAAACCTTATTAATAAAAAATTAAAATAATGAGCCCCCTTTCTCCCTAAGAAGGGGGTTCATTGAATATGAAAAATTATTTCTTTTTCTTTTTCTTAGTAGCTTTTTTCTTCTTGCCACCTCGAGCCATTACAGCTTCACAAACGTTTCCTCTTCCATCAACGTAGTATAGGTGTCCTGGCTTTCTCTTAATAACTTCTTTAACAATTATTTTTCCCATTTTTACCTCCTTTGTACCTCTTTAATCACAAACTTCAAACTATCGATATCAATTTTATATTTAAACCTTTCTATCACCGACGGAATTTTCTGTCGTCGGAGATTTATCATTTTTTGGTGGTTATCGGAATTTCGAGTAAGTGCATTCCCTTACCTGAAATTTTAAATTTCCATGTCTTCACGTCGACAATTTTGGTTGTGCGCATTTTTTCATCAAGCCAAATTGCTGTAAATGGTTTACAAAAAATAGAAAAAATAGAAAAAATTCTTTTTGTTTTAAGACTGAAAAGAAGAGCGGGAGAATTTTTTCTGAACAAAAGTCCTGTCGAAAAAACTGAAACTTTCTTTACATTTATTGTTCTTTTCTTTTTTCCGACGAAGTAGGTTATTTTTTCTAAAACCATCTTTTATATATTGGCGCTATAATAGATTTATTTTCTTCTTTGATTAAATCTTCGGCAAAATTTGCCTCTTCTGATTTTTCTTTTTCTTTCAAACAGATATATTGTTCATATATTTTACCGACGGAGTGCTCATGAACTTTATCGTGATGGACGAAACCTCCGCCGAAACTTTTCGGAATATGCATTAATTCATGTATCACCGTCTTTACTTGTTCATCGCGGGGAAGTTTGTCGTAAATTTCGGAGATAACTTCTACTAAATAAAAACCTTTCTTTCTTTTCATTCCTATTTGCATTGCTTTTCCGAGGGCGTGACATCTCGCTATCGTTCTTCTTGCCTTAGATCCATGACTTCTAATGAACGCCACATGTTCTAAATGTATGTGAGTCCAACCAAGAAAACGAATAAGCTCGTGAGATAATGTTTCAATATCGGGCGCCTCTTTATATTTTATAGCCATGATTTTTTTAGGTGTGATAGATTATTAAAAGCTCCGCTTAAAATCCGCAACTTTTCAGTCGCGGTAAATTGTCCATATTTTTGTTAGGGTTAACAATAATCTTGATTGGTTAGTAGAGCGAGTCGCCCAGAAGCCCCCTCCTTTAGGGTGGGAAGGACTCCACGTTTAACCAAAGAGAATTTATTGTTTATTTAATCTCTCTTTCTAAATACTCGTCAATTTTATCTTTATGAATCCTGCAGAAATGTTCTACTCTCGACGAATCTTCATGCGCGGATCTATAAACTTTAGCTTTTGAATTAGAACTTTTAAGAATTGATCTTTTATCTTTAAGACTATAAAACCATCCTTCATCCATTAAATTGCGTTCATGAAGTTCATGCAAGATAACAAATTTCCTTTCTTCAAGACTAACGTCTTCTTCAATCCAAACTTCACCTTCAGGAATAAAATTATAAACTTTATCGTGACCTCCGTCGACAAAATCTAAGAAGAATAAATCTCTTACAAGTCTTCCGTCGACTAACCATACCTTAACATTTTTGCTATATTTATTAATTAGTTTTTTGTGAATTAAATTTAAAACATCATCTTTATGATTTAATCGTTTAAGTTCTTTTAAAATAATCTCGGACTTCTTTCTTTCTTTTTTCTCAATCATATTTCCAATTATTCCTGCTTCATGAAGAGATTTTCCTTTATTTAGTGCGTTTATTTGTGCTAACATATTATCTATAAAATAAGTGCTCTCTTCTTCAGAAGGTTCATCTATCCAGAGCTCATTTTCTGGAATAAACTTAAAATCAAAATGGTGCGCAAAATTTGTAAATTCCTCGTCTTTATTCACTCTTATATATTTTCCATCAACAAGAAAAACGACAAATCTTCCCACTTCAGAAATTTTTTTAATATAAGGTTTATCCATTCTTATTTAAGATTTTTCTTACTTTTAATTTTATCTAATAGATTATTTATTCTATTTTAATATGTTTAAAAGCTCTTCGAGAATCGCCATTCTCATATAAAGTCCATTTTCAGCCTGTCTAAAATAAGCAACTCTCAAGTCATTTTCCTCAATTTCCATCGACAAATTAATTTCTTCGACGTGAGGAAGTGGATGCATAATGATTGATCCTTCTTTTATGAGGTTAAGGTTTTTTTCACTGATAATATATTTTCCATTAGACTTGTCGTAATCTTCTTTACTAATTCTTTCCTTTTGTATCCTCGTCATATAAACCACATCAACTTTTGGCAAGACTTCTTCAAGATTATTTTCTTCAGTATACTTAACATTATGTTTGTTCAAATATTCTTTTATATCTTGACCGATCTTTAAATTTTCTGGAGAAACAAAAATAATTTTTATGTTTTCAAATTTTCCTAGAAGATAACAAAGAGATCTAACGGTTCTTCCCGATGCTAAATCTCCGACCATTGCGATTTTTATGCCGTCGATTTTTCCAAGTTCTCGGTTAATCGTGTAAATGTCTAGCAGGGTCTGCGTCGGATGTTGCCCTTTTCCGTCACCTGCATTTATTACGGGAACGCTACTTAAAATTGAAGCTTCCATTACTGAACCTTCAACTTTATGTCTCATAACGATCACGTCGCAATATTTTGAAACGACTCGAATCGTATCTTCTAAAGATTCTCCTTTAACGGCTGATGAGAATTCTTCCGCGCTTTCAGTTCCCATTACAGTTCCTCCGAGTTTTAACATCGCTGCTTCAAAACTTAATCTCGTTCTTGTGCTCGGTTCATAAAACAGCGTTGTCATGACCTTTCCCTTCATGCTAGATGATTGATTCTTTCTTAAGAAATCGGATTTTTCGAAAAGTCTGTAAATAGTCTCTTTATCGAGTTGTTGTGCTTCAATTAGGTGTTTCATCGGACTGATTAAAATGGTCTAGGTTATAAATTTAACTTGATGTTCTTTAGTCGCTTTATACGATGAATGCTTTAGATTTTCCTTAGGAGTTCCTTCGGAACTCTAATAATTATGAAGAACGCTTCGCGTTCAGAAAATCCCATCTGCTTTTAAAGCTTCGCTTGAAATCTGCGACTTTTAAGTCGCGGTAACTTGTCCATATTTTTGCAAGGGCTATAATTTTTAACTGTGGCAATTATAGATTGTGATTGGATAGTTAAATAAGTCGAATGAAGCCCCGTCTTTTTGGGCAGGGAGGACGTCACTTCTCATTTGGAGATGCTTTCAGCATCTCTAATATTAAGAAGTTTGCCTTCGGCAAACAGAGAATTAAAAGCTCGCGTCGTTTAATATGGTTGACGCTTTTGATTTTCTTTTGGGGAGCTTCGCTCCCGTATTTTATGGAGTTTGCCTTCGACGAATAGAGAATCAAAAGCTAACTTCGACAACTTTTTTCTTTCCTGTAAATCCTCTAATTATCTTAACTGAACTTTTTTTAACGCCAAAAAAATCCGATAAAACATCAACCAACTCTTCATTAGCTTTACCGTCTTTTGCTTGATGCTTCAAGTGGATTATATATTCATTTTCAGAAATCTTTTGAACAAACAAATTTTTCGAGTTGGGCCTAACATTAATTTGAATTTTCATCTAATCCTCCCAGTAAATTAATACAACAATAAGACCTAGTATACATGAAATGTCGACGACAATGCAATATTTACATATTGCGTTTATTATGAAAAATTGAAGATATAAGAAATAAAGCGCGATTGCTGAAGAAATTATCACCCCAATTGTTATCATAGACCTCTTGTGCGCTTTTGGTTTTCTCATGTGCGAGATGGTAATTAAAATTAAAATTAAAAATGCGATTATTCCAATATAATTATTGCTTATTCCAAAGACTTTAGCATAACTTGAACTCTGAACAGCGTTGCAACCACCAGTATTATCTCCTTCACATATTTTAGATACGGGAAAAAGTGAGAGTACAACCGAGATTAAAAATCCCACGACGAAAAACGTTAGGAGCAGTTTATATTTCATGTTTTGAAGAAGAATAGGGGATATAAAAATCTTAGGATGAAACTGGTTTCAAAGATTAAATGAAGCAATCTTTAAATAATCTTAGATAGAAAATATAAGATGAACCTAGGAAAACTAATTAGAAGTGCAGGTCTTGGAATAATTTCATCACTTCCGATTAGTTGTTCCAGCCTCGAGGATGCTGTAAAGGATAATTCAAGACAAGTCAAAACCGAAGAACCGCAAACTTTAGCTAACCGCCTCTTTGATATGTTTCCAGAATATTTAGATGGCTCAAAAGTCACAGCGAAGATGAAAGTCCCTGGAGCAAAATATTTGGCGGTTCATATAAGACAGAAGCATCATGTCTATGGTTTTGATCTTTTAGAATCTTTTAAATCCGAGTATAAAGGGATAAGTGCAGAAAAAGAAAAAGAATTTCTGAAGAGTGTTGTCTCGACAAATCACCGAGAAGTTAATATGGTTCAAAAAGAAATTTATGAAACATTAAGAGAACTTTCGGGATATGGAATAAGAAAAGTTTGGGGTGAGGGAAAAACAAATTTTACTAATCCTGAAGACACCGAGCTTCTTTATAGTTATGCATTATTTTGTATCTTAAAAGATGATGGGATTGATCCTCTTAGTTTGTCTAGGAAAGAATTTAGAGAATTAGTAAATGAAATAATTTATGTTCCAGGAGGAGAAATGAAAAGTGCAGTTGACAGATATATAACTTTACTTCCCGGAGAAAATGAGATACTTAACAAAAATGCAGTAAATACCCTTTATTCGCAAGATGAAGCCAAAAGGGAACTTCTTTTATTTAAGGCAAGGGAAGACTATTTGTTAAAAAAAATTGTTGAATATAGAAATGAGAATCCAATAGTTCCGTTTACTTTTGGAGCCCATCATTGTTTTGGAGACAACATTGTTAACTGGAATGAAATAAATCCCGAGGATAAGTTTTCATTAATTGAGCTAACACCTTATAGTTATAAAGAATTGTCCATGCCTTTGATTTTCTGATTCTAGTTTGTCATAATCTCAATTCCATCTCGATGATTTAGGGGCTGATCTTTACCAACCGCTTTTTTTGTTCTAACGTCGACGGCTTTAACGAATTTATCTCCGATGTCTGTATGAAGAAAATAAGCGAAGTCGAGGGCGGTTGAACCTTTTGGAAGTAAAAAACAATCTGGGAGAACGTTTCCTTTGCTGTCGGATAGTTTTGAACCTGCTGGAAAAATCGCGATGTACTTAAGCAAATCAAAAACTGCGTAGTCTAAAACATCTTGAACTCCAGTTGAGCCATAAACATCGAGGACGTTTTTACGAATCGTTTCAAGAGCTTCTTTTTGTCTTTGGTTAACTCTGTCTTCATTTATTTTAAAACTTGAATCTCCTTGGGTATACTCAATTAAACCAGTGTTCGAAGCTTGTCTTAGAGAAAGTTCACTGTCAGCCGAACAAGCAACAATTTTCATTTCAGGAAATTCTACTTTCAATTTCTCAAAATTAACTTTTGCCGACGATTTGTCTACTTTATTTGCGACAACAATCATTGGCTTTGTCATGTGACGAAGAGTTCTTGCAAATTTTGCTAAATCTTCTTCGGTCCAACTTGTCGGCTTTTCCGGATCAAGTTTTAATTTTATTAACGAAGACTTCACATCTTCTTCACTTACTTTTAATCCCGAGAATTGTTTAGAGATTGATTTAGCAAAATCACTATGCGTCGTCTGAATAGTCCTCGATAACTTATCCCAAACTTTCGACAAAATTGACCTATACCATTTGTCGAGTTCTGTTTCAAGCATTTTAACGTCGGCAATTGGGTCGCCACTTCCTTCACGTCCCTCTTTATCTGTCGTTCCAGAAACATCAACTATTTGTATAAAAACGTCTGCTTGTCTAAGGTCGTCTAAAAATTTATTTCCGAGTCCTCTTCCCTCCGACGCTCCTTCAACTAAACCTGCGACGTCCATTAATTCAACTGGGACGAACCTTACTTTTCCGTTGCAATAACCAGTTCGAGGATTACATTTAACTCCAAGTTCTGTGCAAAGTGATTTCACCCTCACATATCCCATTCCATGATTTGGAGTAATTGTCGCGAAAGGATAAGATGCAATCAAAACGTCCGAGAGCGTTGCTGCCTTAAAGAAAGTCGACTTTCCTGAAGATGGTTTTCCAACGAGTCCAAGTAACATTTAATTGATTAGAGATTTGGGTATAAAAACTAAACGTAAGTTAATTGGCAAAATGATTGGGAGTTTATTCCTAAATATTTTTAATCAAACATTAAAGCTTCGCTTGAAATCCGCGACTTTTAAGTCGCGGTAACTTGTCCGTATTTTTGCAGGAGTTATAATAATTAACCATAGCAATAAAAGTTGTCATTTGTTAGTGAACAAGTCGAAGGAAGCCCCGTCCTTTAGGACGGAGAGAACATCACGTTTATATCTTACAAAAGTAAGTAATTTCATGGAATTATTTTCCGACCTCTCAAATTTCCAAGATTTAAGTAAACTAAAAATAAACAATAAAATATATAGAACAAGAAAAGAATTCGAACCAGAAGCTTACTTCTGTTTTTCTTTTGGCGTCGGAGAAGAATATAATAATATTATAGCAAAAAATCTTCTAGATGCAATTAAACATTTTGGAGAAAAACCGATCTTCGTCCAGACGGAAATCGGCGATGAACTAAAAAAAGCTGGTTTTAATAAATTTTATTTCTTCGGAAATAAATATGGCGACGGCGAATCAAGTTTGTTATTGCCCAAGGTTAGTACCTACGATGTTTTTTTAGAATTCAATAAACAACTTAACTTCCTCAAAATAAATCCTCGAAGAGTTTTGTATTTGGTCCATCAAGCTCATGCAAAAAGAGTTATCGAAATTGGGAAAAAACTAAAAATTTTCGGTCAACCTTTTCTCGAAGACAAAATCTCTCTATGGCCAAGAAACGATCCTCAATACTTCGTTAGAGGAAAATATGTCTATATGATTAGAGAATTTCTAACAAGAATTCACCATACGATTAAAGGGTGGGCTTAATTCAAATTTCTGAACTGCTCGGTTTACACCTAATAATCAAATGCTGGGGGTAAATAGCCTACTTCACATTTCGTAAGTACTTTAAGGGTAATTCAACCCAGTAAGTGATTTGTTGGTCAAATCTCTGATGAGCCTGACTTGAGATTTTATTCGCAATTTGCATCCTGAAAACAAACAAATGAATTAGTTTTCTCGAAGCGAATTGCTCACTCAGGACGTCCTTCGTTCAAACCTTTTTTCGCACCGCTCGGTGTACCCCTAATGGTTGAATGAGGGGGCAATGAGCCTACTGAGATTTGAACTCAGGACCTCCGGCTTTCTTCGAGGGAAGAAACGATAAAGTTCTTACGAACTCCACTCTTATAAGACCGGCGCTCTAGACCAGGCTGAGCTATAGGCTCTTTGAGATATAAAAAATATTATCTCTCTAAAGATTAGTGGATGTTTCAGATATAAAAAGGTTTGGAAATTTAGAAGTAGGAGAGAATTATTTTTTACAGATCGCGAGGATCTCAAGACCATCCTTTGAAGTAATTAGGTTTACTTCATCAAAGTATAGTTTGAGATATTCTTCAAATTGTTCTTTAGTATGTCGATAAGCTACGATAACAACAACTCTATCTCCTATCTTAAAGTCAATTCTTTTTTCATCTCTTATTATGCTTGAGTCCTCAAGGAATTCGTAATAGTATTCCCATCTTGTGCCGTTTATTTTTACACCCATCTTAAGTTTTGAAAGATCCAGTCCAAGATTTGTCGGAACATTTCCAACCCACTTTTTGAAGTCTTTATTTTCTACATAGGATCTTATCCTCTCGTTATCAACGGAAATGTCAGTTACAAAAGTTTCCCCCTGAATCATACTCTCTCTAATCTTAAATAATAATTCATTCGGTTCAAAATTCACTAATGTATTTCCCAACATTAACAAAATATTATGTCCTTTTTTATCTTTCCTAAGTAAAGGGGTTATATTCTCTAAGTTTTCAAAATCAGAGATGTTATAGTGAAATTTTATCACTTCTTTAAATCCCTTGCTATAAAATTCTTCCCCTGCTTTTGAGACCATATACCCGCTTATATCTATAGGGCAGTATCTTATTTTAGATTTGATAGTTTTTTTGAATTCTTCTAATAATCTTAAAGCTTTTTTCCCATCAGAGCATCCTAAATCAATTACATTTAGTTCTTCACCTTCGACTGACCAAATCATTTTAGATGCATTCTCTATAATCAACTCTGTCTCGACTTCATTTATTTTATTTCTATCTTTAGAAGAATAAACAAAGCGAAGGTAATCTTCTGACTGTTCCGGAGTTAAATAAAGTAGTTTGGTGTCTGCAACACTCCAAACTTTCTTTCCTTCTTCTAAAGTATAACCCCTTCTTATAAGCTCTTTGAAGATTAAGTTATTTATTCCATCTTTTTTTATTAAGACCATCATATTTATTCCCATGAAAATCGCTTTAAATGTCTTTGTATTGTTTAATAAGGGGTATCAGAAAGAATCTGAACAAGATACAATATATTGTACTACTTGCTGACAGTTTCGTGCATTAGTTGTATTTATCGACAAAAATTAATTTTAGTGACATAAACTCCTTACATAGATTGTAGCTAAAGATACTTTTAAAAAATTAAAATAGATAAGTTTAATAAGCGATTTATTTTTTTATTTCTTGCTCAATTCAAGTTAAAATAATTTTAGATCAATCACTATTTTGTCAACGGTTACTTTATATTCTAAAATAATTATTTTATTTTCTAGTATTTATTATAAAGATTATTTCATAATGGTTTCTCTTCGCAATTTGCATTTCAATATTATCTTTTATTTGTTTTGTTCACACCCATTTAGTGTACCTCTGCTGAGGCAAGGTGAATCGCTCAACTCACATTCATGTTTTAGTATTTTCTAATATGTTTAGACTTAAATGTTCGCCCTTTCGTTTTAAGGTCGGAAACTTTAAAAACCACCGACTGCTTTTTTTGTTAAGCTCTCGTAGTCTAGTGGCCAAGGATACCTCTTCATCATTTACTCTTGTTAATGCTTTTTTTGTCAAGAGCAAATGACTCACCCTTTCACTTCAAGGGCGTAATATTTAAAAGCCACCGACTGCTTTTTTTGTTAAGCTCTCGTAGTCTAGTGGCCAAGGATACCGCCCTTTCACGGCGGTGACCCGGGTTCGAATCCCGGCGGGAGCGTTAGGAATTTTATACTTTTAAATTTAACAAAGAAGTTAACTGTTTATTTTTTATTCAAATTAAAAAGTTTTCTAGCGTTTCCTTCAAAGATTAATTTTTTTTCTTTATTTGAGAAATGAGGTAAGCTTCGAATTAATTTAATGCTGTCTCTCATATCTGTAATGGGCCAGTCACTTCCGAAAATAAGTTTCTCTCCTTTTCCATTCCATTGAATAAATTCTTCAATCTTTTTTTGTAAAAACTTTTTCATTTGGTCGTCCAGCTTTTTATAAAAAAGTCCAGATGTGTCGGCATAGACATTATCGTTTTTCAGAGTTACCGCAGCAGTATCTATATGCCAAGGATTTCCCATATGGCATATGATTATTTTTAGGTCAGGATATTTATTTGCTAATTCGTCGACATGTAAGGGCGTTGAATATTTTAAAATTCCTTTACCAGATATATCTCCAGTGTGGATCATTAAAGGTACGTCAAATTCCCTACAAAGACCATACACTTTTTTATATCTTTTATCATAGGGATAAAAATATTCGTATCCTGGATAAATCTTTATTCCTCTCATCACTTTTTCAGAAATTAATCTTTTTAATTTCTTCAAATATGTGTTATTACTTGAATATTTTAAAGGAACTTTTCCGACGAGGTGGAGATTTTTATATGGCTGGATAAATTCTGCCATTTGTTCGTTACTAAAAAAACTCTCTCCAATCACACTCTCCACATCGGCTAAGACGAACGCATTTTTAACTTTGTTTGACTTCATGTTCTGTAATAAAAGTTTCATTCTTTTTTCTTTAGAGAACTTAGTGTTTATTACATCATCCAAATGCACATGAGCATCGATAATCTCCATTTCTACCTCCAATAGATTTAATCAATAGAGTTTATATTGTTTTTCATCTATTTCCGATTTGTCGTGGTGATCTTGTAATATAAATCTATAATTAGAATCTAGATTTCGTAGTAAATAAATAGTATTCAAACTATTAACTTTAAGAATATTTATTTTTATAATTGATAACAATAATCCTTAAAAACGAGTTATATTTTGAATTAACATGAAAAAATTATATTCCCTCTTTATGCTGATTTTCTTAAGTAGTTTTGCAACCGCGATGCCGGTCTACTACAACATGGATTCTGGCGACGATTATGTCTACAAAGAAACAATTAGTTTTAGACAATACGATTATGAAGATTACAAAAATTTTGGACGTTACGGCTATAATTACAAGGAATCTGCATATGTTGAAAATTCAAAGCGACACCCAGTTTCAGATTATAAAGACGGATATTCTTACAGGTCCAGCGAAGGAAGATATGATCGCGATTGGAAAAATAATTATTATCATGACAAGGATTATGACCCCAGAGATCATAGGTATGAAGACCGTTTTTCTTCAAAACAAAATAAAGATTATTACACGATTTATGTTCCTCACTTAAAGAAATATGAAACTCATTCTTGCTATAATAGTCCTCCTTCGAACAGAATTTTTTATATTAAATGTTAATTTTTCGACGAGAAAGTTCTTTTTTAAATGTTTTTAATAATTTTGGTGAACCCAAATCTTTATAAATTGTTCTGGTAAGGTTGGATAATGGAAGAAGAAATGAAACAACCAATGGAAGAAGCTGACGATTCTGTGACGGAAGAATCTGGCGACGACGTTGTAGATTCTTCAGAAGACGATTCGAGTTCTGACGACGACGTTGAAGAAGATGTTGAAGAAGACGATTCATCAGAAAGTGTTTCTGAAGAGTAAGCGATCTTGTTTAAAATATTTTTATTTTTGGAGCCACCGCGAGAAAATTTCTCCGGGGCAAATTTATTTTTTAAAGCTTCGCTTGAAATCCGCGACTTTCCAGTCGCGGTAACTCGTTCATATTTTTGCAGGGGTTAACGATAATAGTTTTGATTGACAAGTTGAACAAATCAAAGGAAGCCCCATATTTTAGAGGGGGGAGGACGTCACTTTGACAAATGTTTAAATACTAAAAATTCTAAACTCATTTATGAATTTTCGAAACAAAATGCTTTTCAGATCTGTCCAAATAATTTTAGGACTTTATCTTCTGTTTGCGGTTTTAAGTTCTTATGTGCAATTTTTTCCAGCTCCTCAATTTAACGAGGCAGCGATGGCATTTTTTGGTGCTTTATTTGCGACCGGTTATATCTTTCCCCTGATGCAACTTATCTTTTTGATTTCTGGCCTTATGTTTATATTTAATAAATGGTCTGCGCTCGGTGCAATAATGCTTTTTCCAATTACAGTAAATATTTTGCTATTCCACATTTTCCTTGAGCCAATGGGTATATCGATGGCGATAATTTTTGCAATTATGCACTTTTATTTAATCGCTGTTCATTGGCCAAGATATTTGCCAATGGTTTCTAAAAGGTTTAAGTGATTGTTTGTTTAGGAGATGGATTGCATCTCTGATATTGGGAAGTTGCTTTAGATTTTCATTTGGAGATGCGTTCCGCATCTCTAATATTATGGGGTTTGCCTTCGGCAAACAGAAAATAAAAAGCTAACGCGGGGTTAGGATCCCTGTCGCTTTTTATTT
>Ga0209542_10006141_pt1 | contig 23540 bp, 18 predicted proteins | sample RifCSPhighO2_01_FD_184028 | JGI IMG/M metagenome (GOLD analysis project Ga0209542, IMG submission 184028) | Soil microbial communities from Rifle, Colorado - Rifle CSP2_plank highO2_0.1 (SPAdes) (version 2) | ecosystem: Environmental > Terrestrial > Deep subsurface > Rock core/Sediment ... | reverse complement strand
TCGTTCGCCACCTCTACGGGGACAAGCTACTCCGACACCTCCGCGGTGCATGGCACCACCTACTACTACCGCGTCACCGCGACCAACGCGACGGCGACGAGCTCGCTTTCGAACGAGCGGTCGTCCGGCTCGAATACTGGCCGCGTCATCCGCCTCAAAGGCGTGCGGCTGCGGTAACATATCCATATGCGCACGAAAATCATCATCGCGATCATAGTCATCCTCGCCCTCAACGCAGCGGCAGCCTATTACTTTTTTTTCAACGACGCATCGACATCCGCGGAAGATTCACAAGTCACTCCTGTCGTTGCAGTAGAACCAGAACCCGAGCCCGTCATCCCGCAGACGACGCGAGCCACCGAAGGCCTACGTGGTTATGAGAACGCATCCTTCCGCTTCGGGCTCCTCTATCCGCAGGAGCTCAGCGTGCGCGAGTATAAGGAACGGGAGGGAGCGTTGAGCGTCATCTTCGAGGAAACTGCGACGGGAAAGGGATTCCAGATATATGTGACGCCGTATGGCGATACGCAGATAACGAAAGAACGGTTCCGGCTCGATGTCTCCTCGGGCGTCATGAAAGAACCGTTGGATATCATGGTAGGTGGCGTGCGGGGCACCATGTTCCTAAGTACGAATTCTGTGATGGGAGAGACGCGTGAGGTGTGGTTCATCAACAACGGATTCCTGTATGAAGTCGTCACCTACAAACAGTTCGACGACTGGCTCGCTTCCATTATGCAGACGTGGAAATTCATTTGACGCTCGACAAGGTCGAACCTTGTATGTCCCTCTACTTAGCCGTGTATGAGGTTCGACCTTGTAAACCTCATTGGACGATCTTCCACGTGCCGCTCGTGAGAAGCGGTTCCGCTATCGCGGCAAGGCCGGGCCTTGCCGCATTATATCTCTAAATCTTTCAGTATTTCCGTTTCTTGCCGGTAGAAAGTGCGTGCATCATCGAGCAACGCCCTGAACGAAGGCATTTCATCGAGATGTTCCATCGCCGCCCGTATGTTTACAAGCGCGCCATGCGGCCGCCGCGTTCCTTCGTAATCAGGAAGGCTCGAAAAAGAATACGAGAGAAGGCGTTTTTTCAGCCGCATGTAATTACGTATAACTCCTTTTTTCCATCCTGGCTCATAGAGTTCCGCTGGATTTGCATGGATATAATTTATCACTCGTCGAAAATGCGGATCATTCGCTACGTGCACTGCCTTGAACCGTCCCGAGAATAGGACCCCTGTGCGCTCATGGCGTTTATTAAAATACATCGTATACGCCGTCAGTAGCTTTTGCATGAACGCTGAAATGCCTCCGTAATCTATCTCGCGTAGAAGAAAATGCGGATGATTCGGCATGAGACAGTAACTGCCGATATCGACAATGGGTTTCCCCCGCTCCAGCGTCAGCACATGCGGCAAGGCCGGGCCTTGCCGCATTTCATGGGATAGGTTACTCAGATGTATCGGCGTATCACTGTTGCAAACATAGAGCAGCATCTGAAAGCGTTCCCCATCCTGTTCATCCATGAATATCTGCCGCTTATCAACACCTCGAGTGAAGCAGTGATACCACTCGCCATGCGCAAATGAAACACTGCGCATGCTCATCGCCTGATTATCGCGCATGCACGAGGAGTGGCAAGGCCCGGCCTTGCTGTTTTTTTTGGATTACTCGACGAGGCGCCACTTGCCGCTTGCGAGAAGCGGTTCGGCTTTCTTGAATTTCATTTCCTGTGTCGTCGTGCCATCGGTGATGGTGACCTTGTCGTTGCGGCCGTATTTCTTGGCGCCCATGGGCGCAGCTGAGGCGGTGAGTGATCGCGCTGCCTGTTGCACGACTTCCCCTTCGCGCTGACGCAGCGGAACTTGCTGAGCTGGCTGCGCGTCGAAAAGCCCGGGCAGCGTCGAGGCGACGTGGGAAACAAACGACGCTTCCATGCCCTGGAAGAGCTTGAGGCCTTCTTTCTTGTATTCCACCAGCGGATCACGCTGGCCATAGGCGCGCAGGTTCACCGACGAGCGGAGATATTCCATCGCTTCGAGATGTTCCACCCAGAGAAGGTCGATGGTCTGCAGGAGAAGACGCCTCGCGGCAATATAAAAGCCTTCGCCTTGCTTTTGCTTCAGGTCTTCGATCTTCGCGATCCATGCCTCCTTCTCTTCCAGTATGAGTTCCGCGATGCGCGCGAGCTCTGCATCGATCACCTCCTTGCCGCCGGTGAGGATGGCACGCCGGCGCTCGTAGATGCTTTTGCGCTGCACATTGAGGATATCGTCATAGGCCAAGACATGCTTGCGGGAGTCGAAGTTGATCTCCTCGATGCGCGTCTGCGCGCGCTCCAGGGATTTCGTGATCATGCCGTTGTAGATAGGCTCGTCTTCCGGAATCTTGAACGTGCCCATGACTCTCTTGATGACATCCGATGCGAATATCTTCATAAGCGAATCCTCCAGAGAGACGAAGAACTGCGTCTCGCCCGGGTCGCCCTGACGGCCTGCGCGGCCGCGCAGCTGGTTGTCGATGCGGCGCGCCTCGTGGCGCTCGGTGCCGAGGACGAAAAGCCCGCCTGCCTGCTTCACCTTCTCGAACTCCTCTTCTGTCGCGGGGTTCCCTCCGAGCTTGATGTCGACGCCGCGGCCGGCCATGTTGGTGGCGATGGTGACGGCACCGTAGCGGCCTGCTTGCGCGATGATCTCGCCTTCACGTTCGTGGTTCTTGGCGTTCAGTATCTCGTGCGGGATGCCCTCCTGCTTGAAATACGTGCCCAGCATCTCGTTCTTTTCCACAGAAACCGTACCTACCAAGACCGGCTGCCCTTTCTCGTGGAGTTCCCTCACACGGCGTGCGATGGCACGCATCTTGCCGGCTTCCGATTGCAGCATGAAATCCTCGAGGTCTTTCCGCTCCGGCTTCTTATTCGTCGGGATAGCGACGGTCGTGAGACCGTATACCTTATAGAACTCCTCAGATGAGGTGGCTGCAGTTCCCGTCATGCCACCGAGCTTCGTGTAGAGGCGGAAATAGTTCTGGAACGTGATGGATGCGAAGGTGCGCGACTCCTTCTGGATAGCGACGCCCTCCTTCGCCTCGATCGCCTGGTGCAGACCCTCGCTCCAGCGGCGACCCGGCTGCATGCGGCCGGTGAACTCATCAACGATGATGACTTCCCCGCCACGCACCACATATTCCTTGTCGTTATGATAGAGCGCCTTGGCGCGTACGGCCGTCTCGAGATGATGTACGTACTTGATGCCCGCATCCGTATAGATGGAGCCGATCTCGAGCAGCTTCTCGGCCTTCTCGATGCCGGCGTCCGTCATGACGATCGCGCGATGCTTGTGCTCGATCGTGTAATCCTCGTCTTCCGTCATCGTCGCGGCGATCTGCGCGAAGCGCGTATAGAGGCCTTCGGCATCTGAAACCGGCGCGGAGATGATGAGCGGTGTACGGGCCTCGTCGATGAGGATGGAGTCGATCTCGTCGACGACCGCATAGTGGTGCTCTTTCTGGCGGATCTTGCTTGGTTCGTATTCGAGATTGTCACGCAGGTAGTCGAAGCCGTATTCGTTGTTGGTGCCGTAGGTGATGTCCGCGGCGTATGCGTCTTCGCGCGAGACAGGACGGAGGAATTCGTGCACCACCTTGAAGCCGCCTTGCTCGTCCTGGACCTTCTCGTCTTCCGCTTTCTCTTCCGGCGGGACCGCCGCGGGATCGTATATAAACGACGATTCGTGATTGAGGATGCCGGTCGTCATGCCGAGCGCCCAGTAGATCTGGCCCATCCACACCGCGTCGCGGCGCGAGAGGTAATCGTTGACCGTGACGACGTGGACGCCTTTGCCGTCCAAGGCATTGAGATACACAGGAAGCGTCGCGACGAGGGTCTTGCCTTCGCCGGTGCGCATCTCAGCGATGCCGCCTTTATGCAGCACCGCTCCGCCGATGAGCTGGACGTCGAAATGGCGCTGTCCGAGGGTGCGGCGCGAGGCCTCGCGGACCGCTGCGAAGGCTTCCGGCAGAAGCTCGTCGAGCGTCTCGCCGGCGGCGAGGCGGGTCTTGAATTCCAGCGTTTTAGCCTTAAGAGCGTCGTCCGAAAGCGCGCGGAAGCTCTCCTCAAGCACGTTCACCTTCGCGACGACAGGCTCCGCCTCGCGTAGGGCGCTGTGGGATCCATCTCCGAAAAAACGGGTTATAAGCGACATGGCAGTCGAGACATCCTACCCCAAATCCGTCGCTTTGGCGACGGATTAGCGACAGTTTTCTTCGAAATGCACGCATGCTACAAAGCACAATCCCTCCAGAAAGGAGGGATTGTTTTTTCGGAAGAAAGATTCCGAAGCGGCTTATGCGCGCTTCGACTTCTTTGCCTTCTTCGCCTTCTTTTTCTTGGCCATATGATTTTTTTAGTTTCCCTAGGGACTAAATACATTCGACCCGCATCATCGCTCTGCGCTGCGCTGTTGGGATGCGTTTTCCAAATTATGTCACTCGCCGCACGATATGCATGCGTTTCCGGAAATATTCTGTGGATAACTTTTATAAAAAATATTCGAAGAAAACTTTGATCTTTTTATTTTCCGATGAAAAATATTTACATATTTTTCATCGGATACATTTCGTATCAGGAAATAAAAAAGACCCACAAAGGAGGACGGGTGAGCCGCGACTATAAGGGAGCGGCGCAAGGCCGGAGGCGCTTGGCGCCGAGGCGGGGTCGCGCAATTCGCCAGCAGGCGAATATGCGTGACCGAGCACCATACCTCATGTTTCGCACATCACCGTCGCAAAAACATCGGAGTATAAAACAAAAAAGACCCACGAAGGAGGACGGGTGCGAGCTCCAAAAGTGAAAGTCAAATGTGAGTGCCGCCGCCCTCCTTCGTAGGTCCTTTCCCGATAAAGTCTATCACAAACGCAAACCCCGCCAGAGGCGGGATCTACGCGACTTTCTTTGAAGAGCCACAGCTTATGGCACTCACTGCATGATTATACCTGATGAGAAAGGCAGGGCAATACTGCCCCGCCTACTATGGCTTCACGCCGCTCGTGATCTGCAGGATGAGGGCATCAGATTGTGTTGCCGTCGCCGGGATGTCGCGTTTGAGAGCCTCGAGTATCTCGATCGCGTGAACAGGATCCCCTGCCGAGTAATACGCGTCGGCGAGAAGGAACCGCGCATCGACATTCTCGGGATTCTTCGCCACGAACGGCGTCCAGATCGCGACGATCCTGTCGAAACGGTTGCGCGAGGCATAGGCCGAAGCGATGCGGGAATCGGCCGCTGCGCCCGATGCGATATCATCTTTCAGAATGACTTCCGCCTCCGCCTCGCGTCCGGCACGGATGAGGGCTGCGCCATAGTATCTGCGCGCCTCCAGGTACGCAGGCTCGAGCTCGTATGCCTCCTTGAAATCCGCCAAGGCTTCGTCGTTCGCATTGCGCGCATATGCGTTGAGACCTGCCTCAAAGAGAAGGCCCTGCTTCTTCGGCGAGAGCGTACGCGCACGATCGAGCGCGACCTTCGCGTCCGCATAGGCGCCTGCGCGATCGAGGAGGATGCCGAGGAAGAACGGCGGCCGTGCGTTAGCCGGCGATTCGTTGCCCTGCTTCACCAACTCCTCGGCCGCCAAGGTGATGAACTGCTGCTTGAGGTCATTCGGTACGTTCGCTCCGACGACGCCCATCGCCGCCTGCGCGAGCTGCTCGCGCACTTCCTGCGTCCCGGCGCGCGAATAGCCGAGTGCCTTCTTGAAGAGATCGAAGTTCTTCTGCGGGCCTTCGGTCTGCGGCGAGATGGCCTGGATGAGGGTCTTATTCGCCGCGATCATGTGTGCATTCACGAACCATGCGACACCCCACACGACGACGACTGCGCCGACGGCTACGAACGGGAGGCTGTTGCGCGGCAGCAGCTGCATGGGCTCTTTCGTGGGGGCAGGAGCCGCGCCATTCGCTCGTGCCGCGATGTACGCGAGGAGCGAGACGAAGAGGACGTAGCTCAGGATGTTGTCGAACGTGAATACCAGATAGAAGAAATAGCCCGCGAAAAGCCCCGTGAGGATTGCGCGCTCATAGGGCGCGAACGCGCCACTTCGCCATACGGCAAGAAGCGCGAAAAGATACAACGAGAGATATCCCAAAAGACCGAGGATGCCGCCGGCGATCAGCCAGTCGAAGACGATATTGTGCGTGCGGTCGAACCATTGCTCCTGCGCATACATGCGCGGATCATAGTGATTGTCGAATACCGCGGCATAATTCTCCTGTCCCCACCCGAGGATCGGGCGCTCCTTGAATCCCTGCCACGCCATCTGCGCATTGTAGATACGCGCGACGGTGATGCCGTCGGATTTTATATTCGCGAGTCGCTGCAGCGGCTCGATGCGCTGCACCCACGCCTGCTCGCGCGCCATCCAGAAGCCGCCAGCGAGCACTATCGCGACGAGGATGACGACGCCTGCGCGCCACGCGACGCGGGAGCGCGGGGCAAGAACGATAAGGAGGAGTGCGGAAAGAAGGGCCCCTCCCAAAAGACCGAGTATGGCGCCGCGGGTCGCGGTGAAAAAGAGGATGAACGTATCGAGGACGATGATGCTGCCGTAGAACCATGAATAGAGGGCACGTTCGTTCTTCTCTGCCCATGCGCGCGACCAGAGCAAGGCGGCCATGAAGACATGGAAAAGCATGTAGACCGCCAGGTACGTCGCGTTCCCGAGCCTTGAATCAAGGCGCACGCCGCCCTGGTTGATGACGGCGAGCCCCGCCAGCTGAAGGAGGCCGTAGCCGCCGACGAGCACCGAGACGGCGAGCGTCGTATTCCACCAGTACCGCCAGAGTTTCTCCGTCGTGAGCATGGAGACGGTGACGAGGAAATACACGAAGAGGTGCGCGAGCGTCACCCAACCGTCCATGCGCTCGTAGTTGCTCCAGAAGCTCTTGAAGGGATACGTGCCGGACATATCCGAGATCGCGATGAGGACGACGAATGCCGTGAACGCCCACAAGAGCCATGAGCGGCGCGGGCGGTAGGCGGGATTCACGAGCGCCAAGGCGAGCCATGCGCCTCCAGCGATCTCGACGAGCATCCTGAACGCGAAATTCTTACCCGTTATGAACGGGAAGAACATCGAGTTGGCGACATAGAGGACGATGAACGGGAGCGCGAACACCCCGGCGAGCGCCACGTATCGTAAGGCTTTTTCAAGCGCCATAGGCGGGATTGTAGCATGGGCCGCACATGCTGCGTCATTGGGACGCGTCTTTATCCTCGAAGAACTCTTTCTCTTCCCCGAGTTCCCATACATCATGGTCCGCACCGAACAGATTCCGGACCGTCAGGATCCCGGTGTAGAGCGCATGATCCTGGTCCTTGTACTTGTACATGCCGGCACGGCCGATCATACGAAGATTCCCGAACGTCTCGAAATACGCGCGGAGACGTGCGAAGCCCTCCCGGAATCCAAGGTAATGCGTCGGGTACGCATCCGCATGGCGGACCACGAAGGCATCCACGAATTCCTCTTTCGTCATGAACCCGAGCGCGCACATCTCCGTGAGCACCGTCGCGATGATATCCGTATCGCTTTTCTGCCAGAACCCGTCCCCTGCGAAGCAATAGAGCTCGATCCCTATCGCCGAAGTATCCGGGTCTTTCAGCATGTCCGGACTGAAGGCTCCGTAGTTGCCGATGCGCGCGATGCGGAATTCGGTCGATTGGATGTAGAGCCACGAGTCCGGGAACAGGTCCTTGCGGTCCACTATCATATTGACCGCGATGTGGGCGCGGAACCGCATCGCTTCCGTGAGGGCAAGCACGTCCTTCGAGACGGCAGGCTCGAGTGATGCGATGAAGAGATTGCTCGGGATGCTGGAGAGGAAGATGTCGCCCGCGATGATCTCCTGCCCGCCGGAGTCCCGTTCCGCCACGACCGACAGTATGCGCGTCCCGTCGCGCCGCACTGCCGAGATATCCCCGCCGAGAAGGAAGGTGACGCCCGCGTCTTCAAGTTTTTTCTGCATCGTCTCGTAGAACATCCCTGCGCCGTACCTTGGGTAGAAGAAATGAGCACCGATATCCTCGGGTTCCTTCCGGGAAAGGATCGCATCCCGTATCGGGCCGAGGAGATCGCGGAGCTTGAGCGGCTTGATGCGCTGCCCGGCCCAATCCGTCCCCACTTCATCGGCGCCGATGCCCCAGACTTTCCTCGTGTAGTCGCGGAAGAACGCGCGCGATATGCGGTTGCCGAAGGTCTTCGTCGTCCACTGCGCAAAGTTCTGCGGCTCCTTCCCGCGCCACAGTATCTGCGCCTTGAAGAAACTCAGGCCCGCGAGGAAGCTCTGCCATACGCCGAGATTCCACAGCGCATTCGTTATCCGCAGCGGATAGGTGAAGAATCGTCCCCGATAATAGATGCGCGTGACCCGGGGGCGCTCCAAGAGGTCTTCGCCGAGTATCTCTTTCCAGAGCGCCTCGACCTCGCCGTATTTCGTGAGGAACCGGTGCGGCCCCATATCGAAGTAATAACCCTTGAATCGCACCGTCCGCGCGAGGCCGCCGACGCGGTCATTGCGATCGATGACGGTGATGTGTTTCGCGCCTTGCTTGTAGAGTTCCCATGCGGCGCCCATGCCCGCAGGCCCGGCGCCGAGGATGACGAACTCCTTATCCTTGATATCTTCCGAAGACATGGGCAGATTATACGCGAACTCCGGTCATGCCGCTCCGGGTCAGCACGCCACCGCCCGGCCTCCCTTCTCAATCGATTCGTGTGCCGCGGCGATGAGTCGCACGATCCTCGCGCCGAAGGCGAGTTCCGATCTATCGCGTGATCCCTGCGCGATGGCACCGACAAAGGCGCGGAGTTCGCGCTCCAGCGGCTGTCCGCTTTCATATGCAGGATAGGAGATCGAGGGTGTCTGGGGCGTGAGGCGCGCTCCCTCGACCAAAGGGCCGAATCCTTCGTAGAGCTCAAGCTTCTGTTCCGGCTTCGAATCATAATAAACGAGCGTGCTTCGCTCCCCGATGATCGCCAGTCGCGTGCGCTTCTCGGGAGAAAGCCAATTCACGGTCGAGAGAAGCGGCGCTCCTCCGCTGAATTCGTATCGCACCATGCCGATGTCGTAGAGGGCCGGGATCTGCGGACGCAGGCTATTGATCCCCCACGCCTGCACTGATACCGGTTCTGCATCGAAAAGACGCAGCGCCATCGAGAGCGGATGCGGCAGCCAATCCCAGAGGACGGACGCGTCGGGACGGAACGGCCCGTTATTCATCCCTTCGAAAGACGCGTAGCGGATGGGGCCGAGCGAGGGGAGAAGCTCCCGCGCCTTCAGGAATGCAGGATTATGCAGATGGATATGCCCTACTTGCACGAGAGAGTCCGACTTTTCCGCAGCGGCAAGGAGTCGGTCCGCATCGTCCGCCGAATCCGTGAGGGGTTTCTCGATGAGAAGCGGGGTCCCGCGCTCGATCAAGGGGAGCGCGAGCGCCATGTGCGTCGAGATCGGCGTCGCGATGATCGCGCCGTCGATATCCGACGGCGCCGTTTCTCCTCTTCCCACGAGCGTGACCGAGACATCAGGGAAACCCTCGAGCGTGCGGAGGATGTTCTTCCCCCATCGACCGTGCCCGAAGAGCGCGAGGCGTGTCATAGGCTATTCAGCGTACCTCCCGCGGAGGTATCGGCAAGAGATAGCGGTATTTCCCGGATAGCTTCTTCCGGATGTCATCGAGATATTCATACGCAAAGACGACGAGGACATCGGGGCGGTCTTTCTTGAGATGCTCATTCGGCACTATCGGCATGTGCATGCCGGGCGTAAAACGGTTCTGTTTGAGCGGACTATCGTCCACGATGAAATCGATGAGTTCCGGCCCTATGCCACCGAAATTCGTCAGCGTCGCGACGCGGGCAGGCGAGCCATACCCCGCGACTTTGAGTCCCTTTTTCTTGTAGCTCTCGATCTTTTTCTTGAGCGCGATGATCTGCGCTTGTGCGTCTTTGCTGAATTTTCTCATCTTCTGCGGCGTGAGGTTGCGCGCTTCTTGCGCGATGAGCCGCTTCACCCGCGCGGTCGGCTTTGTGCCGAAACCCTTTTTCTGCGCGGTCACCCGCAAGGATCCTCCATGCACGTCGGTGATCTCGACGTCGGAGAGGTACATGCCGTGCTGCCGGAATAGTTTCTCGAAAGAGGTCACTGAAAAATAGAAGATGCGATCGAGATAGAAGCGTTCGAATGTCATTTTCTTGAGTATCGTGAAGTTGTATTCGACCTCGACGATGAAGCGGCCATCGTCCGTAAGAAGCGATTTTACATCCTCGATGAACTTGTGCGGGTCCTGGAGGTGCGAGAACATGCTGAGACCGGTAATGACGTCGGGTCGGCCGTATTCTTTCTGTATCTTCGCCGCGCTTTTCGTATCGAAAAAAGCAGTAAGGGTCTCGTAGCCCGCATCGTTCGCTACCTTCGAGACATTGATGGATGGCTCGACACCGAGGGATTTGATGCCCATCTCCTTCAGGGGTTTCAGCGAGATCCCGTCGTTCGAGCCGACATCTACGACGAAATGCGCATTGTTCAGTTTCTTGCGTGCAAATGCCGCGTAATGCCGGACGAGCCCGCGGTTTACGGACGAAAGGTAGTAGTAATCCTTGAACATCGTGTCCCGGGACACCAGAGTCCCGAGCTGGATATTCTTGCAGTTCGGGCAGAAGAAGACCTTTACGCGGAAGAATTCCTCGGATTTGAAAGCTCCCCGTTTCGGATATTTATTGGCCATCGGCTGTCGGCCAAGGTCAAGGAATTCGAAAGGTTTTTTACTCAAGCAAAGCCCGCATTGCATAGTCATTTATTGAGACGACACTATACGCCAAACCCTGGATCTTTGCCACAACGAGCGCGCACCGATTCCCGCAAACAGGAACAGTAATGGGTAGAGCCCTAGGCTATATCGGCTCATGTCCGTGCCGACGGGGTTCAGTCCGCCTGAAAGAAGCGCATTGATACCGACAAGTGCTACTGCGAAAAGCCACCAGGGCCGGTAACGATTAATAGCGACGGCCACGAGCGCAAGCGCATACACGGCGAGCCAGAACATTTGGCCGACAAGGAGCATTGTCTGCACCATGGCGGCCGGTACGGCAGCGAAGAGTGCCGGCACCTTTTCTGCCAAAACGCCAGTTACGAGAAATTCATACCTGTCAGTCACGAATGAATTGAGAGACCGTTTGCCGTACACGAAGGCAAAACCGAGCAAGTCTCCCTTGGTTGCTTCAAAAAACGCGCGCTGGTAGTGTGGTACGTATTCGAAGGAGAAACGTCGGTATTGCTCCTCCTGAGGCAGATCAGGCAATGCATTCGGGATACTGAGGCCTTTGTCGTGGGCGAATTCCATGAGAGGAAATACGTACACGACATACCAACTCGCGCTGGTGAGCGACGCTTGCCCGAACGTGACATAATTCCGGATAAGCCATGGCGAGACGACGACAGCGAACATCGCGAGCGCGACCGCGATATCGCGACCGATGTGACGTATCGATCTGCCCGCTCTATACGCCTCCCACGCGATGAATAGCAGGAACACGGGCGCACAATATAACGCGATAGGTCTCGTGAGCGCCGCAAAGCCCAGCGAAAGCATCGACATCGCAGGTTTTTTGGCGAGGAGCAGATATACCGACGTGATGAAGAGGAATGCGAAGAGCGTGTCGGACATCAGAAGCCCGCTCCAGAATATCGACATCGGCTCGAATGCCATCAGAAGCCCTACCGAGACCGCGATCGGATACGAATCACTGATGTTCCTTGCGATGCTGTATGAAAGCATCGCCATTACCGCACCCAGAAACGCCTGCGCGAGCGCGATTGTCAGCAATGGGAGTTTCAATAGCAGAAACGCTGCGACGAACCAGGGATAGAGGGGAGTATGGTACGCCTCAGGGTAATATGGTGCGCTCGCGGCGAGACTGTATACACCCTCATCCACTAAGTTCCTTGCCAATCGGTAATAGAAGAATTCCGCGTCGGAGAATGCTATGAATCCGTGCTCGCCGGAGAGGAATTGTACGGCGAGCGCGTAAAGAGCCCGTACGGAAAAAGCTAGTACAAATAGAACGATCAGGGTCCGATATTCTTTCGAAAATCGTATCAGCGCACGCAGTGAGATGACCAGAGCCATAGATGGTAATCTCATCGATATTTCCCGAACTTCATTTGGAGCCACAGCTTGAGAGCGTTTCCGACGGTCTTCAGAACGATACTCAACTTGGCGTTCTTGACGGTGCCGAACCTGCGAACATGATAGAACGACGGGGCCTCACCTATCCGATAGCCCTCGCGCATGAAGCGCACGAGAGTTTCAGCAAGTATGAATACTCCGCCTGTGCCGCGCAGATCGATGGTTTTCACTTTGTCCGCCCGCCATATGGTCACCCATCCCACGTCCATATGCCGAATCCCGAAAAGGAGGGCCAGAAGCATCAGGTACCCGTGCGTCATCATCATGCGCCAGAGCGTATAATCGGGCCTTCCGCCGCGATAGCCCAGTACCATATCGTTCGCTTCCATTACTTCGAAACAATGACGCATATCATCGACGGTAAACTGCCCGTCGGCGGGCTCATAAACGATGAACTCTTTCCGCGATGCATCGATCCCGTCGCGTATAGCGCGGCTGAATCCTTCGTTTTTTTTGCGGATAACGCGTAGCTGATCGAATCTTTTCTGGAGCTCCTCGCAGATTGCGGGAGTCTCGTCACTGCTGCCGTCATCGACGACGATGACCTCGAAATCGTCGAAATATTCCGGCAGTTTCAGCATCGTGTCTTCGACGACCCATGCGATATTTTCCTCCTCGTTATACGTCGGAATGATGACCGAAAGACTCGTTTTGGGATATTTGGTGGTCATTGAACCCGCAGTATATCCCACCTCATGCGCAGGCTATAGCGATCTGAGTTTCCGGAAGATAGACCAGGGTAAAAACCTGTAGACGGTCATGACCACAGCCCACCACCACGGTAGGTAGGTACCGATGCGGTCGCGGTCCAGTCCGGCGACGATCTTTTTCGCCACATATGAGGGGTCCGCATACGGAAGGATGCTTTCCCGGCCGAAGGTCATCTGGGTATTCATGAATCCGACGCGGTAATATTGGATCCGACACGAAGTCCACGTCAGTTTCTGATGGAGGCCTTCGAAGAAGAATTCCAGCGCCTGTTTCGAGGCCGCATACACAGTGTTCCTGGCACGGGCACGGGCCTGGGCCACGGTTCCTATTCCGACGCATGCGCCATTCCTGCTCTGGATGAGATCGGGCAAGAATGCCAGCGCTATCCTGACAGGAGCCGCGAAGTTCACCTGAATCAACCGGTCGACATCATTTTCGGAAAGTCCTTCGAAATCGCGCTCAGGATCCGACTGTCCGGAGACCAGAAAAAGGCAGTCGGGTTTGCCCAATTGGGAGACGCAGGACTCACGAAGTGCCGCTGCTGGGATTTCGCGGATATCGGCAGCATGAATCGCCACGCGGCGCTTAAAACGGATCTTAAGATCTGCCGCTAGCGCCTCAAGGTCGCGCCGATCCGTGGCGACCAGGAAAAGGTCGTGACCTGCGGCAGCCAGTTCTTCGGCGAGAGCCCGCCCCAAGCCCGCAGACCCACCTATGACGACGGATCTCAAAGGCATAATTTATCTGAAAGAGCCGAGGCGAGCTGACGATGAGGATCATACTCCGCCAAGAGGTCGCGGAATTTCCCGTACTCCGGGTACTCGCTTGCGATTAGATCCTTGGTTACGCGAGAGTCTTTGGCGATATTGTCGATCGCCCCCATGTGGACGTTCAGCTCATCAAGCGCGTCATGAAAGCCCTGGTTCGCGGCGTTCGGCATGACCTCCATGGAGATGACGATTCCGGTTCCTGCGAAACGCAAGTGACACTGCTTCCCGGAAAAGAATTTGCAGGATCCGAAGACTATCTGCGGACGGTATTTCCGGAGGAGCGCCTCGAATTTCTCAATATACGGATCCAGCTTGGCCTCGGGCACCAGCATCTGGCGCTCGACGAACCCCTTCCTGCCATACCAGTCGAAATAGAATGACATCTCCGCGATCGGATAGTTGAATCTATAGAAAGGCATCCTCTCATACGGCTTGAGGCGTGTGTTCAGGGTACGGTACGCTGCATTGAACGCAGGTATCGTAAGACGATTGAAAAGCGCGAAGCGACGCGTGGGCTTACGCTCCAGGCTTTTGAACGTCATCAGGAGTTCGGGAGCGGTATCTTCTTCGCTGAAGGCAGCAGCATAGACGAATCCACGGCCCAGGCCTTTTCCGAAAGAGGTAAAGTCATTGAAGCTATGCAGAGAATCCGCGGTCTGGCTTTCGTTTTTCATCACTTGGAACATGTGGTGAAGATCCGTAAAGGGTATCTTTTGGACATTGAGCCACGGACTCGGGATGCGTTTCAGACGGAGCTTTGCTTTTACAATCACTCCCGTAAGCCCCATGCCACCGATAGTCAGCTCGAAAAGGGTCGTATTCTCATTCCGAGAGCATGTGAGAAGCCCTTTCTGCGGATGAAAGAGCTCGATCTCCTCGACACACGATTCGAAAAACCCCTCTCGGAATTGATTCTTGCCGAAAACATTAAAGGCGATGCAGCCGCCTATGCTGATCTGAGGATGCCCTGGTTCCACAGGAACCCTAAGTCCTTGCGGGCATAAGAAAAGATGAAGCTTGTGCAGCGAGATGCCGGCTTCGACCACGATCGTCGGCTCCTCACCCGAAGGTTCAAATGCCAGGATCCGGTTGAACTTGCTCAGGCCGAGCGAGATGGATTTGGAACCGAACGAAGCCGCGACATAGGAAAGCCCCGCCCCACGAGGAATATAGCGTTCGTTTTCAGGAAGTTGTTCTAAAAAACTGTAGCGATCAGGCTCGATGTAGTCGGCAACGCATTCTGTTTGTCGGTCGAGGCTGAAAAAGAGCCGTTTTGCAGTTTGCATTGAGCGTTCTAGATAAACCGACGGCACAATTGATAAATTGAGGCCATTCCCTTACCCTTTAACATAGCATGCGGTGTGCGCATACAGCGCACTACAGCCACTCCGGATGATCCATCGTCCAACGGACGACCTTTCGTAAACTTTCATTGAACGCGATAGGGAATGAGTACCCTTCCTTTGCGAGCACGGAGCCATCGAGTGCATACCGGAGGTCGTGACCCGGACGGGACTCATGGAATCCGACCAGCTCGTATTTGAGCTTCTTCTGCTTCCTGCCTTTGGCGGCGAGATATTCGTTCACGTATTTCGTCACGAGCTTCGCAAGCGCGAGATTATCGATCTCGACCTCTCCCACGACATTGTACTTGCCCTCTGTCGCCTCGCTGTCGAGCACTTTTCCGTTCTGGAGGAGCCACACGGTCGCCGCGCTGATGTTGCGCGCGTGGAGATAGTGGCGTTTGCCGGCCAGGGTGCGCTGCCTATTCGCATGGATATGGAGCATGTCGCCGGAAAGCACCTTCCGGATGACGAGCGGGATGAATTTCTCGCGGTTCTGCCGCTCGCCGAAGATGTTCATGCAGTTCGTGACGAAGATGGGCATGCGATACGTATGCGCGTATGCGATGCATGCCTGTTCGGCGGCGGACTTCGAGGCCGCGTACGGATTATTCGGGTTGTGTCGATCCCACTCCTTATAACTCACATGGTCCGGTGCCGGACCATAGACCTCGTCAGTGGAGAAGAATTGGAATTTCCCTTCGAATGCGCGATCGGACGATCCGGGTTTGAATTTCTTATTCGGGCGCAGTCCCCCCTTCCTCGCATAGTTGAGCAGGTTCACGGTGCCGATGCAGTTATCCTGGAAAAAGAGGAGCGGGTCCTCGATCGAACGGTCCACATGCGAGCCCGCAGCGAGATGGATGATGTAGTCGAACGGGCCCCCGAGCATGCGGCCGACCGAATCGTTTATCTCCGCCTTCAGATCGTGGAACACGACGCGGACGCGATGCTTCTCCTTGGCCCACACATTGATGCCAGGGAGGCGATTCAGGTTGCCGGATGTGTCCAGCCGTTCAAGCGCCGTGATATTCCAGTCGGTGTTCTTGAGGACGTGTTCGAGCAAGTGGTGACCGACGAATCCGGCGGCGCCGGTGATAAGGACTCGTTTCGGCGACTTCCCGGTCGTACGAGCCTTCACGGGCTTCGATGGTTTTTTACGCATCCCGTTAGAAATAGGACGCGGACTCAATGAGCCAGCGCCTATATGCTTATTGCTTCTAGAGTTGATCATCATGAAAAGACGGGAAATCTGTGAGCGTCCGCTATTTCTAACGGGACGCATGCCACATCAAATACCAGTTTGTATGAAAGCGCAAGGCAGCGCCGAGAGGCTGCTGCCGATCATGAATCAGTATCCCGCTCTTCGTCGACGATGCGCGTGAGCGGAGCGATGTCGACGACACCGTTCGTCAATAGGATCGATGGGCCGCCCAGCGCATAGGGCGCACCGGCACTATCCATCGCGTTTCCGCCTGCTTCGGTCACGATAGCTATAGCAGCCGCCACATCCCACGGTTTCGTCCTGAGGTGCATGAAGATATCTCTCTTCCCTTCGGCTACTTCCATCGCCTCTATGACCTGACTTCCGAGTTTTTCCATAGAGACGACCTCGGCGCCCAGTCTTCCCACGACGCGTGCGGTCAGATCATATTCGCGCTTGTCTTTGGGATAGGGATAGTCATATATGAGCCGCGCATCTGAAAGCGATCTGGTCGTCGACACGGCCATGCGCGCGCCGTTCAGGAACGCGCCGCGGCCTTTTTCCGCATAAAACAGCTTGCGCAGCACCGGTTGATAGATGACCCCGGCACATACCTCTCCTCGCCGGACGAGGCCTACCGAGATACCCCAATACGGATTGAGCGCTGCCTCCGTGGAACTCGCGACCCCCTCGTTGTAATAATTACTCGTCCCATCGATGGGATCGATGATCGCGACGAGATCGTGCGCAAGAACGTCAACAGTCTCGCTGCCCGCAAGCTCCTCGTCCATGAACATGATGCCGGGAAACTGCATCGAGAGATTCCCGCGCACCGCAGACGATACGGCACGATCCCCTTCGGTCACGATATCCTCTTTCGTGGATTTGACTTCAGACGTCAGGCCCCGCATGCGCATGCTGATCGCAAGATCCCCTGCGTCCCGTACGGACGCTAACAGACGCGGGCTCAGCAGCCCCCCTTCAAAACCTTCGGGATCCTTGGTACGCTCCATGGGATAGAGAGTAGTCTATCGTATGTTCGAAATCAAACCGATACCGGCTGAGACGAAACGCGGATGGAAAGTCCTCATCGACGGTGCTGAAATAAAACCTGCGCATATCAGCCTCGAATCGGGATTCGGAACGCTGGAGTACGGCTTGCGGCCTGAGGGATACGATGGCTGGACGTTCAAGGAAAAGAACGGGGGAGGTTCGATCCTCATCCCCTATTCACGCATCGACGGCGATATCATCGTCGGGCTCATCGAAGAGCGTCGGCTGAACATAGGGGAAACGCCGGTCTTGTGCGCCATCGGCGGCTTCGTCGATCCGCACGAATCGCATCGCGACGCACAGATACGCGAAGCCCGGGAAGAAACCGGCCTTGATAGCTCCGAAGCGAAGCGGCTCGAGGGATTGCCCGCGAACACCAATAGGTCGTTCTTCGTGACCGATCCGAGCCTCGACGAAGGCGTCGATGCATATAGCCTGTATGTCCCGCAGGAGCGGCTCAGGAAGACATCGGATGGCACCTGGCAATTCGGCGACGATGCTCCGGATCCTGATGTGATGATCGAGAAGCGGCATGCGGTGCGTTTCCTGCCGTGGCGGGAGGCGATCCGGCGAACGCCGGATGCGATCGCGCGCGCAGGGATCGCTCAGCTTCTTGCGGATCTCCTATAGCGTCGCGTCCTGACGCGAGGGGGCGGACGGCGCATGCGTGACACCTCTCAGTATGGATGACGCGCCGTAGAGCGCGACAAGGGTGACGAGCGGAAGCGCAGGGAGCCGGTATTTTGCATCGACGAAAAGGCCGCTTGCGACGATGAGATACGCATACATAGCGAAAAAGAGCGTGAATGCGAGGAATGATAGCCGGTCGCGCTTCCAGGCGATGATCCAGCCCCAGAATGCGAGCATATACAGGCTTACGAGCACAAGCGCCCAGATTATTTTCGGAAACGCGAGGAGCGAGGCATGAGCGGCGCCAGGCAAATCACCGCGAAGCAGCGTCTCGTGGATATTCATCTTCGATTCGGGATCGTACGAGAAAGGAAGGATCGCGCTGTGCCCATAGTAATAGATCGCCGGCAGGTCGGACACGAAGAGATTGCGCAGGCTCCCCATCGCATGCCCTTGCGCGTATGCGTATGGCTGCGCGTGGATGCGTGCAAGCGCAACATCGGTGAAGTAGCTTTGGAATGCCGGATGCCGGCTCGGCTCACGGCTTGCGGCACGTATCTCCTCCGGTATCCGTTCATCCGGAAGCGGTAGATCCGCAGTGTAATACTGATACAGGTTATATCCTGCGACCGTAGAGACGGTCCATGTCCCGAAGAGAGCGTGATTACGCAGCAGCCACGGGGAGAGGATCGCAGCGACGATCACCGCTGCGAGTACGGCCGATCGCGCCTCCTTCATCCACGACCCTCTCCGGAAAAAGACAACGAAGAGGAGATGGAAGATGAATACGAGGGCGGTGATATAGAGCGCGCTCGGCTTGGCCAGTATGGAAATGCCTGAAAGTGCGGCGACAATATAGAAATCCATCGCGGACGATTTTGTCCACGATCTCACGAGGAAAAAAGAGATGCATGTAAGCAGGAACACCAGAAGCGCGTCCGGTTCCGCGATCTGGCTGCGGTAGAGGAAGAGCGGCTCGACTGCCAGCAGCGTGCCTGCGATCATCGCCATGCGGTGCGACACGAAGAACCGCGAGAGCTTGTAGAGAAAAACGGGCGCGAGGGCGAGGACGAAATTCAGAAGAAGGATCGCGAGCCAGATCAAGGGAAGACCGCCGACCGCGACGAACGGAAGGAAGTAGAGCGGCAGAAGCGGCGTACGGAGCGCATCAGGTTCGAACGGCGGGCTCGCGAAGCGCGAGTACCCGTTCCCTTCCGCGAGATTCTTCGCGATCGTCACGTAGTGCTGCGTATCGTTGTCCGTCACGCGACCATCTGTCGAAAGGAAGAAGCTATGCGGACCGTACGAAAAGAGGAGCGCGCCGAAGACAAGAAGATGCAGGACGAGCGAAAGGCAGTAGAGCGTATACACTGCCCTCTTTTCTGCCCACAGCGAGCGGATGCGAAGAAAGATGTCCATCATCAATAGCTCACGTCTTTGACCTCATATTCGTGAGCACTGACCATATGCGTACCATCCGCGGCGAGTATTCTTTCGGCGAGCTCGAAGCCCATCTCGATGGAGTTGTCGGAATTGTTGTAGCGGAAGATGCCGGTCCGTCCCAAAAGGTGCTCGTGCTTCGTCTCCAAGAATCGGACGATCGCATCGAGCTTCGCCTTGTAGTCGAGGTCGTAGAACGGATACGCATGCGTCACGCGGAACACCAACCCTTCTTCGACATGCTCTTTCTTCACATATCCGACGCGTGCCGCATCGGCGATGGTCCGCTCGATGAGCGCCTCATCGCTCATCTTCCATTCCGGAGAATCCGCGAATGCGGTGATGTCGAAACAGATGGATGTTTTTCCCGGCGGGCACATCTGGGGCGACCAGTTCGAGAACTCGACCGCGCGATTGAAGATGATGTTCTCGTCGGGGAAATAGAGCCAATGGTCGTTGGAGACCCGGGGAACGTCCAAAAAGAGATAGACGAAGATGATATCCATGTATGAGAGGCCGGCGAGATGCTTCTCGACGGCGGCGTCCCGTCGTTCCTGCAAAGCATAGTACGCATGCAGCGGGATCGTCGAGATGAGCTGCGCATACGAGACCGTACGGGAGACCCCTCCCTGCTCGAACGTGACCGTGCGTCCGGAGGTATTCACGCCGGTAATGGTCGCCTTCGTGAGGATCTGCGCGCCCTTCGCCTGTGCCGCGCGCGCGAGCGCATCGGGCATCTCCTGGATGCCGCGCAGCGGATAATAGAACGGGCCGCCGTCAGGGGCGAGACTGTCATCTGCAAGATCGTATGATCGGAAATCGAGCGTGAGGATCTTCTTCACGATGCGCTTCAGGAGCTTGACGAGATCTTCGCCTTGGAGCCGCTGATCGGCCCAATCGGCGGAGATCTCCCGCGGATCATGCCGCCATACTTTCGCCGTGTACTGCTTCGCCATCACCTCATAGAGCTTGTAGCCGTATATATGGCTGAACCAATCCTCGAACGATCGCAATCCTTTCTTGTCCCGGAAGCGCTTCGTGAGCATGTTCCATACGAATGAGAACCCCGCAGGGATGCTCTTCGTAAGCGGCATCGCGCGCAAAAGGTCCTGCACCTCGAACGGATACTTGATGTATTTGCCGAACATGTAGTTGCGGCTCTTCTTTACGTGTTTCTCCATCGTCAGGCCCGGAAGCGAGAGGATCTCGTCGAGGAGCGCCTGATTCTTCGTATGGAACCGGTGTGCGCAAAAGTCCAGAAAGAACCCTTTATGGTGGAGGCTACGCGAGAGGCCGCCGACGACGTCTTCTTTTTCCAGGACGAGAACGGATCTGCCGTGCTCGCTCACGCGCTTCGCGAAGCCTAATCCGGAGACACCGCCTCCCAAGACGACGAAATCAAAGTGCTCCGACTGCATATGATGCTCGCATACTACGATGGATGATGTTGAAATCAAAGGCGGATTTTGCTTTCATCTTTCACGCAGAAAAGATTCGCACACTCGCGCTCGGGAATGGACGCGAGGAACGAGACATCGTCGGATATCGGCTTCTTCTCCTTCGCGCGCTCGTCGATTTCGAAGAGCGAGAAACCTGCGTTCCTCAGAAGCTGGAGCGTCCCCAGCGGATCATGCCCCGCTTTCCGGATTGCCGTCGGCGTGAATTCCATGAAAAGGAACGCGGCCCGGGCGAGCGTCTTCTGCATCCCCGCGAGCGCGAGTGATTCTGCCCCTTCGATGTCCATCTTGATGACGTCGATCCTCTCGATGCCCCGCTCTGCGAGGAATGAATCGAGCTTCGTCGCGCGCACCGGTATCGAACTATCGAACCCTTTGTCAATGGTACGGTCCTTGATCACCGAGTGCTTCCCTTTGTTAGTGCCGAAGAGATTGAGCGTGAGCGTCCCGTCTGTATCGGCGATCGCCATCATGTGCGTCTCGACATTCTTGAATCCGTTGCTCTCTATCGTCTTCGTGAGCATCTCGAAATTCTCGGGCGCGGGCTCGAATGCGATGACGTGTCCCGTCGCTCCCGCACGCGTGGCGGCTATCACCGTGAAGTAGCCGATGTTCGCGCCGATATCGATGATGGTCATGCCCGGACGGACCACGTCGCGGAAGATCGCCGTCTCGTATGGCTCGAAGACGCCGAAGGCGACTGCGGCGGATACGGCAGGGTCGTTCTGATTGAGCGCGATGATGCCTTCGGGGATCCGCACGCTCGCGGGCAGAAGCGCCGTGATGAGCGGATTCCCTAATCTGCCCAACGGCCCGCGGAAAAGCAGCGCGTAGATGCGCGCGGGCATGCCGCCGGGCATGAGGCGCAGGATGCCTTTGACCGTCGTGCGCGCGAGCTCTCTCGCCGTGGTACTCATCGTGTTTGCAGGGTATCATGGAAATCTTCTTGTGATATGCCAACTCTCCCGGCCCGCTTCGGTCCGACAAAAACCTACTTCGGATTGCTGCTATGCCTCCTCGCGATCGTCGGCTTCTATGCGACATACCGTCTCACGGAAAGCCCGCCGACATGGTACGACGAAGGCATCTATATCCAGGTCGCTGAGTCGTTCAGCGAGCGCGGAGAGCAGACGATCCAAGTCGCCCCGGACGAGTTCAAGCAGGTCGATTTCCTCACCATAGGCTATCCCCTTATCGCGCCGGTCGCGCTCTCGCTCACGCTCTTCGATGACTCGCTCCTCGCCGCGCGCGTGCCGATGGTACTCTTCATCGTCCTTGCGGCGTTCTTCGCCTGGCTGCTTCTCTATCGCACGCTCGGCCCGCGCGAGGCGCTCCTCGGGCTCGCCCTCCTCGCGACATTCCCCATCCTCTACGGCAATGGGAAGAACGTGCTGGGCGAAGTGCCGGGGCTTTTCTATGCGATGCTCTCTCTCCTCGCGCTTCACCGGCTGCAATCGCGACACTTCGAGGGTATGGGGAATTATGCCCTCCTCGGGCTCGCGACAGGCCTCGTGGCCGCGACCAAACCCGTCTTCATGCTGGTGCCTGCGGCGATAGGCCTCGTCCTTCTCCTCAATATCCGATCGATCCCCTTGCGCTCTAAAAATATCGCAGCAGCGCTTATCGCGTTCATCGCGCCGCTTGCGCTCTGGATGTACCTGCAATTCGGGCAGGTGAGCCCTGCGGCGATCCTCGCCTACTACGCCAACCCCTACGGGGTCGCATCGATACCGGGTACCATGGCGCACAATCTGCTCGGATTCCTCACGGAAACGACGCCGCTCTACGCTGCTGCGCTCATGTCCTTATGGGTCCTCGCGCTCCTCATCCGGCTCTACCGGCGGGAAAAGATATCGCTCGTCGAACAATCAGCCTTCGCCTTCTCGGTACTCATACTGTTCGCATACCTGCGCACGGCAGGGTGGTATCGCTATCTTTTCCAGGCCATGGTGTTCGCGCTCATGTTCACGCCGCATTCCCTGCAGATCGTTGCCGAAGCGGTCGGACGGCATCTCGCCTTCGTTCGCCCGCATGCGGCACGCATCACGATCCTCGTCGTCGCAGGGCTCGCGATGATGCAGTTCTATCAGCTCAATTACTCATCGTGGGTCGCCGAATATTATGCGAGCACGCGCACCGCGAAGATGATCGAGTATTTCTCCACCTATCCGGAAAACAAGAGCATCTTCATATATAACAGCCCTGCGGCCATCATATTCCTCCCGACGAAGCGGTATTATCAATACCTGCAGCCGACGGATGCGATTTCCTACGGGAGCGAGCAGCTCCATCTCATCGAAGAGGGCGCCCCTGACATGATACTGATCGCGCCGGAGACATACGCCCGGGATGAAGCGCTCTTCGATCGATATATGGAAAGCGGCATGGCGGCGGCATATCTCATACTGGAACGCAAGTAGATCCTGCATGCTACCATTCCCCCGTCATGATCTCCCTCGTCATACCCGTATATAACTTCGAGGAAAAGCTTCCTGCGAGCATCGACCATCTCAAAGCATGGCTCGCTGCGCGCTCGGACGTGCTTGAGGTCATCCTCGTCGACGACGGGAGCACGGACAAGACCCCGATGATCCTTCGGACGATCGATCTGCCGATGCGCGTCATCACGCTCCCGTCCAATCAGGGAAAGGGGGCGGCCGTCCGCGCGGGGATACTCGCCTCCAAGGG
>Ga0209542_10006140_pt1 | contig 23542 bp, 25 predicted proteins | sample RifCSPhighO2_01_FD_184028 | JGI IMG/M metagenome (GOLD analysis project Ga0209542, IMG submission 184028) | Soil microbial communities from Rifle, Colorado - Rifle CSP2_plank highO2_0.1 (SPAdes) (version 2) | ecosystem: Environmental > Terrestrial > Deep subsurface > Rock core/Sediment ... | reverse complement strand
AGCCTTTGTTTGAGCCATATGATTTTAAGCGTAAGCGGGTCACGAGAGTGACCAAAATCATAATGAGCGAGAACAAAGCAGTATTTTCCACAAGAATCTCCTGATGTAAATCAGGTTAGAGTTTCAACTGAGTTAGAAAATCCGAGCTAATCCACAATCGCAATTATGTAGCATAAGGTTTATATACAAACCAAGGAATCGATTGATTCATGAGAAGCTTTCAAAGAGAGAACAAACCGTTCTTCCGGAATACACGAACGAGGCAGACTTCACGCAGCGCTGATAGGCCTAGGCGATTTGGTCGTGATTCAGAAAGATCTGATCAGCCAAGGAAATTTGGTCGGGATTCAGAGAGATCTGATCCGCCCAGGCGTTTTCACCGTGATTCTGAAAGCCCCGAACGAAGGTACAATCCAGAAAGAAGTGGATTCCAATCTGAACGCAGAGATGCCGGTTTTAGGAAAGAAATGCATGCAGCCATCTGTGCGCAGTGCGGCTCAGAGTGCGAAGTCCCGTTTAGGCCATCATCAGGGAAACCAGTGTACTGCAGCAATTGCTTCCAAAGAGGAAACACCTCTGAATCAGAGAAACCAGACAATATACAGAAACAGATTGACGATATCAACAGGAAATTGGATAAGATTATGCGTGCATTGAAGATTTAATTAAAACTCTTTTAGGAATTTTACCAAATCTTTTGATTTTGTATATTCCATAAATTCTTCTTTCGTCAGCGCAGGAATATCCTTGGGCTTCTTCTTCTTGAATATGACCAGCTTATCAGCATCAATCAGCTTGGAAAGCGAATCAAGCTGCTTACTTACATCATCCCCCACTTTGGTTAAGATGATCTCTTTCTCTTTCTTGGCAACTACATCAAAAGGCACTTTCTTAGTATCAGCAACCTCAAACCCCAGGTCAAAGTATTTCCTGCTCACCGCAGATCCTGCATGGCTTTCAGTGAGTGGTGTTTCAAATATGTCTATCTTATTGAAGACCCGATGGCCGAACACATCATATATCTTCAGGGCCCTGTTGAGCGTAACATCAGCCTCTCCCCGCTCATAATTCTGGATCATCTTTTTGCTGACCCCTATTTTTCGAGATAGATCTCCCAGCGAAACTCCTTGGTCTTCGCGTAATTTCCGTATCTGTTCTCCCACTACATGGGCGGTTAATCCTGCATGGTCTGACTTGATAAAGGGAAACTTGTTCTCTACTGAATTTTTAAAGGTGGCAAAATTTAGCGTGTGGATGCCAAAACGCGAATAAACAACATTGTCGCGGATATCGCCTCCAGCCTTCTCCGCTATAATCAACGGCGAAGCGCTGATATAGGCAGCGACATGTTCCATCTGCAGAGCATATTCCTCAGAAACCGCATTCGCATCTTCCAGTATCTTAACCAATAGAATCCGCTCTTCCTTTCGGGCCAATAAATCAAAGCAGGTCCTCGTTAATATCTTTATGGTGAAGCCCTGCCTCAGCAGATAGATGCTCAGTTTCTCTATTAGCTTTGATTTCATATGCCTGTATAATTTCCGTGCATATTAAAGCTTTATGATAAACTATTTAAAGGCAAGCCTTCATCATCGCTCCATGATAATAACCATCAGCGGCAAAGCCGGTTCAGGAAAATCAACGGTAGCGACATTGCTGGCAAAGAAGCTGCATATCAAGCATTATTCCATTGGCGACTTGATGCGCCAGATGGCAAAAGAGAAGCAGGTTTCCCTTCTTGAGTTAAGTAAAGAGGCAGAACAGGACAATTCCATTGACAAAGAACTGGATGATCGGCAGATCCATCTGGGAAAGAGTGAGGATAATTTCGTGATTGACGGGAGATTGACTGCCTTCTTCATACCAAATGCAACCTTCAAGATATTCCTGGACTGCGACGATAATACCCGAGCGCAGCGCATCTTGGACGAAAAAAGGGAGGGAGAAACCTCAAAAAACATCCATGAGATGATGAAGAAAATAAACCAGAGAGAAGAATCAGAAAGGAAGCGTTACAAGGAATACTATAACTATGATTACCAGGATACCGCCAACTACCAGTTTGTGATTGATACCACCAATCTCACCATATCGCAGATGCTTGAGGAAGTGTTAAAGGTCATTTCTTCTGTCCAATAAAGATCACATCTTTGTCAGTGCCTTCAGATTCCCATGATTTTCTGAATACTTCTAGGTTGATTGCGACATGCGGCTTTCCACCTGGGTCATGTACATATATCTTATCCCTATCATACCCTACAACAGGAACAAAGTGCCCCTGAAATCCTGGCTTGCCTAATACTCTATTCCAGTTGAGGAGCACTATGGCTGCTACATTCTTTGACAGTTTAGACTGAAGATCATCCAAACTCAGAGATTCCTCATAGATCTTAACTCCAGCAGATCTCGCATCTTCCACTTTCTCACCAGATGTGTCAGCGTACTTCTTATAGAAATCAAATCTCATATTCTTTTGATTGAAGCCCACAGAAGTAGAATAGAATTCAACTGTATACCCTCGTTTTGCAGCAGCAGTCGCAATCTGGATGGTAGCTATGGCCTTACCATTCTTCATGCCGCACTCTTTTTCCAATGCTGATAGGTCTGCGCCATTCCCAAAATAGGAAAGCACCATCTTTAGTGCAGCAGGCCCGCAATTAAGGATTGTTGTCTGGCGAAAAAAAGGGATAGCAAGCTTCATACCTCCTTCCTAATCACCGCAATTAATAAACATTCCTCAAAAAGATTTATAAACTTCAATCTGCAGGAGCAATCTATGATAGAAAATCTTTATCCCATAAAGATCATTGAAAAGCATGCTGCCTATGCGTTGGTTTTAGGCATTGCGTATGCAATTATCGGCATCGGCGTTGCAGTTCTGCTTTTTCCTGAAGATCCTGCCATTGTTGCAGTTGCGGTAATTGCTCTTATGTTTTACCCAACTATAACGAAACTGATGCGTGCAGAAGAGCATGAAGAGTCAAAAAACCGCAGATTCAATCTTTTGGATTTCTTCCGCAATCACCAGTATATCTTCCAAGTATACCTTCTTTTCTTCTTAGGTGTAATGTTGGTGTTCGCATTCTTTTCTATCGTGCTTCCCACCCTTGCAGTAAATCACATCTTAAAGAATCAGATTGAAATCCTGTATGGTGTTACCGGCAATGCAATCTTCAGCAAATCATTGTTCACCAGCATTTTCACCAATAACTTTTGGGTGATGATGGTCATTTTTGCAACCTCTTTTTTCCTGGGTGAGGCAGGAATCTTCCTCATAACCTGGAATGCCTCAGTGTGGGGCACCATATTCGGCCTCTTTGCTAAAAATTATGCGCTCCATGTTTCCCAGAATCCAGCGTATGCTTTCTTTCTGGTAATGGGCATTGTCATAACCCACACCATTCTAGAAGCTTTTGCATACATCTCAGCGGCAAATGCAGGAGGCATTATCTCCAGAGGTTTGGTATCCGAGAGGTTTGGATCGCCAAAATTCCAGCGGGTGCTTTCCGGAACCATCATCACATTACTCTTTGCGATTGTAGTGTTGTTCATAGCTGTTTCAGTCGAAACCTATGTGCTGGGCAACATCCATATATATCAAGAGATAGTGAGGTATAGTTTTATAAAATGAAAAGAATCTTAATTGCTAGTTTGCTTATCCCCATCCTACCAACAGTGATTGCATTTGGTACGCCACCTCCCTGTACTAATCAGGATAATGATCACTATAGCAATCCTGGAACATCCTCCTGCACTTTTCAAGACAAGGATTGCAGCCAGGAACATTGGATGCTCCGGTGATGAATTAACAGAAAGATTTATTAACAAGTGTTAATTATTATTTACATATGTTAGACATCTTTAACAGATTGAAACCTTTTTTCGAAGATACCGCTGCAGAAATCTCAGTAAGACAGTATGCAAAGTCAATACGGGTAAGCCCGCCGACCGCTTCAAAGGTGCTTAAGGAGCTTCACAAAGAAAATCTATTGCTTGCCAGATCCCAAGGAGTCTATGATTTTTATAGGGCGCATAAGGAATCCCCTTTATTCAAAGATTTGGCAGCGGCATTTTGGAGGAATTTACTGGGAACAGTTCTCAGGGACATTCATGAATCACTTCTTTTCAAGCCAATCATACTTTTTGGATCCATTCGTAAAGCAGAGAACACCAAGGAGTCAGACATTGACCTGTTTGTGGATATCCCTCACCGGCAGGTTGAGGTAGTCCCTCTTCAAAAAAAGCTGGGAAGAAAAGTCCAATTGCATTTCAGGGACTCTCTGAAGAACTCTTACTTGAAGGAAAATATAGCCAGAGGCATTACTATACTATAATAATGGACTGGAAAGAGTGTAATCTAGAAAAGTTAGCAAAGAAAGTCCAGCTAGATATACCCCTCATAAAATCGCTGTCTGAGACAGCTGAAGATAAGTGCAAGACCGCAAGATCAATCGCTCTGACCGAAGTATCTTCTTCTTCGGTCATAATCTTGTTATATGATTCCCTAAGGGAACGGCTTGAGGGACTTGCTCTTTTGCACGGCTATAAAATCTACAATCATGAGTGTTATGCCAGTTTCCTCAGCGAGGTATTACATGAAAGAGAGCTTTCTCACGCATTCAATCGCGTAAGGCTAATAAGGAACAGCATTAATTATTATGGCAAGAGACTTTCCCTTGACGATTCAAGGGAAATCACGAAAGAAATAGAAAACCTGATTCAGAAAGTCAAAGAGATAAAACGACTTTAACTCTGAACTCTACAACATGGATAGAAATCCAGCAATCACCTCTGGCACCCTAGACTCTCCATTGGCGAATTAACACCCAAAACCTTTATATATAACTTAGAAATCCAAAAAGCTTATAATTCTCTCGATTTAACGTGAGGTAGAGGGAGCTCAAAATGGTCAAAAAAAACGATTTCATAGAGATTGAATACACCGGAAAGACGGTAGATGACGCTGTTGTCTTCGACACGACTGATCCAAAGGTTGCCCAGGTAGCAGGCCTGGATTCTCAGCAAACCTTTGCGCCCATAACGATTTGTGTGGGGCAGCATCAGGTATTGCCCGGCCTCGACCACAAGTTGGAGGGGAAAGAATTGGGAAAGGAATATGTCATAGAGCTGACGCCAGAGGACGCATTCGGCAAGAAGGATCCCAAATTAGTCCAGCTGGTCCAGACATCAAAGTTTCTAAAGCAGAAGATCCAGCCAATGCCTGGTTTGCAGGTCAATATTGACGGCATGATGGCAACCATCAAAACAGTTTCAGGCGGCAGGACAATGATCGATTTCAACCATCCGATGGCAGGCAAAGTCATTTCCTATACCTTCAAGATAAATAAAGTGGTAACAGACGACTCAGAAAAGCTGAAATCTTACCTAAAAGTCAGTGTAGGCATTGATCCGGATAAGGTTGAGCTTGCTGAAGGGATCGCAAAAATACACGTCAAACAGAAAATTCCAGAGGAAATTACCAAACCCTTGCAGGAAAAGGTAAGCGAAATTATACCACAAATCAAGAAGTTAGAATTTATCATTCCGCAAGAGATAAAAAAATAATAAGGTTTAAATAATAGCGAGGATATGTGCATTGTTGAGGTGGAATTGTGGAAGTGATTCAGAGCTCTCCTGGGAACACATCCCCTGAGATGCCAAGGGCTAACATCGCAGACGCAGAGTTGGAGGAATATCTCTCAAAACAGCGGGCTTCCATCAAGGTGGTCGGCGCCGGCGGTGCGGGAAACAACACTATCAACAGGATTAGCGAAGTGGGCATTGTAGGCACTGAGTCAATTGCCGTAAACACTGATGCTCAGGATTTATTATACACCACAGCCGACAAGAAAATCTTGATCGGTCGGGATGTTACTAAAGGATTAGGGGCTGGCTCAAACCCAAAAATAGGCGAGGAAGCTGCCCGTGAGAATGAAGCTGATATAAAGAAAGCATTGGAAGGGTCTGATATGGTCTTCATCACCTTAGGATTGGGTGGTGGAACCGGTACTGGATCAGGGCCAGTCATTGCAGAAGTCGCCAGAAAACTTGGCGCATTGACTGTTGGCGTGGTAACAATGCCCTTTGCCATGGAAGGAAGGGCACGCTACGAAAATGCAGTGATGGGTCTCGAAAAGATGGAGCAGATCCTTGATACGCTCATAGTCATACCCAATGATAAGTTGCTTGAATTGGCGCCTGATTTGCCTGTGCAGACCGCATTCAAAGTTGCGGATGAGATCTTGACGAATGCAGTCAAGGGCATTGCAGAAATGGTCACCAAAGCAGGCCTGGTAAACCTTGATTTTGCCGACATCAGGGCTGTCATGAAGAATGGCGGCGTTTCATTGATAGGTGTCGGAGAATCAGATACAGACAATAGGGCCATAGAGGCTGTGGAAAAAGCGATCAGCAACCCATTGCTTGATGTTGACATCACCAATGCAAATGGAGCTTTGATCAATGTCTCCGGAGGCCCGGACATGACTTTGGATGAGGCACGGAAAGTTGTTGAGACCGTTTCCGAAAGGCTGGATGAAAACGCCCGCATCATCTGGGGAGCCCAGATATCAGAAGACCTGCAGAAGACCATCAGGACCATGCTCATAGTGACTGGCGTAAAATCATCCCAAATCTTTGGTCCAGGCAGGCGGACAACAGATAAGAAGCGGAAAGAGATAGAGCAAGAATTGGGGATAGATTTCCTGGAATAACATGATTTCAAAATTAAAAGAATTCGGAAAGGAATGCCTGAGGGTACTGAAAGTAACGAAGAAACCAGATGCGTATGAGTTTAAGACCATCGTTAAGGCATCGGCCTTAGGTATAGTCATAATCGGTATAATTGGCTTCGTTATTTTTTTAGTTAAGGTATTATTATTTCCGTGATGAAACATGACACAAGAAGATGAATTAATTTACTCGTTAAGAGTAACCGCAAACAGGGAAGACCAGGTCATGGATTTCGTGACCAGCAATGCAAGACGCAAAAAGCTCGATGTATACTCAGTGATACGGCCGCATGGCATGAGGGGTTACATCTTCATCGAGGCAGCAACAAAAGCAGACGCTGAACAGGCTGCATTCAACATACCGTATGCGAGAGGAATTCTTTCTAAGCCAGTCCAATACAAGGAGATTGAGCACATGCTTGAGCAGGTCAAGAAAGATATCAATATGCAGAAGAATGATATATGCGAAATCATATCGGGTCCTTTCAAAAGAGAGAAAGCAAAGATTACCAGGATAGACAAGCAGAAAGAGGAAGTTGTTGTTGAACTCTTGGAAGCAGCAGTTCCAATTCCGATCACTGTTAGGATGGATGCAGTCAAAGTAATCCGCAGGGATACTGAGGATGAATCAGGGCTGGCAATGCGCGAGAAAGCAAAGGAAGCTACCGGCGGTCCGCTGGGATAGATTTCTCATTCTTGAAAATTGCAGCTTTTTTAGATAAATTCCCCTAAATACTGGTCTATTTAACGAAAGGTTTAAAAAGTTGTAGTTACTATCAAGTGGTATGGGAGAACAGGTATACCTATATCACACAATGAGGGATATGACTCAATCCAGAGCAGTCAGCTTAGATAGGGGTCAAAGAATTCAGCTTCTTCGAATGTTAGATAGCGTAGGTATGGATTACGAGGAAATAGGATATGCCGGTTCAAATGAAGAAGACTTCAATGTTTTTGCGGATGCCGCAAAGCTTCCCCGGAAGCACACCAAAGTGGCTGCATTTGGTTCTACTCGGAGAATAGCCAAAGTAGCAGAAGAAGATGCCAATTTGAATGCTATCGTTAGAACTGGCGCTCCTGTCGCAACCATCTACGGAAAGGCTGACATACTGCATGTTACTGATGTATTGCATGCTACTGGCGATCAAAACCTTGCGGCAATCGTGGACAGCATTCAATTTCTGCGCGCTCAGCCGCACATACAAGAAGTTATTTTTGATGCAGAACATTTTTTTGATGGTTTCAATCGAGATAAGGATTATGCTCTGGCATCTCTCACAGCCGCAATTAAGGCAGGCGCCCATTGGATTGTCCTCTGCGATACCAAAGGTGGAATGCTGCCTTGGCAAATCGAAGAAGTGATTGAACAAACCTTGCCTCTTCTAGGCCAGTTCAGGTGGGGCATCCATACTCATAATGATTCGGAAACTGGAGTAGCAAATGCCCTGACTGCAGTCAGGCTCGGGGCCAGGCAGGTACAAGGCACACTCGCAGGATATGGGGAGAGAGCAGGTAATGCTAATCTGACTTCTGTTATACCTGCTCTTGTGTTAAAGATGGGGTTTGAGACCCACTTTGAACTCCAACGACTAAGAGAGCTTCATGACTATTTCCATAAACTGGCAAGAATTGACCCCCAAATCAATGCTCCCTATGTAAGCAAAAGCGCTTTCGCCCATGGAGGAGGAGGGCATGTCGATGCAATGAAGAAATTTGAAGAACGTGGTCTCGGGGGAATTGCGTATGAGCATATCAACCCAGAAGCAGTTGGCAATTCCCGGGAATTCTTGTTGTTTGAACTCTCAGGAAGATCAAGCGTGATGATGGATGCCAAACACTTTGGCTTTCGTGTGCAGAAAGATGATCCGCGGATTGCAAAAGTATTGGAAAAGGTTGAGCAACTTAAGAAAGCAGGATATAACATTACCGGCTTGGAGGCTGAGACATTCCTATTGCTTGACCGTTATTTTGGACTGAATAGAAAGTACGTTTCCGTTGAAAGTTGGAACGTCAATAGCGAAAAATACCAGGGTGTCTTCAGAAAGAGTGATGCCACCCTGACGAGCAAAGTACTTGGCAGGGAAAGGGTTGGTGTAGGTTCAGGAACTACACTCTATAATACTGATCAGGATGGGGATAAGGGAATTATTGGTGCAATCTTGGATGCGTACCGCGATATGCTGGTCCGCCAATTCCCATCACTTTACAAAGAACATACCATGCAGGTAGTGGATGAGGAAGTCAGGACGATAGACGGAAAGAAAAGGGTTCGGATAGAATTCCAATATAAGACTCCCATTGGCGAATCAAAAGGAAGGATCAAATACCGAACCATGAGTGCAGAAACTATCGGTGTTAGTGAAAACACTATCGATGCCGCAATTGAGGCTTGTGATAAGGCGTTTAACTATGCGTTAAGGGTCACTACAAAGCCATTAAATGAGCTTATATCTATAGACGGAAATGAGGATGAGGTCTATGCCTTACGCGGGGACAATTTTGATTTTGATCAAGCAGGAACAGAGCATCTCTATAGGGCAGGCAGTAATTATGGGAGAAGGGACACTACGAGGCGCATAACTCTTGAATCTGAGGTTTTCATCGGATATGTCGTAAATCAATTGGATAGAAAAGTCGATGATAAGGTAAGAGATGCTTTCATCGCATGCCTGCAGCGCTACAGCCATGACCCAGCTTTCCTTCCGCAAGGCCAACCCTCAGAAGATCTTGCAGCATTCTTTGGTCAAGCATTGGATAAACTGTATATCGATACAAAAATTGGAAAGTATAATCGGCAGTTTGAGTATGTAGCTAAGGTGATGGGCACGCTCAACCTAAGAATTCATGAGTATATCGACTCTATGCTGATAGAAGAGGAAGGAAAGTTAAGGAGGCGTGAAGCATTGTGTGGACAGCTTGATGCTCTGGCGCAATTGTTCCAGCGAAACTGGCATGCAAACGGAGAAGCTTTTTATCAACGGTTCCAGCATTGGCAGATACCAGAGAAGAAAAGCGGTGGACCGAATGTCTAAATCGATTGACGCATTGCTTGAACCTAACGGACAAATCAAAATGAGGAGGGATGGAGGCTATGCTATTTGGAATTATGCTTCAATTCTCTGGGACGATGAAAACATATTATGCGCTGTCTGTTTGGACAGTGAAGAGACTCTAAAAGTTCAAGGTAGGAGTTACACTGGAATAGTCTGGTCATTACTGCCGTTGGGTAGGTTTGTTTCAGAAGATGATTATCACGCTCGGCATCCCCATGTCGAGCATAGGGGGATCAATTGATACCATCTACCTTTCACGGACACTGATGCAGCCAGGTCTTTCTTAACTGGATTGCCTGATTTTGAAATAATTGGTCATGCAATAGGCTCCATTGCACAAGATGCAATGTACGAGAGTTTTGAAGAATGGGATGATCCAAGAAATAATGAAATATTCCCTGTTTTAGTGAAAAAGGCGAGTGACCTAATCGGGGGCCAGGCAAACGTACTTGATTTAGGATGCGGATCAGGTAGATTGGGTGGTTTGTTAAGAGACTCAGGATCGGTAAGGGCCGTGTACGCCATTGATCAAAATTCTGAAAATGTTGCCATGGCTCAATCGTATGTTGGAACAGGCAAGGTTGCACAAGGGAGAGCTCAAAATATATCTGAACTTTTTCCAGGAGTGCAATTTTCAGTTATTGTTGCTAATGCGCTATTCGAACCAGAAGTGTTGATGTTTAATGAACCCAATATGATGCAAATGTTGAAAGCTATATATACCAGTTTGGAGCCAGGTGGGCATTTGGTTGCTTCAGGCTATTTGCCTTTACTAATAGAGAGAAGGCATTTGAAAGAAGTGGGCTTTAAGGTAAAACAGTGCGCCATTCCAAGAAATGCATTTAATGATAGTAATCCCAAGCAATTATATGTCGCCCAAAAGGTTTGAAAACAACAACATTTATAAATAAAATTGGAATTCTTTTGACTATAAGGTCGCTTGCCCAGTAGATCAGGTGTTTCTTCATTCCTGATGAACAGCAGGTATCCACACAATGGCAACGGAAACTATCGAAGTGTTGGTTGAAGGAGGAAAAGCTACAGCTGCGCCTCCCTTAGGTCCTGCACTGGGCCCTATGGGCGTTAACATCGGCCAGGTTGTGGGCTCTATAAATGATAAGACTAAAGTCTTCGCTGGCATGAAAGTTCCGGTGAAAGTCAAGATCGATAAGGAAACAAAAGAATTCACCATTGAAATTGGAACTCCTCCCGCATCCCAGTTATTGAAGAAAGAGGCAGGCATCACGAAAGGTTCTGGCAATCCTCTGGAAGATAAGGTCGCTGATGTCCTCATAGAACAGATTATCAAAGTTGCCAAGATGAAGGAATCCAATCTGCTTGGAAAGACCTTAACAGATAGAGTGAAGGAGATCATAGGCACATGCAACTCAATGGGTATCCTGGTAGAAGGAAAGCCAGCAAAAGAAGCCATCAAGGAAGTTAATGAGGGAAAGTATAATGCTGAAATCAAGGCCGAAAAGACCGAGCTTACTGAAGAAGAGAAGCAAAAACTTGAAGCTGAGAAGAAAAAGCTTGCTGAAGAGATTGAAAAGAGGCGTGCAGAGCTTGAAGCAAAGGCCAAGGAAATCATCTCATCTATGCAGGGCAAGGAGCGCGGTGCAATCAAGGCCAAACTCAGGGAAGCCAACATACCAGATTTGCTCATCAAGGAATTATTGCCTGTTGAAGGCGAAGCAGCTGCAGAAGGGGCAAAGCCTGCTGAAGGCGCTGAAGCCAAGCCAGCTGCCGGAGCTAAGCCTGCTGCAGGAGCAAAACCAGCTGCCGGAGCTAAGCCTGCTGCAGGAGCAAAACCAGCTGCTGAGAAGAAGGAAGCCTCAAAGAAATAATTACTTTACCACATTAATCGGTTTTTTCTCAACAAACGCATTGATATTTTCAATAGTGGTATTCAGTATCCTCAGCATTGCTTCCTTGCTGTTGAATGCATTGTGCTGGGTGATGTACACTTGAGGATTTCTTAGGAGGATATTATTCTGCAATACAGTCTGCAGATCGCATGTCTTCATGAATTCAGGATGCAATAATTCTTTCTCTTCCCTGATGAAACATTCACCCTCCAGGACATCCAATCCAGCATACTGGATTGTTTTGTCTGACAATGCTTTGAGCAGCGCACTGGTGTCAACTATACCGCCACGGGATGTGTTGAGCAGTATAGCTCCTTTCTTGCACATGCCTAATGTTTTGCTGTTCATCAGATGATGTGTATTTTTATTTTCAGGTACATGTAGTGTTATGATGTCTGATTTTCTAAGCAGACTGGGCAATGTTTCATACGTAAACCCATATTTCCGCGCAGTTTTTAGATCATTTTTAGCATCGTACACCAAAACATTCATCTCAAAGCCATTGGCAATCCTCGCTACATGTTTTCCGATATTGCCGCAGCCGATGATGCCTATTGTTTTGCCTTTGAGATCGAAGCCTCGCAGGCCATCCAGCCTAAAATCCCCCTTTCTTGCGCGTTCTATAGACTCTGGAATTTTTCTTGAGATGGCAAGAAGCAATGCAAAGGTATGCTCTGCGACGGTATTTTCTCCATAGGTTGGCACATTGCATACTGTTATTTTTCTATTTGTGCACGCATCAAGGTCAATATGGTCAAATCCAGTTGACATGGTGGCGATAAGCTTTACTTTAGGGAGAAAAGAAAGGAGTTTTTCATCCATGCGGGAATAGATGAATGTTGCTACAATATCAGCATCTGCTACTTTTGATGCATTCTTTTCGCTTAACTTGTCCTTGCAGAAGAAGATTTTATGAGAACCAAGGGACTTGGTGACAAATTCCTTCTCCCAATCTTCCAATTCGAAAAAAGCGATCTTGGCCATAACACTTCTTTGAATTCAGACTATATAAGCGTTTTTGTTCTAGACAAAACCATCACCTTTAAATATAAGTATATTAACTAGTATAAAACAAAGTATAAAAATAAGTATAAAATGGCTACAGAATTCAGGAGAAAGCTATACAAGCGGGGCAGCAGCTATGAGACCACCATACCTATGCCCCTGCTGTTCGCCCTTGAAAAATCCAAGAAGCACAATGTCGTATTCTCTTATGACCCCCAACAGAACAAGTGGTATGTGAAGTTTGAGCGGGAAGAAGAGACAGTTGAGCAGAAAGTGAGGTGAAACCATGAGAAAAAAGACCTGGCAGCATCCATTGCTGGAAACAGAGGAGATCGAGACAGAAGAGGAAATTGAGTTACTGCATATCGCATCATGAAGTATGAAAAATTTGGGTTAGTGGCATTGCTTGCAGCAGTGGTGCTCATGTACAGCCTGTTCATTCCAGGTATTAGTACACTGCAGTCATCTGGAAAGGCAGCGTTAGCCCCGAATGCCACTTGTTTGCCAAATTGGCGGTGCAGCATCTGGAATCCGATGGAATGCCCTGAGAATAACACCCAAACAAGAATTTGCACTGATCTGAATAATTGTACCAATATCAGCAAACCGCCTGAAATCAGGACATGCCGGTTGCAAGAAACAACAACACCTGATACCGAACCACAGAGCCCACCAAAGACAAAATTTATGCTGCCTGTTTTGGCAGTTTTCATCCTAGCAGGTTTGCTGGGCATCGTCATGGTGGAAAGGTCAACATCGAGGAGGAAATTGGAGGAAGAGAAGGCTTCAACTGTCCCTCAGCTGGGCACATTAATCCAGTTGACAGATTATATCAGGCGGGAACTGCAGGGTGGTTACTCCAAATCACAAATCCGCTCCAAATTGTTATTTGAGGGGTGGAATGAATACATGGTGGATAAAGCATTTGACACCCTTAAGTTTGTGCAAGAACCGAAAAGCAAGGGCATCGAATCCCTGCTCGACAAGGACATACGAAAAGAGGCTCATGAAAAATTGAAATCATTTGAGACATAAGGTTTGATAGTTCACTCCCATCTCGGTAACTCTCATTTTAGTCGTTATTTCTCCATCTATAGATTAAATTTATAAAAAGAAGACAGAACTCTGCAGGTATGAAAGAATTTGTAGCCGAAATCATTAAGATTATTCGGGAAAAACATCCTGACAAACAAACCCTGTCCAATATTAAGACAAAGCTTGCCAAGAAACACAAGCTTAAGAGCATTCCGACTGATATCCAGATATACCTCTATGCGTCAAAGGAAGAGATCCCTGAAATAAAGAAATACCTAATTACCAAGCCCATTAGGACCATAGCGGGCGTTTCAATATGCGCCATAATGACAGAACCGTATCCATGTCCGCATGCCATCAAGGGGGTTGGACCATGCACCATGTGTCCTGGCGGTCCTGGCTCAGTCTTTGGCGATGTCCCCATGGCTTATACTGGCAAGGAGCCTGCGACAAGACGCGCAATCAGGAATAATTATGATCCTTATCTCCAGGTCATGAACCGGCTGGAGCAGTATACTGTTCAGGGTCATCTGCCTGATAAATTAGAGGTTATTGTTATGGGTGGCACATTCCCCGCTACACCAAAAAAATATCAGGAATATTTCATTACCAACACCTTCAAGGCAATGAACGATTTTTCACGGTTATTTTTCAAGAAACACGAACTGGATCTTGAACGCTTTAAGAAATATTTTGAGCTGCCCGGAGATATCTATAACAAGGAACGTCTCGTAAGGGTTCACGAAAAATTGTTGAAACTAAAAGGAGATTCAAAATTAGAAGTTGAACAGAAAAAGAACGAAAAAAGCGACATAAGATGTGTATCATTGGTCATCGAAACAAGGCCTGATTTCGGCATGATCCGGCAGGGCAATGATCTTCTAAGATTAGGCTGCACCAAAATAGAATTGGGCATACAGACTATCTATGATGAATGTTTAACTGCCATCAAAAGGGACCATGATGTCGCTGCTTCGATCAAGTCAATAAAGACATTGAAGGATTTGGGATTTAAGCTGAACTTCCATATGATGTTGGGATTGCCAGAATCTTCCATGGAAAAAGACCTGAAATCCCTCCAATCATTGTTTACTATGGAAGAATTCCAGCCAGATATGTTGAAGCTGTATCCCTGCATGGTATTAAGGGGAACAGAATTGTATAAGGACTGGCAGGTAGGAAAATTCAAGCCTATGTCCACCAATGAGGCTGCAGAAGTCATCGCAGAATTCAAGCGGTCTGTGCCGGAATACTGCAGGATCATGCGGGTGCAAAGAGACATCCCTACCTATATGACTGAAGCCGGCGTAGACAAGACCAATTTAAGACAATATGTGGAAAAGATAGTCAATGAAAAGGGCATCAAGTGCAGATGCATACGGTGCAGGGAACCGAAGTCACATCAAATCTCAGGCAAAGTGGAATTAATGGTCAAAAGCTATAAAGCTTCAGATGGCAGCGAATTCTTTATCTCAGCTGATGATGTCAAGAATGATTTCATCCTGGGTTTTGCCAGATTGAGATTCCCTTCCCAATCACTGAGAAAAGAAATAACAAAAGACTCCGCATTGATCAGAGAATTGCACGTCTATGGAGAAGCCATCCAGATCGGCAAGGAAGGTAGGGTCCAGCACAAGGGTATCGGCAAGTCATTGATGAAAAAGGCAGAAGAGATAGCAAAGGAAAACGGAAAGACAAAGATGGTCGTCATCTCCGGCATTGGTGCGAGAGAATATTTCAGGAAGTTAGGCTATAAAAAAGAAGGTCCGTATATGGTTAAGAAGCTCTAGCAGTATACACCAAACTGCCGTTCTCTTTTTTATACAGATCAGGTCTTGCCAACACAACAGCATCACGAAAATCCGGGAATAATTGCTGCTGCATACCTGCAAGCGAGACGTTATATGGCAAAACATTTGATCTAAAGTATCGGCGATTTATTTTTTTAGCCAATTCACTAGGGCTCCACCTATACGTTGCCATTAAATTATCAAGTAACTGATTTGTGGCTTCTTTAGCATTAGGATATCCGTTTCTCTCGTCTTGCTCCCAGAAATTCCTTCCAACATCAAAGTACCATTGTTTGAGATGAAGAGTGGGGTAAGCATCAATCACGGCTTCATACCAATGGCGTTTATACCTTTGTCCTAACATACCGGTTAAACTTGCCTTAAAGGGAAGAACCCCCCTTCGAAAATGTATCTTGCGAAGATATTTTATGATATCCTCCATCCCTCCCCAACCGTTTTCTTTCTGAAGGATAGATATCAATTCTAAGGTAGCGGCCTGAGCATTTTGTCTACCTGTTTTGCCTTGCCAGGTTGCATTGGGGCATTGGTTCATATACCATGGCTGAAAGACCGGGCCATCAATTTTATAACTTTCTTTCAATATAGCATCGAGTTCTGGTTTAAAACTTGTAAGGACCATTTCATAAATTGAATTAAATCTCTGCCGTAGTTTACCGAGCTTGTTATCATCAAAAATATGGCTTGTTACTTTCTGAGGAATCTCTTCAACTGTCCATCTCTGTTTAGGAACACGTCTACCATGTTGACGTTCGACCAATCCATGCGCATCAGACAAAAGCAGAAATCGGATAAGTGATTGCGCATTACCATTTAGGTCATATGATCCGGCAGGTAACCGGTCTATTTCATTGGCAATGCGACGTTTAAAGTTTATTATGGTATCTATTCTTTCCAGATCATCTAAAATCGTTTCTTCAAGCCCCATGCTGCAACGTACAGTTTCAATTGCACTTAAAAATGTTACTAAAAAGTGGTAATAACAAAACCTATTTAAAATAGACAACCACTCTCCTTTGAATGGAAATACCAGAATTCAAACCAAAATTCAAGGAACGATATGAGAAATTAACTGACTGGGAAGCTTTTAGCAAGATATCTCTTGAATTCTTAAGAAGATCCATCAGGATAAATACACTAAAAATAGATATTGAGACCTGCAAAAAGAGATTAGAGAAACGGGACTGGAACCTTACTCCAGTACCCTGGTGCACTGAAGGCTTCTGGGTTGAGCATACGGGAGGGAGAAGAGACATCGGCAACACCACAGAGCACAGCTTAGGATACATCTATGTCCAGGAAGCTGCATCCATGATTCCCCCGATAGTCTTAGCTCCTCAACCAGGTGAAAAAATCCTCGACATGTGCGCAGCTCCTGGCTCAAAAACATCGCAGATTGCCCAATATATGGAGAACAAAGGCATATTGATTGCGAATGACTTCACTGGTTTGAGATTGGCTCCCTTAGGCATCAATCTCCAAAGATGCGGCATCCACAACCAAATAATCACGCAGATGTATGGGCAATGGTTCAAAGATTTCCAATTTGATCGTATACTGGTAGATGCCCCCTGTTCAGGTACAGGCACCATAAGAAAGAGCCTTAAAACCATTAGGATTTGGAACCCCACCATGATAGAGCGATTAGCCGCTACTCAAAAAAAATTGATAGACAATGCATTCAATAACCTCAGGCCAGGCGGAACACTAGTTTATTCCACCTGCAGCTTAGAGCCATTGGAAGATGAATCTGTTGTTGATTCATTATTAAAAGATCACGACAATGCGAAAATAGAGGAAATTGACTTAGGCATAAAAAGGTCACATCCTATCCTAGAATTTGAAAAAGAGAGATATTCAGAAGAAGTTAAGAAATGTCTGCGAATCTGGCCGCAGGACAATAATACTGAAGGTTTCTTTGTTGCAAAAATAAGAAAGACATAATTCTGCAACAAACGAAACTCAATATTTTATTGAATTCTTCGGGGGTTATTATTTTTCTAAATTCCTTTAGTTTTAACAGACGTTTATCTTGCGAAACAATATAATCTGAATTACCAACGACAGCCGCTTCAACGAAAATATTGCCGCTTGGATCATCTTTTACAACATCTATCTTTTCTTTGGGTTCCACTATTTCTAAGTTTTTCAATATTAATCTATATACCCTGCGCCTTTGCACTGAGAGCATTCTTTTTCGCCATCATACACTTCAAGAAACTCTTCCCCGTCTTGTTCACAGTGGGATAATTCAATCTTTCCCCTACCCTTGCACATAGGACATTTTGGCATGACCTCATTCTCTATTACTTAACTTTAATAAATCTTTGTTTTTATGAATTCAAAAACTGCCAACGACTTGCAGTGAAATCTCAGTAGTCTATTTTTGTAGGGTCTTTTTACTGGTCCTATACTTCCCGCCAGCCTTATAGCCGTGATACCTGCGCTTGGCTTTGGTGTCTGATTTTGATTTTCGCGTTCCATATACCTTTAGACTGGGGAGTGGGTCATATGTATCACTTAGTAAAAGTAAGTCATGCGTATACTAATCTCTAATGAATTAGACTAACAGCATGCACTAATAGAAACATTTTTAAATCAGTTTTTCATAGGGCTTATCGGGGATAGAGTGGTAAATGTTGCCATAAATGGCTTTGGCAGGATTGGCAGGCTTCTTCTAAAGGCTGGAATCAACGACAGAAGAATCAAGTTTACATGCATAAATGACCTTGCGGATTCTCAGACTCTTGCTCATCTATTGAAATGGGATTCAGTGCATGGAAAGTTTCCGGGAAAAGTTGAAAGCAAAGGGGATTTGCTCATCGTCAATGGAAAACCAATCAAGATTACTTCCGAAAGAGACCCCTCTAAGTTGAGATGGAAAAATGCGGATGTGGTTGCTGAATGCACAGGCAGATTCAGGACTTTTGAGGATTGCAGCAGGCATCTGAAAGCTGGAGCAGCAAAGGTGGTGTTGTCAGCGCCTCCCAAAGGAGACAAGCCTATTAAGCAGATTGTCATGGGAGTAAACCAAGAATCTTATGATGGAGAGGGCATAGTATCCAATGCATCCTGCACCACAAATTGCTTTGCTCCTATGGCCAAAATTCTTAATGATAAGTATGGTATCATAGATGGTGTCATGACCACAGTCCATTCATACACCGCAGACCAGTTGCTGCACGACGGCCCTCATAAGGATCTAAGGAGAGCAAGAGCTGCTGCATTGAACATTGTGCCCACATCAACCGGAGCAGCAAAGGCTATTGGCGAAGTAATCCCTTCCCTAAAAGGCAAGATCATAGGTTCAGCAATCAGGGTTCCAACCCCCAATGGCTCACTATGTCATTTCGTTGCTGAACTGCCTGCCAAGCAGAACATCTGCATAACCGAAGAAGTAAATGACCTCTTCAAGAAGATGTCAGCGTCTAAATATAAGCATATCTTGGAATATGCAGACGAAGCTTTGGTCTCTTCTGATGTTGTGGGAAATCCGCATTCATGTGTCTTTGACTCAAAACTTACTACATGCGTTGGGAATAATGCAATTGTCGTTGGGTGGTACGACAACGAGTGGGGCTACAGCAATAGGTTGTTGGACGTAATCAAGCTGATAGTCAAGTAGCGAAATATTTATATACCAGTAATAAGCATTAAAGATAATATTAAAAAATATTCAAACAGTTATTATAAATAACTAATATTAATAACTAATACTAGTGTATACAAATTGACTAAGGTCGACGAAGTAATCGTTAAGATAAAAAGCATTCTCAAGGTAGATACCCGTGGCTTAACCATCCAAGAATTGGCTGATTTGACCCATGTTTCTCGCATTACTGCTGCAATGGCACTGATGAAGCTCGAAGGAGCTGGCGATATTGATGTGAGGGCGATTGGTAACTGTAAGTTACACTACTTGAAAAATGGGAAATAACTGCAAAGATTACCTCGAGATAAAGAAGCTTTTCAAAAGAGAGTTAGCCCTCATTGAAAGATCCTACCTAAGGAAGGAAATTCCTGAATCAGGGTATCTTAAGTTGCGGGGGGAGAAGATTGATGGCAAGACAAGGGAGGAATGGATACAAGTTTGTGATGCGGTTGTATCAGAATATCGTCCATCAAAGATACCTGCAGTGGCTGTATTGATACTCTTGGTGGTTGCAGCATCATTCTTCATCTTTAAACCAACCACAATAGGATACGCAACCTATACTAAAGAGATAACGTATTCTGATGAGATAGGAAGGTCCTTTAACGGTTCCTCAGAATATGTGTGGTTTGTGGAGCATCCTGATTTATTGCAGTCAATCAAGGTTTCCGGAAGCATTTATCCATCCACAACTGCCAAAGTTTACATAGATATTGGTGGGGTCGAATATAATCTATTCGATAGCTCTTCAGTGCAAACAATTCAAGCAAGAGATATGGATGTGCAGCCAGTAGCAGACCATATATCCCTGTCCTATGCCTCTGATTCAGTATATGACTCTGATAACAATGGTATAGAGTCCACTTCAGGGCTTATTGATTTTGCAGTTGATTCAGATATTCTCGGAAGCAACCTATGTACAGTGTGGTCTGTTCTAAGTTTGGAAACTAATATCACTACTGCTGCTTGTTATGGAGATGCTGCCTGCTGCGCTTTGAATAGCCTTTCTTCAAGCTCTGATAATTGGAATGATGAGTTCATCCTTAACTATGGTTTTTATGGGGCCACCTATAATAATATAGTCAAGGCAAAGGTATGGAATGCTGATTATGAAGTCAGTGTAGATGATCCTTCTGCAGACATATCGAGCAGCGCCGAAGCCAACCTTTCTGCAGTGTTCATGCCTGACATGGTTGACTTTTCCGATGTTTGTGTTGATACCTGTGTTCCTCTAGGTGCAGGTCAGAGTACCTATCTGTTGCGTATAGAGACTGATGGACCTCTTTCCCTGGATTCCATTGTCTATACTACTCTAGAAACCGTACCCAACAAAGCTCCAACTTGGCAGAGTATCCCTTCACAAAGAAAAACACCAGGAGAATTATTCACCATCAACTTAAGCAACTATGCTTCAGACCCAGACAATGATTCATTGACCTTTAAAGCTTCAGCAGCAGATAATATTTCTATTACCATAGCAAATGGTATAGCAACAGTACTGCCAGATAAAGGCTATACTGGCAGTACCTTTATCTTCTTCACCGCAAATGACTCCATTGCCCTGGCAGTTTCTAACACTGTAGAGCTAAACTTCAAGCCTTCTGCTGATGTAAACAAATCAGAAGAAGTGAAGCAAGGCATTGCAGTCTTAGGCAAACCAGTAAAATGGACTAAAAATGTTAAGTTAAACAATTCTGCTTCAAATATCTCCATTAACATCTCCAAAGAAGCATTGAACTTTACCATAAAGAGCATCGGAAGAGGATTGGACTACGAAATCTCCGAAGAAAAGATAACCGTAATATCCGATGGAGAAAAGAAAACTAAGGATGAATACGAAGCAGAGAAACGAACCGAGATCATAGACAAGGAGATAGAAAAGTTAAACAAGAAGAAGATAGAAAAAGCTTTGGACAAGGAAGCAGTCAAAAGCATAAACAAGGAACTTGCCCAATACCAAAGCGAGAAAAACACCTTAACTGGCTTTGCGATCCTAAATAACCGCAACGGATTGTTAACTAAACTTCTGGAAAATATCTTCAATGTCCGCATAACCGGCTTAGTGGTTGCTGATGAGCCAGTCTATGAAGTTACCAACGCAACTGAGATTATCATACAAGAGAACGTAGCTGAAATTGAAGTAGAATACTACACTGAAGGTCCGTATGCAGTTGAGAAGAACACTTCATCAGGCAAGAACATTACCATAATTTCTGAAGTCCATTATGAAGAAATTTTAGCTTATACCACACTGCCTCAGGAAACCAAAGAAAGCAAAATAATCCTGAACTGGATTGTCAACAACTCCAAACAGCAGGTTGATTTCGAAGCCTTTGACACCAATGATAATGGAAACATAGACTACATCCAGTGGATTGTTCCTCGTTTAAGCAACCAAACCTATGAAATAATCTTGATAACAAAGGCATACGAACTGGATGAAAATAGAACTTTAGTAAGGGATGTTTATGATTATGTACGTACCCAGGACTTCAATTACACAACTATAGAAGCAGGAAATTATGTTAGAGTTACTTTTGAGCAAATCCTTGATAAAACTAAGGATATTACGCTTTATGCAAGAGCCAATAACTCAAATGAATCCCCCAGAATTGAAGTGTATCTAGAGAATAGTTCAACTTTAATCACAACCTTTGAGAACATAAGCGATGCAGCCTATTACCAAGTATTGCTGGTCAACCTCATAAACAACACTGACACCTTTGACCTAAAGATAGTCAATGCATCTGTTGATTTTGATTACATTGTGGATCCAAGCTTGATCTATAAATATAATGCAAGCGCCAATATTGGTTCTGGTTCTGATAAATGGTTCAACAGGACTGAGTCGAAGAATAAAACTGGCGTAAGTTTAGACGCTCCCATCCTATTCATGAACTTCAACAAGCCGAATGAGGGGACTTATCTTCAGGATAATTCCATTAATAATATCTTCGGGACAATAGTTGGAGCAACATATTCAGCTTCAGCGGGTTATGATGGAAGCGGTGCTTACACCTTCGATGGAAATGACTATATAAACTTACCTGCCTTAACAATTTTTGATACACAAAGGTTAACAATCTCTGCGCGTGTATATTCCACTGATTATGCCACTGGCGGAGGCATGCATATTTTTGAAAAAGGAAGCGTAAACACCCAGTATTCATTCTTCTTTAGCCCATTTGGACCTGATATGATATTTAGGACCTATAATAGTGGTGGTACGAGCGACGACTTATCTTGTCTGTTGTCGACTGCAGGAATTTCTAACAGCAATTGGTATAATGTCGTTGCAGATTACAATGGAACTGCTAAAAGCATTTACGTAAACGGAGTCCAGAAATGCAGTAAATCATATAATCAGACTTTGAAAACCGGATTAGGAACTGCAGAAAGGATAGGTGCCTATGGTGGAGGTTCACCAGCTTATTATTTCATTGGTACTATAGACCAAGTTCAAGTTTGGGACAGGGCTTTAACCCCACATGAGATTAAGTTATTGAACGGCACAGTTCCTAATTCACCTTTAAACGCCTCAAAACAAATCGGCAAATACGCTCGTGATGGCTTCTTCAGGACAGGAGTTTTCTACAATAAGTCATCTACATACTGGAACATCACCTTAAACATAGCTGATTCTGATGGAGATATAACCTGTCTCAACACCTCAGTAACGTGCAATGGAGGAATCAATACCAATTACTCCAAGCTGGTCTCTTATTGGGACTTGGATTCTGGTGGCACGAATAGCAGCCCTAATGGCGATGAGAAAGGCAAGAATGACGGGATAAATGTAGGAACAAACAATGCGACAGGTTTGTCGTCGGGTGCGATGAGATTTGATGGGGTGGATGATTTAGTGAATGTGACAAGCGGTGTAGGGATACCGCAAGGTGGGGCAAACTTTACATTATCAACTTGGATATATGCCAATAAAATACAAACTGCTGGAGCAATCGGATGTTACATTTCATGGGGTAAAGCAACATCGCCTGCTGGCGGAGATAGGTTTGGAGCATGTATAGAGAATGGCGGTGCGTCGGTATATATCAGTTCTTATGGAAACGACGTCAAGACAACAACAGCGATAACCAGCGGAGCTTGGCACCATATTGTTGTTGAAAGCACAGCAGGAGCAATTACACCAACTGGAATTAAAGTTTGGGTTGATAATGTAGCTCAAACATTGACTGCAGCTTATGGTGGAACAACCTTAAATATTAATGGAGCTAATATTATGATGGGGCAATTACATCCAAATTTATTGTACGGCTTCAACGGCACCATCGATGAAGTCCTCATCTACAATAAATCTTTATCAGTAGCAGAAGTTCAGGCACTTTACAAAGCAGGATTAAGCCAGCACGCCGAGGCTAATATAACGCTA
>Ga0209542_10006139_pt1 | contig 23545 bp, 21 predicted proteins | sample RifCSPhighO2_01_FD_184028 | JGI IMG/M metagenome (GOLD analysis project Ga0209542, IMG submission 184028) | Soil microbial communities from Rifle, Colorado - Rifle CSP2_plank highO2_0.1 (SPAdes) (version 2) | ecosystem: Environmental > Terrestrial > Deep subsurface > Rock core/Sediment ... | reverse complement strand
GGATCGCGTATTGCAGAGACCAGAAGACCTTTTGCATCATAAGGATTTGACGGGATAACAACCTTCAGGCCTGGCGTGTGAGCATAGTGAATTTCCGGGCTGTCTGAGTGGTGCTCCAGCGCCCTGACTCCGCCGCCGTATGGAAATCTAAGAACCAACGGAACTGTAAGTCTTCCTCTGGTTCTTGTCCGCATCCTGGAGGCATGATTGATCAACTGGTCTAGCATTGCCAGGCTGAAGCCATCAAACTGGGCCTCGCAAACAGGCCTGAATCCATTTATTGCGAGGCCTATTGAAGCACCGATTATCCCAACCTCAGCAAGAGGCGTGTCAATTACCCTATTCTCTCCGAATTTCTTTAGAAGCCCTTCTGTAACTCTGAATACCCCTCCGTCTGCCCCTACATCCTCCCCAAGGACAAGAACTGTTTTGTCCCTTGCCATCTCCTGCATCAGTGCCTGGTTGATTGCCTGAACAAGATTAAGCTGGGCCAAGCAACTCCTCCTCCTGTTCTGAAATTCTTTTCGTCTTCTCCGCGTAAGTGTATTTGAAAATATCCTTTGGATCAGGAGCGGGCATAGACTCCATCTTCTTAACTGCATCCAGTATCTTCTTCCTGAAGTCCTCCTGCATCTTCTTTTCATATGCAGCTGTCCACAATTTCTTTTTCTTCATGAAGATTCTGAGCCTGTCGATTGGATCTTTCTTCTTCCACTGCTCCACCTCCTTCTTGCTTCTGTACTTGGAAGCATCATCGGCTGTTGTATGGTCCGCAATTCTGTAGGTGAAACATTCTATCAATGTTGGACCTTTTCCTGCCCTCGCCCTGTCAATGGCTTCCTTTGTTGCCCTATAGACTGCAAGAACATCATTGCCATCAACCTGTATTCCTGGAAATCCGTAGGCAAGAGCCTTTTGCGCAAGGGTTTCTGAAGCAGACTGCTTCTCTCTGGGAAGAGAAATCGCCCATTGGTTGTTCTGGCAGACAAATACAACCGGAGCCTTTAACACCCCAGCAAAGTTCAACGCCTCATGAAAGTCCCCTTTTGATGTTGCGCCGTCTCCGAAATAAAATTGCCGCGGTTTTTTCTTTTCTTAATCTTGAAGCCCAGGCAATTCCAACACCGTGAACAGTCTGCGTTCCCACGGGAATCGCTATCGGCAAGCAATTTGATCCCTCCGGAATAATCATGCCTCTCTCATCCCCGGCCCAATACATGTAGAGATTTTCTGCGGAGAATCCCCGCATCATCATTGCTCCGTTTTCCCTGAAGCAGGGAACCATCCAATCGCCTTTCTGCAGGGCAAAAGCAGATCCAATCTGCGCAGCTTCCTGTCCGCGCATTGGGGCATATGTGAGTATCCTTCCCTCCCTCTGCAGTGAGAGGGCGGTGTCGTCGAAAATTCTCGTTAGAACCATCCACTCATACATTTTCTTTATTTTTGCCGCAGAAACTTTCGGCATCAACTTCTTGTCTAGCTTGCCTTTCTCATTCAGAACCTGCAAATATTTTACTTCGCCCTTGAAAGCTGTCTTTAGAGGCATAGTAGCTATTGGAGAATCTGGTATAAAAACTATTTCCCTTGCGCCCATTTCTTAAGGTTCTCGTAGGAGGTCTCACCGCATATTATCTTGTCTGTCTTCTTGTTTATGAAGAAAGGGACACCCAGGCATCTGCCCCTGGGAAGCTGCGCGAATATTTTGGCGTTCTTCTGGTTGTGCCAGACCTCCAGGCGATCAACCTTGATTTTGATTTCTTTCTCAAGCTTGTCTACAAGAGGGTCCATCGTATGGCAGTGCGTGCATTCTGTACCGTAGAACATTATAAGATATGACATGTAGAATATTGTCGAGAAGTTGTATTTAATGATTACATTTTATTTAGGTCTTCTAACGGCAGGAACTTTTCTATAAAGCAATCAAATTGCAAGCTCCTTTCTGGCAGATTCTGAGTTCTCTCCGGAAAAATCCATATTTGGAAGCAAAATCCTATCTTTATTCTTTGCTGTTTTTAGAAAATCCTTTATGTCTTGAAAATATTTATTAGAAGAGCAGATTCTCATAGCTCTGCCGCCTCTTCTTCGCAGGAGGAACAGACCCATTTTCCATTGATCATCTTCAGCTCTTCGTTGAAATTTCCGCAGAGCTCGCATTCGCCCTCGGTTGCTTCAGGCACGCCTTCGCCCTCCTCCTCCGCGAACAACCTCTCCCTTAGAATCTCTATCGCTGCCGGAGCGGTCTTCGCTATCTCCCTGTCGGAAAGTATTCCAACCAGCTTCCCTGCCTGCATGACCGGAAGCCTTTCGAAACCATGCTTGACCATCAGGCGCGCTGCATCTGCTATGTCCCTGGACGGTTCGATAGCAATGACAGGAGATGACATGATCTCTTTCAGCCTTATTGTTGATGCCGACCTGTCCTTTGCAGTTATCTTGGTCACCACATCCTCCCTCGTAACAACACCGACAGGCGTCTTTCCCTCCATTATGACAAGAAGCCCGACATCCTCCTCCTTCATTATCTTGGCTCCCTCTTCCACACTCTGCTCGGGTTTGGCGGTAACAACCCTGTTAACCATTGCATCTTTTACTTTGATATCTGTCGGCATATTTTAGAATGAAAATGCCAGACATTTAAAGTTATGTTTTCTTCAGAATACGACATAATGGGTAAAGCTTATAATACTCTACGGCAATAGTCTATGTATGGATAAGAAAGAAGTCGATAGGGAAAGTCTGGCAAATAAAATTGCAGGAGAAATAGTTATGAGCCCCTCTCCTGGCAAGACAATACAGAAGTGGAGAGGGATATTCAAGATTTCGCAGAGGAAACTTGCCGATGAGATGAAGATGATGCCATCTGTTATTTCCGACTATGAGAAGGGGAGGAGGAGTTCTCCAGGCTCAAAGGTAATAAAGAAGATTGTTAACGCGCTAATCTCGTGCGATGAGAGGGAAGGGGGCAATGTTGTAAGGGAGTTCGGCAATATTTCCGGGAAGAACGCGTATTCTGATGCTGTTATCGACATAATGGAATTCAATAAAGCTGTTTCCGTCAAAGATTTCTGCAGGACACTTGGAGCCAATCTGGTCACAGGCGATTCGGAAAAGGAGGTCAATGGTTATACGATTGTGGACGGGGCGAAGGCAATAGTAGAGATGCCTGCCTTTGAGCTTGTAAAGCTCTATGGAGCAACAAGCAAGAGAGCCCTGATTTTTGTAGGCACAAATACTGGAAGGACCTCCCTTGTGGCAATAAAGGTAACAAACCTTAGGCCTGCCCTCGTTATAGTTGAGAGCGGCAGTGGTTCAGCAGATCCGCTTGCAAAGAGGATAGCTGACATTGAAGGCATACCGCTCGCTGTTCTAAAAACAGTCAATGCAGAGAACGTTAAACAGATATTGAGAAGAAACTACTCCTAGACCCCCCTATTTCTTGTCGAACATGATTTACATTATTAATTATTGTTATAATTATAATTATAACATTGTTATAGGAAGTATAGGTAGTAGTATCTTGAGTTTCCTAGAGAAACAAAGTCCTAAAGAAGGCAAGGGGTGTTATAAAAATCTCCATAGGAAACAGGGGTCAATGTCTTTCATATGAACATTTTTCTTCATTTTACTCGTAAATTCCCATGTTTCCATAGGAAACGATGGGGTTCACGTGAAGTTAGATATTTATATGGTAACGCCTTCTATCATTCTACTTCAAAGGAAATGGAGGTTGTTCGCATGGATGTTTTATCACCACAAGCTAATACTGTCACTTCACAGCTCTTCTCAAAATATCTTGAGAGCCAGCCTCTTTTTTCCAATAGAACCATACTCTCCGCCTCTTTCACTCCTAATAGGATTCCACACAGGGAAAAGCAGATAGCGGATCTTGGAAGAATAGTTGCCCCCGCCTTAAAGGGAGGGAAGCCTAGCAATGTTTTTATCTATGGGAGGACTGGGACCGGCAAGACGCTTGTTGCGAAGATGGTTTTGGATGAGCTGGAGAGGGCAAGTGTTCAGACATCCTACAAGGCAAAGACCTTCTACATCAACTGCAAGATGAAGAAGGTTGCAGACACAGAGTATCGTGTACTGTCCCATCTCATGTCCCAGTTCGGCAAGGAAGTTCCCTTCACAGGCCTTCCGACAGACCAGCTATATTCTATGTTCTTCAAAGCATTAGATGAGGAGGAGAGAACAGTCATACTTATCGTTGATGAGATAGACAATCTGGTTGAGAGAGTGGGTGATGAGATACTATATAATATCACCAGGGCCAATCATGAATTGAAGAAAAGCAGGCTTTCGATCATAGGAATTACCAATAATCTTGCATTCATAGAGAATCTTGACCCGAGGGTAAGGAGCTCTTTGGGCGAAGAAGAATTGGTTTTTGCCCCCTACAATGCGGTGCAGCTTCAAGAGATCCTGAAGGAAAGGGCTTACATCGCATTTGAGGTTGGAGCGATTGCGGACGGGGTAATAGAAAAATGCTCTGCCCTTGCCGCCCAGGAGCATGGGGATGCAAGGAGAGCCCTTGACCTGCTTAGGGTTGCTGGAGAGCTTGCTGAGAGAGCGGGCGACCGGAAGATAGAAATCAGGCATGTTGATCTGGCAGAGGAGAGGATAGACACTGACAGGGTTGTCGAGATCGTAAAGGCGCAGCCAAGGCAGAGCCAGATTGTCTTATGGGCCATAATGAAACATATAGAGGGCGGAAGAAGGGAGATCGAGACCTCTGAAATAATTGATCTGTATAGGGAGCTCTGCAAGGCAAGCGGGCTCCGGGAGCTTACACAGAGAAGAGTTTCTGATCTGATAGCAGAGCTTGACATGTTCGGGATAATTTCGTCAAGAATTGTATCGCATGGAAGGTACGGAAGAACAAGGGTTGTGTCCCTTCCGCTTTCCGATTCTGTTCATAAGAGACTTAAAGCTGCGCTGTCACAATACTTCTAGGTTATTATGTTTCCTCATGAACAGTTTACAAGCCTAGGAGTTCTGGTGACGCCTGGCGCGGCAAGATTTCTGGAAGGGCTCCGCGGCCCTGACATAAGCAGGATAATCAAGCTTGTGGAGGATGAAAGGCCCCTGGTTCTTTCTGAAGACCTTCTTGCGAGATTTCTCAAATCGCATGATTACAGAATAATCAACACACTGGATGTAAAGAAAAGATTTACAATAAATGATTTTGTCAGGTCTGTGAATGAAAAATATAATTTTCTCCAGGGCCTGCTTGCGGAAAGGATCGGGAACGAAAAGCTCGTTTCAATAAACAAATGTGAAGACGGAAAACTTTCAATAATAGGAAATATCTGGAAAATCAGCGAAAGCGACGGGGGATATCTTCTGGATGTTGAGGATCCCACCGGAAAACTTCAGGCCAGTGCAAGCAAGGACATAGGATCAAGGCTAAGGGAGGAGGATGTAGTTGTGCTGACGGGAGAGCTTTCCAACAATGTCTTTCGAGTTGAGAATATAGTGCACCCCGACATCCCAATTCAGGAACCTAAGCTGACCAATGCTGACGTGTCATTGGGCTTTATCACCAGCATGCGAACAGGAAGGAACTCCGTGGATTTTCTGTTTGCATTGGACGAGAAGATAGCGGAGGAGTTCGCAGCTGGAACGGTTTTCCTCCTCTCCGACAAGAAGCGGGTGAAAAATAACATCGTGCCGATAACCAACCCCTCCATGGTTGAAATAAACGGCATAAGAGTTCTGTTTGTTTTGGGCCAGAACCCGCTGGATATGATAAAGAAAAGATTTCTCAGGACCAAGCACGCATTTTTCTTGCTGAAGGACATTCCGGACATCGTGGTAACCGACATACCAACGGTTCCCAACTACAAGGGCATAACCTTCATCCAAACGCAGAACATAATAAACCTGAAAAACCGGGAAATTTCGTTTGTTATGTAGAGCAGATAGTCTTATATTTCTTCGTTGCGAACTCGAATAATGAAACTCCAGATTTTTGATTGCGATTATACGGTGCTAAACAACAAGCCCCTGCTAAGGATATTCTGCAAGACAGAGGACGGGAGCAGCGTTTGCATCTTCTATGACAAGTACCTTCCCTACTTCTACCTCCTTCCTAGAAAAGACGTTTCTGTCCATGATCTTGTATATGAGGCAGAGAAGAACGGGCTGCAGGCAGAAATTGTCAAGAGAATTTTGCCGATCGGATACCACAAAGATCCTGTGGATGTCCTGAAGATCACAGGGCGCGACCCCTCGAAAGTTCCTGAGATCAGGGAATTCTTCAGGAAGTGGGCAGACCCGTACGAGGCTGATGTGCTTTTCAAGTACCGCTTCATGGTTGATTTCGGCCTGAGAGGAATGTCTTGGATGGAGGCGCACGGAAGGCCTACAAACACCAACACGGTTACATGCAGGGCTTTCGATGCGGATACAATTGTTCCCATTGAGGCCCTCAAGAACGCACCGCTCAAGTACCTGTCTTTTGACATAGAGTGCATCCATAAAGAAAATACTATTCCAGAATCCTCTAAGGACCAGATAATAATGATATCGCTCGCATTTTCCCCCTCGTACCAAGGGAGGGAGAATATGGTTCTTGTTGCAAAGAGAAAACAGCTAAAGGACGCAACAGTTTTTGACGGAGAAAAGGAGATGCTGGAGAAGTTTTTGGAGATAATTAAAACATATGACCCAGACATTCTTTGCGGATACAACATCCAAAATTTCGACATACCATACATACTGGACAGGCTGGATGCGAACGGTCTCAGCAAAAACATCGGGCGCGGCGACAAGGTTCCGTTCACAAGAAAGTTTGGACAGTACCAAGTCACGCCTGTTCTGGGGAGAGTAGTTATAGATCCCTATTTCATAATCAAAAACCTTTCCATCTATGACCAGCCCATCAGATTCAAGAGAAACGACCTTTCGACTGTGGCAAAAGCCACGCTGGGAATGGACAAGCTTGAGATGAATCACAATGAGCTTATCCGTATCTGGAAGAGCGGCGGGCTTGAGGATCTGCAGAGGCTGGTTGAATATTCCAGAAGAGATGCAGAGCTTGCCCTGAAGCTTGTCATAACCAGAAAGCTTGTGGATATGGACAAGTTCATAGAAACTGCCAAGCTCAGCGGGCTGCTGCTTCAGGATGTTATCGGCGGGCAGTCAGCAAGGCATGAGATGGCGCTCTTCCATGAGGTCAAGAAGAGAAACATCCTGATGCCACCTAAGCCTTCTATAAACTATGGCGAGAGGAGCGATCTCAAAGGGGCTCTAGTACTGGAGCCTGCAATAGGACTGCATAAGGACTGCTCGGTTCTTGTTCTTGATTTCACTTCCCTATATCCCTCCCTCATCAGATCCAGAAACATCTGCACGACCACGCTTCTCCTGAAAGATGAGGATGTTCCTCATATGACGGCCCCTGGAAACATAAAATTTGTCAAGCCTGAAGTAAGGCAGGGTGTGCTGCCTTATGTTGCAGACTTCCTTTTCAAGAGCAGGGCTGCTGTGCGGGAGCAGGCCAGAAGGGAGTCAGATCCAGAGAAGAGAAGAATACTGGAGGCAAAGCAGTATGCGCTGAAGGGAATGACTGTTTCCCTGTGGGGCTACATAGGATTCGCAGCCGCGCGTTTTCATAACCCGCAGGTAGCTGCCGCAATCACAGGATGGGGAAGGGAGAACCTGGAGTTCACAAAAAATCTTGTAGAGAAGTCGTATCCTGTGAAGGTCATTGCTGGAGACACCGATTCGCTTTTCATGAAATGCAATATAACAGACATGGAGGAGGCGCAGAAGCTGGGAGAGGAGATAGCCAATTTCGTAACATCCCAGCTGGAAGGGCTGCAGCTGAAGTTCGAGAAGATATTCAAAACAATAATTATTCTTACAAAGAAGCGCTATGCAGGCTGGTACTTTGAAAAAACTCCGCTCGGCTGGAGGGAGGGTATAGACATGAAAGGAATAGAGACTGTGAGGCGTGACTGGTGCACGCTGACATCAGAGGCATCGAAGACTGTCCTGGAAATAATCCTGAAAGAGGGGGATATCAACAAGGCCCTCAACTATGCGAGGGGCATTGTGCGTGATGTTGTCAGCGGCTCAGTTGATGTCGAAAAGCTGGTTATCATAAAGGGCGTTACAAAGATGCCGTCATCGTACAAAGGCATCCAGCCCCATGTCGAGGTAATGAAGAAGATAATGGAAAGGGATCCGACGAGGCGCGATGTGGTAGGAGAGAGGATCGGATATGTAATAGTAAAGGGGGACCAACTGCTTTCCAAAAGGGCAGAGGACCCTGATTACGTAAAGAAGAACAAACTGCAGATAGATCCAGAATACTACATTGAAAATCAGATACTGCCTCCACTAGAGAGGATCTTCGAGGCATGCGGAATTTCCAGAAATGAGATTGTCCATGGATTCAAGCAGCATACGCTGGCAGGGGTATTCGGCAATGGATCAAGGAAGGATATCACTCTGAAGGACTTCGATGGAATAAGCTGCAGCAGCTGCGGTGCCATATTCTCCATTCCGCCTCTGTCCGGCATTTGCGCAAGCTGCAAATCTTCCGGCCTGCAGTTTGTCCATAATGGAATATCAGGCCAGATGGTCTCCCTTTCCTAGATTGTCCTTATTCCCAAGAACCAGAGAGCTGTCGGAGCTATCAGGCATCCCATAAGGTGTGTTCTTCCCGTGTCAAACCTTATGGGTATGTAGCCTACAGCCGCAGAGAGCAGCAGCACAGCAAGGCCGAAAGCTCCGGTCAGGTATATTACCAAAAACACTATGAACGCCATGACGCATGCAGACACAATCCTTTGGTCCAGCTTGCTTATCATATTGACCATGGACTTTCCCATTTTGAGTGTCAGAAAAAACGAAACCACAGAAACGAAAAGCAGTATGCCTAGAAAGGTCATCAGCATGAAAAGATCAACCTTTACAAGATTGCTTATCGCCACGGCAATGCCAGACCTCGGGTTTCCAATGATTGATATTGCAAGCACTGAATAGACCAAGTCAGAGGCGTTTATTGCCCCGAGCGTTGAGAGAAAAGTTTTGCCGCCGCCCTTTAATTTTGCAGATTCCATGACAATCAGGGCAATCTGCGATGCGCCAACTCCAGGGAGCAGTCCCGCAAAACCTCCTGCAACTGCTCCAGATACTACCGGATATCTGATTTCCCTAAGGTCTACTTCAGAAGGATTTGCATCCTCCAAATACCTTATTGTGCTTTTTGACCTTGCCATCTCGATGAGCGCAGGAATGCCAAACAAGCCGCTCAGCAGGGGGAATATGAAAGAGTCAGAGAAGCTAAGCGATGCCAGCCCCAGAAGCGAGGACAGGAGGAGTGCAAAGAGGGCATAGATCATCGAGCCCTTCTTCTCTCTTGATATTCCGTATATCGCTACAGAAATTAGAACAGCGGGAATGAATGCCTTCATGCCCGCATATGCTGTGGACATTATCAAGTAGAAGACTGGGATAAGGAGTATTGCTAGAACAACGCCTCCCAGATGGCCTATGGAGAATGACATCAATGCCTCATACCCCCTTCCCTCCTTCTGCATACTCTCAGCGGGGGAGACTGCCAATGCGGTTGTCTCTTCCGCAGACCTGAAGAGCAGCGTTGGAATGGACGAGAAGAAGATATTGCTTATTCCCATTGACAGAATAGTTAGAGCAAGCACTATCGGGTCCAGAAATGAAAGGAGCAGCAGAGCAGGAGGTATCAGGGTATTTGGATGTATGCCTGGAAGCAGGCCCGCCACAGAGCCTAACATGATGCCGAAGAACACCCAAAACAAGGCCTCAAGCATCCAAATAATTTAGGTTTCCTCAGCTTATAGTCGATTCACTCTATGGGGAGTTAATTTTTGTATATTCCTTTAAGAGCAGGTTTGCTGCAATTTTAGTATGGGATTTTTCGGCAAAAACTTCAAGGAGATACTTACCTCTGAAATGGTTTCACTGCTTGGAGGACTTTTCGTAGGCACCGTACTTGCCGTCTATGCAGACAAGCTGCTTTTGATACCAGGCATGCTTCTCCTCCTTCCGGGCTTTTTGGAAATGAGAGGAAACATAAGCGGATCGCTTGCCTCCAGGCTCAGCTCGGGACTGTTCCTTGATGTGATAAAGATCAACAGACCAAGCAGAAGGATAGTCAGTGGAAACCTTCTCGCATCGTTTTTTCTCGCCATCGTGGCGTCGCTGGCGCTAGGTGTCATTGGATTCATTTTCAACTACTTCGTTTCAGGAATATTCTACCCTAGGATTATATTTCTTCCGCTTATTGCTGGCATCATTGCAAATGCCGTTGAGATAGTCCTGACATTTTCAGCCACTTTCTACTTTTTCAGGAAGGGGTATGATCCAAACAACATAATGGGCCCTTTCATTACAACCACCGGTGACATAAGCAGCATACTTTCGCTGCTGATAGCTATAGTGATAATATGAGACACCACATAAGGAGGCACTTGGAGCGGCTAAGAAAGATGGAGAGAAGAAGATACCACCATCTAATACACAAGCTGCATAAGAAACACCACATATCCAGGAAAACTCTTTTCTATGTCAAGGAGTATGGCCCGCACACGAATGTCCCAAGGACAATAATAAGGGAGAGCGTCAAGATACTGCTTCTCGCGTCAATAGTAAGCTCGGTGGGCGGCTTTGCGCTTGAGAGCATAAAGAACACGTTCCTTACCCTGACGCCTTTCATTATCCTGCTTCCGCTTCTCAACAACATGATAGGAAGCTATGGAACAATATTTTCCTCCAAGATATCTACAATGCTCCATGAGGGAAAGCTAAAATACACATTAATGCGCTCAAGGGACCTGCGCGAGCTTTTCCTTACAATACTTCTCACGGCTGTCATAACATCCATTGTAGGCACGTCTCTTTCGCTCTCAATAGCGTTTCTCGCAGGAAGCTTCTTAGACCACGCGCTTATACTCAAAATATTCCTTGTGTCCTTGGTGGATGTTGTATTGCTTGTTGGAATATTGTTTTTTGTGTCCCTTTTCGGAGGCCTTTACTTTTACAAGAAGAACGAGGATCCAAACAACTTTCTCATACCCATAACGACATCCATTGCAGATTTCGGCAACATGATGATTCTGGCGTTTCTCATAATCTATTTCTTCTAGGATTTGTCTTCTAAAAGCTTCTCTATGACAGTTCCGAACGCGGGCCTTGTTATGAGAACGCCGATCAGCACTCCCATCATTGTAACTATCGCAAAGCCCTTCATTGCCCCTATACCTATGAAAAGAAGAGGGAGCATCGCTGCAATCACGGTTGCTGCCGAACTGAAAATAATGAAGAAGGCTGATTTTATTTTCTGCCTTACAGTATAGGCCTCGCCTTTTATGCCGCCCAAGGTTTCATCCAATATCATAATCTGCGCGTCTATTCCTGTTCCCACTACTGCGATGATGGCTGCTATTGCGACGAGGTCAAGTGTCCAGCCTATCATTGCCGCGCCCCCCAGGATCACTATAACCTCGCTCAGGCCTGTAAGCATAACAGGTATGGTTAACTTTATTGACCTGTATCTTATGAACACAACTATCCCAACAGCCAGTATTGCAAGCAGCCCTGCGAAAACAGACGAGCTTATGAAATTCCTTCCCAGAACAGGGGATATCGTATCGCTTTTTACTATCTCAAGCCCCACAGGAAGCGCTCCCGACTGGAGGATGCTCTGCAGGAAGATTTTTTCTTTCAGGGCCTCCTCTTTTGTATTTTCACCCCCGGTTATCGAGGGCTCAGTCAGCGCCTTTCCTGCAAGATCAGCTGCAATGGAGAGCGTTGTTATGGATTTTTCATCAAGATAGAGCTGAAGAGGGCTTTCCAGATATGAAGGGCTCGCAGGAGATATTCCTAGACCGCTTGTAACTTTTGCAAAATTATCAGCGCCCTTCTGTGAAAGGAATACCTGGAAGTTGAATTGCCAGAAGCTTCCCTCAGAAAATACCCTGGAGACGCACACATTGGGCTGGTCCACTATGCAGACTGTTCTTATGTCGTCTCCCGTGAAGGTAGTGAAGAGCAGGAATGCCTTGCCTTCTGTTATGTTCTGAAGCACGAAAGGCACGCCATCAAGCATGGAGCTCTCATTCATGCCTATCATGCTCCCTTCAAGCTCTATGCTGGAATTTGTTGCCTTGATGGTGTAAGTTTTTGTTCCGAACTTCAGCGTTCCATTGCCCTTTGCAATATCAACTGTTCTGAATATCTTTCCTTCAAACTTGCCTTGTTTTGCCAAAAGATCCTTAACGTCGCCCTCTGTTCCGCCAGCAACCTCCACCTGTATGTAGCCGCTTCCGCTGACGTCCTTCACGATCTGAAACTTTGTCTCCTTCAGTCCGAAGACATTTATCCTTGTCTCCAGAGTCCCGAGTATCTGCTCAAGCTCTGCGGAGCTTACATTGCCCTTGGGTTCCAGAAGAACCCTTGTTCCTCCGACAAGATCCAATCCCAGCTTCAGCCTGCTGCTGTCTGGCTTTGCAACCACTATTCCGAGCGATCCTCCCTTTCCGTCAACAAGCTCGAGCTTTCCGGAGTGTATGAATCGTATCACTCCAGTATAATTTTCAAATTGCAGAAGATCCTCAGGCGAGGCTATTTCCTTTTCGTTCATCCATGTTATAATCTCCCCGGCCTTTAGCTTCCCGTAAAACGGGGAATCGGAATCTATGGATTTTACCGCGACGCCCTTCTTATCCACAGGAACTATCAGATAGAGCGACCCTATGACAAATAGCAGAAGCAGAAGAACCTTCCAGTATTTTAGTATCTGCATCAGACCACCTTCCTCTCAAGATACCATTTCAGCAGGTGCGCGTTCAGGATCCATGTGTTCGGTATGTCGATTATCAGGCCGATCAGAAGCGTTGAGGCTATCTGGCTTATGGTTGCTGATCCGGAGATCAGGAACAGGGTTGCCACCGCTGCAGCGGCCGTGCCGATCATTGTCAGGCCCGTCTTCGCTGCCATTATCATCCTTTCGTTTATTGTTCCCTCATGCCTCTTCAGCACACGGCTTGTCAATAGAACGTTGGTGTCAACGCTGAAGCCTGTCAGCAGCAAGAGCGCTGTAAAGGTTGCGAGCGAGAGCTTTATCCCTAACAGCTGGGAGATTGCGAACGTCTCTATTATGTCTGCGAAGCCTGCCAGAACTATATAGAAGCTTGGCATGGGTTTTTTGAATATTATGAATATGGTTATGGCCATGAAGAGGAACGCCACAAGCAGAACTATTTTTGCCTGGTCTAAGAATGACCCGCTCAGGCTGGGACCAACGCTCTGGACAGAGGTTAATGCATATTTGTAGCCGTTTGATTCCAGCAGACCTGTAACAGTGTCGGCTGACACTTCAGAGGGAACATCTATTATCAGCGTGTACGAATTGCCTGAGCCCGACACTCTTACCACTCCGCCCAGCGGCTTTATCAGATTCTCCAATGCCGCCGCGTCTGGCCTGATGCCTGATTCCAGCATGATCTGCGTTCCGCCCTTGAAGTCTATGTCCAGGTTGAGGTTGCCTGTGAAGGTGATGTATGCCACATACAGCAGAGACGCGGCCAAAAGCAGTATTGGTATCGCGATTGGCCATTTCTTGTTTAGAATATACTCCCCAAGTCTCATCATGCTGTCTTATCGTTTAGGAAACTATATAAATCTACCCGAATTGAACTTGTTTTATGCGCGTTTGTGTAATAGGCTGCGGGATAAACGGCGGGTACATTGCATGGAAGCTTGCAAAGTTGGGCCATAGCGTTACGGTTTATGACAAGAAAACCACATTTGAGGATGTTGTTTGCTCTGGCTTGATATCAAGGAGGCTTTGGGACTTCATACCCGAAAACAGGAAGCTCGTAGACAGCGGGATTGATTATATGCTCCTTCATTTTCCTAAGAAAATAATGAGGGTTGAGTTCTATCCTAAGATGCTTGTCATTGAGCGGTCCAGCTTGGATGAATATGCGGCTGGGCTTGCAAAGCATGCTGGGGCGAAAATACATCTTGGACACAAGTTCAAATCTTTTAGGGACCTTGGAGGCAAGGTTGAGGTCACTGTTGAACACAATTCCAAGATCATTGCAGAAGAGTTTGATTATATGATTGGATCAGACGGGCCTTCCTCTGAGGTTAGGAAGCAATGCGGATTCAAAGATCCGCCCTACAGAATAGGCATCTATTTCTATGATAGAACAGAGGACAAGAATAACTTTGTTGATGTATGGCCTTTGGAGAAAGGGTTCATCTGGAAGATACCGAGGGGAAAGAGCATTGAATATGGAATCATAGAGGAAGCAACGAAGGCGAATGCAATATTCAGGGATTTTTGTAGGGAGCATAACCTGAAGATAGGGTCGATCAAGTCTGCCCTGATACCAGAAGGATTCAAGAGCGTTGCAAAGGGCAGGATAGCTATTTGCGGGGATGCTGCAGGATTGACGAAGCCTCCATCAGGCGGAGGAATAATCTGGGGCATGTTTGCTGCAAATTTGCTTGTAGAAAATTTTCCCGACTTCAAAGCATATGAGAGAAAAGCCAAGAAGTTCTTCCATCCCAGACTTGTGTTTTCCTCGATAACAGAACGCGCTGTGGTAAAGGTTGGCAATAACTATCCGTTTCTGCTTCCGAAGAAGAACGTCATGGACGCTGATCTGGTATTCTAATTACTTTGGCATGTAAACAAGTTCAGGCCTTCCCTGAACGCTCACCTTCGGCCTGAATGTGGAACGGTCTTTGTACGGTATTGTCTCCTTCAGCATGTAGCTCTTCTCCAGCTCTTCGGGAAACCACTCCACATCCGGATCGGAGTCTATTATTATGTATTCGAACTTCTTGCTGCTTATTTCTGATATTACTTCTGCTTTCAGGTCTTGGCTTGTTTTGCTGTCTGCGCCTATTAGCACATCATAGAGCGGGCCGAAGTGCGCGTATGCGGTTTTTCCTGCCATGCTTGCAATATATGGGTGGCTGGGAATCAGCACATCCCCTTTGAGATTTTCCACAAATGCCACAATCCTGTTTCCAGCTCCCCAGTCTTCCTGCGACGGTATGTAGGAGTAGGGGTTGTATGCGAACCAGATAAACTGGAGCAGGATGAGGGAGTAGATGAGCGTGCTTGAGAAACCGCCTCTCAGCAATCTGGGAAACTCCAGGTGCTGGAGCATTGAGTATGCTGCCAGAGCGGCAACTATGCTGAGCATCGCATAAGAAGGTATTAAATTGTTCACAAATCCTCCCAGCTTCAGCTTAGCGTACCAGGAACCCAGCAGCACTCCGGAGAGGAGGGCGGCATAGAAATATCTGTTGTTCGCGTTCTTGTTGGACACATACGCCAGCGCCAGGAGCGCGAGCAATGGAACATAGAGAAGGATGTCCTTCAGCCAGAAGCTGTAAAATACGGTTGGCGCGAAGCCGTGCTGGCTCGGCAGTGTAAAAGTGTAGTACTGGTACCAGCCTTCTGTTAGATTGTTCATGAACAGCGCGCTTCCTGCAATTATGATTGCAATAGGCACGATGAAGTAGAGGGATCTCCACTTTTCTCTGTACATGAGATAGAGGAGCAGAGGCGCAACCATTATTATTGCTGTCTGTTTCGTCAGGAACGCCAGGGAGACAAGAATGCCGAGCTCTATTCTGGAAAGCGGGGAGTTGTAGAACTTTGCCACAAAGAACGCGCCCAAAAGAAGCGCGAGAAACAAAGAGTCTACCCTTGCAAGATCAAGCCATGCCCCGCTCCTTGCGTATGTTGCGATGAACAGCGATGTGCCGAGGAACGCATAGAAGCTATTGTTAGTCTCCTTTCTGATGAATGCAAAGACCAGCAGCAGGGAAAATATGGAGGCTATCACCGAGACAAGACGCAGCGGCGCGAAGCCCAAGCCCATTATGCTCGCGAAAGATGCGGAAACATAGAAGTAAAGCGGGGTATAGATCGGAGATACGAAGTCGAACGACGGCTCCACATACAGGCTCTCCCCTGCCAGTATGCGGTCAACGCTCTGCAGCGATAATCCTTCCAGCCATTCCAGTTCATAGGGGTATGCCAGCCTCTGCGCTATTACAAAAAGGTAGAGGAGGAAGAAGGTTATGCCTGCTATGAATATTGCGAACTTCAAAACACTATTATCTTTCATATTGGATAATCTTCGTCAGATTAGAATATAAATTAAACCTTCCCAATTATAGGCATGAAATTTGTCCTCGGCCTGACTGGATTTGCCTCGTCAGGCAAGTCAACTGTTGCAAACTACCTTAGAAACAAGTACGGATTCCAGTTTCTCGTCTTCTCGGATGTCATTGTAGAGGAGGCAAAAAGTAGAGGACTGTGGAAGGCCGCCGGGCTTGAGAGCCAGAAGATGATACTGTCGCAGGTCGGTGACATGATGAGGGTCGAGTCAGGGGACAAGGGCATAATTGCGAAGAAACTTGTCGACCTCCTAAGCGCGTCCAAGCATGACAAGCATGTTATCGACGGATTCCGCACTCCCGCGGAAGTTGAGCTGTTCAGGAAGAGCTTTGCAAAGTTCTACCTCCTGCATATAATGGCTGGAGACGATATGAGATTTAAGAGAAGGCAGGCAGAGGATCCAACCGCATCGTTCGAGAAGATGAAAGAGAGGGACAGTATGCAGCAGATCATGGACACAATCAGGACGGTGAACTTCAGGATCAACAACAACGGAACTAGAGAAGAGCTCTACAGGCAGGTGGACTCTATACTTGACACTGTTCGTTGACCTTTATTACTTCTATCTTCGCCTCCTTCAGCAGCTTCTTCCCCAGGTCATCTGGATAGTCTATTCCGTGCACGACCTTTTGTATGCCGGCGTTGATTATCATCTTTGCGCATTGAATGCAGGGCGAATGCGTTGTGTAGATATCGCAGCCCTTTGTCATCATTCCGTGCCTTGCCGCATGGACAATCGCGTTCTCTTCAGCATGGGAGCATGTGCATTTGTCATAGTTGGTTCCCGGTGGATATACTTCCGGCGGAGCGCTGCAGCGCTCGCATCCGCCCTCGTTGCAGTTCCGTATCTTGTGCGGCGTGCCGTTGTAGCCCGTTGATATTATCTGCTTGCCGTTGACTATGAGCGCCCCGACCTGCCTTCTGCTGCAGCTGCTTCTTACTTTGATTGCATGCGCGATAGAAATGAAGTAATCGTCCCAGGCTGGCTTATGCATGGGAATAAATGATGTGCAATATTTATATCCTTTACGCAACTATGAAACTTATGAAAGTAGCTTTGATAAGGCCGCCGACACTGCAGGGGGATTTGATTAAGGCGGGGTTTGTCCAACATCCGATAAACATCCTCTACCTGGCATCCATGCTAAAGAAATATGGTCATGATGTTGAGCTCTTTGATCATGAGGTGGAAGAATTTAGTGTAGACAAGATAAGGGAATTCTCACCGAATATAGTCGGGGTCACCGCAATAACTCCTCGCATTGAAAAGGCGAATGAGATAATCAAGGCGATAAAAGCCGCGATGCCTGTTGTTGGAATCGTTGGCGGTCCTCATCCAACTGCTCTGCCGAAGGAGACGCTGGAAGAATTCAGGGACATTGATATCTGCGTCACCGGCGAGGGAGAATACAGTCTTCTTGAAATCTGCGAAGCTTTGGAGAAAGGGGGGGAACTTTCAGGCATAAAAGGCATAGCATTCCGCGATAACGGCAGAATTGTGGTTAATGAGAGGAGGCCTCCTATAGCAAACCTTGACGATCTGCCGTTTCCAGACAGGGATTTGCTAAAGCACAGCCTGTACAAAGGAGCTTCCACTCCAGGCTTCTCAAGGCATTTCCTGAACATAACAGAGATATACACCTCAAGAGGATGCCCGTTCTCCTGTATTTTTTGCGCTGCATGGGAAACGCATGGAAGAGCAGTCAGATACAGGAGCATAGATAACCTGATAGAAGAGATGAAGCAGTGCATCGAGAAATACAAGATAAATCATTTTACCATAGATGATGACAACTTCACTCTTAGGAAGAACAGGGTCTTGGAATTCTGCGAGAAGGTCAAAGGAATGAACATAACCTGGGACTGCGATTCCAGAGTAACGATAGACAAAGAAACAGTGGATGCGATGGCAAGGGCCGGCTGCAAGAAAATATCATTCGGAGTCGAAAGCGGGAGCCCGCGGGTGCTTCAGCTTAACAGGAAGTCGATAACTCTTGACCAGGTCAGGAACGCGATAAAATTGGCCAAGGACGCCGGGATGCAAATCACCGCCTTCTATATGATAGGCAGCCATCCCGATGAAACATTGGAGGACATCGAACTGACTAAGAAGCTTATCAGGGAAACGGAGCCCGATTATATCACAGCATCCATAGCGATACCATTTCCAGGCACCGAACTCTACAATATAATGGAAAAGAACAACCTCATACTAGAAAAGAAATGGTCCAATTTCGCTTTCTTCAACACCAAGCCCACATGGAAGACATTCCATTTCTCGCCTGATGATTTAGTGAGCATACAGAATGACATGCTGAAATGGTTTTACATGAGGCCCTCATACATTCTAAGAAGGATAGGGAAGATAAGGTCGTATGGGGAACTTTCCTACTGGGCTGGTTCAGGGATAGCCCTATTGAAGTACTTATTCTTAAGGAAACATGCTTGATTGTCAGCAGGTATTTTTTCAAATGAGCAAAAGTAGCCCAGCAAAGAGAAGGAAAACTACAAACAGTGCTATGAGATTTCGGTGCTTTCTAAAAACAGTCTCCGGTTCGGCTGCATTTGAGGTCTGGAGCGCCATCTTGTAATACTTTAGCATGCCGTATACCGCAAACGGCAACGAAAGCAGCAGAATTGGTTTTATGCTCAGGGCAAGCATGATGAAGCTTATCAGCGCGAGAACTGCGGCCAGCCTAGCTATCACAGAGAGCTCCCTCTTGCTGTAGGAGTCCAGTATGGCTCTTCTGCTTTTCGGGTCCAAGTTCATGTTCTTCTCTGAGGATCTCTTGAGAGCTAGCATAAAGACTGCGATGAAGAAAGTCATGAGCATTATTGATATCGCGGATAGCGTGATAGTTGAGAATTTTATTGACAGGTCTATAATCTGCGGAGAGGATGCGAAAAAGAGCGATTGTATGCCGTTTGATACGATTTCTGTAGAGGCTATGTTGATATTAAGAGACAATCGCGCAGCATTGTATGGCTCAAATGCCAACCACCCTACAAGTACCCTCAGAGGAAAATTTGACGCAGCGGAAGCGATATCAATGTATTTTTTATCTTTGAGTCTTAAGGGTTTTATGTTGTATGCAAGCGCGTTGGCTAGAAGCAAGATGTCCACAACCGCTATCAGTGGATGCAGTATGAAGCCAATATACAGAGCTCCTATGAGAAATGCGAAAGCTAGCATGGAGGCGGCTTTGACGGAGATTTTGCCGGCAGCAAGAGGCCTTTTGGATTTTGTGGGATGTTTTCTATCGCTCTCCAAATCAGTTATGTCGTTTATGGTGTAAATGACGCCCTGCATCATTATCAGATTGATCACAGAGGCGAAAATGAGCAATGGTATGTCTACTATGCTCAGCGGTGTCAGGAACATTGCCGGAGCTGCGCCTATTATAAGATAAAGGCTCTTGAACCATTGGGCAGGCCTTGTGAGCTGCACCGCCGCCTTAAGTTTTCCCAGCATACTCATGCATAGCTTAATGAGAACTTAAATATAAAAACCAAGATAAAGCTGGGTATAAATAAGAACTAAGTTTTATATGTTTATATCTGGTGTAGCAAATGGAATTCGTTAGTAAAAAGAAGATGCTGCCGTTCTTCCTGATAAGCATACTCGTGTTCGGGGCGTTCGTTTTTCTTGGGGGATACGAGGACGTGAGCAGGTCCCTGCTCTCTGTTGCCCCGCAGACCATCATTCTGGTTCTGCTTTCCGTGAGCTTGAGCTACGCGATAAGGTTCTATAGATGGGAGTTCCTGCTGAAGAGCGTTGGAATAAAGATACCGAGGAAGACATCGCTGTTTGTTTATTTCTCAGGATTTTCCATGGTGATAACTCCTGGAAAGGTTGGGGACATATTCAAATCCTACCTGCTGAAGAGCACGAGCGGCATAAAGATAAGGGACAGCGTCTCTGTTGTAGTGTTTGAGCGTGTTGCAGACATACTTGCCATGTCGGCCTTTGCGCTGCTCGGCGCGTATCTGATTGCTGACAGCCTGTACGTGATAGGCGGTGTTGTGCTCCTGATAGGCATAATGATCATGCTTCTGCACAACGAAAAAATTCTTGCGAGAGTGGTAGGACCTCTGGCAAGGAGATCTAAGATGGGCGAGTACCTGAAGGACGCATACCCGAACTTCAAGAGGCTTGCCGGGCTGCGCACACTGTTTCCCGTTGTCTCTATTTCCATGGTGTCATGGTTTTTCGAATGCCTGGCCTTCTGGATTGTATTGCAGAGCATGGGCGCGAACGTTGACATTCTTGGCGCCGTGTTTGTCTTTGCCTTCTCTTCAATATTCGGTTCCATACTTGTCCTGCCTGGGGGGGTGGGAGCCGCAGAGGGGAGTTTCTATGTGCTGCTTACAGTGCTGGGCGTGACAACATCAGTCGCCTTGGCTGCAATAATCCTGATAAGGCTGCTAACGCTCTGGTACGGAGTGCTGGTGGGCATAGTATCGACGTTCATTGTTTCAAAGTACTTCATCAAAGAAACAGAGGCGGTGCAGACTAGACGAGAGATTTCTTAGAGATCTTTAATTTTCCTTCTCTATGGAGCCTCTCAAGTGTGGAGAGCATTTTTTTCGCGGCGCCTAAGTCCTTTGAACGCTTCTTTGCAGAGCCTTTGTATTTCATGCCCTTATCATATGCCTTCAGAAATAGCTGCCTGTTTTTTCCAACGACATAATTTCCGCCTGATAGCTCTTCAACCCATTCTGTTGTGTCTCTCAGTACTATGCAGGGCTTTCCGAGCATGCTGGCTTCAACCTGTATGCCTCCGGAGTCTGTGAAGATCATCTGCGCATTAGATAGCAGGTCCATGTTGTCAATGTAGCCGATGGGCTCTATGACAATGAACCTCTTGAGAATACTATTTAGCTTGAATTTCTCTGCAGCCGCCTTTGTTCTTGGATGCATCGGAAACACCACCGGAATATCTATGCTTTCAAACAGCTTCAGCAGGGATTCCAGGATTTCCTTCGAGCAGGTGTTTTCGGCCCTGTGAAGGGTCAGGACAGCATACCTCTTCAGGCCAAGTTTTTTCCTTGTCCCGCTGATTTTTTTTGAAAGTTCCTGCGCTTCAAGGGCGGAGTCCATCAGGATATTCCCTTCCATGAATATCCTCCCCCTGCTTATCCCCTCCCTTAAAAGATTCTCGCAGGATGCTTTGTCGGGCGGGAAAAGCACTTCAGAAACATGATCCGCGATTATCCTGTTCTGCTCTTCCGGCATGTTCATGTCGAATGACCTGCATCCAGCTTCAACATGGGCCACAGGAATGCCCAGGCGCGCAGCTGTCATTGCGCCAGCGGCCACCGTGTTGGTGTCTCCCTCGACAACAACCACGTCAGGTTTTTCCTTGGCTAGAACCCCTTCTAGCTTTATTATTATCCTTGAGAACTGTTCTGAAAAGGAACCGGAACCTACTTTCAGGTTATAGCGCGGCTGCGGAAGCTTCAGCTCCTTGAAAAAAATCGCATCAAGATTATAGTCATAGTGCTGCCCGCTGTGTATAAGCACATAGTCGCGATTCTCACGCTCTAATATCCTTATCATCGGGGCCATCCTAATAATTTCAGGCCTTGTTCCCAAAACTATCGCAATCTTCATGCTAAAGCTTTATTCAGTCGATTTATAAAGTCCCTAGGATTTCCGGTCTAGAGCATGAACCGCTGCTTCGTCCCTGTCAGCTCTAAGAGCGCAGAGGCATGCATCTCTCAATGAGAGCTTAAATACAAAAACCAAGATAAATTGGTCATGGATATCAAGATAGGCGACATAAAGCTTTCGAGCATTGAAGTGTTCATCGTATCTTTCATCATACTTTACCTTTCAGTTGCGCAGAGTCTGAATGTCTTCGATCTCTTCACATATGCAAAAACCCTCAAGACGGATTTTGAGAATGGCTTAGGCATGGGTTATGTCATATCAAACAGCTTCCTTGCCTATGGGGGCGGAGAGGTAAACAGGGCCCTGCTCTATGTTCTCATAACCTATCCTTACATGCAGCTGGCGAGCAACATATTCCAGCTTGACATCGAGTTTGCTCTGAACCTGTTTTCTGTCATCGCAGTGTCGCTGAGCTCTATTTTTGTATACAGGACTGCCTTGCTTTACTTTAGCAGGCAACTGTCATCGTTCGCAGCCATATTCTATGTTCTTATTCCTTACGTATTTTTCAGCGGCATCAACGCCTCAATACTTTCATTGCAGCTTCTGATCGGCGCCGCATGGATGTACCTCACTGCAAGGGCTATGAAGGAGAGGGATCAGACGAAAATAATTGCATCATCCTTGCTCTTTCTGGTAAACGTGCTTGTCCATACAGGCGTGATACTTACCCTGTTTGCGCAGATCTATGCGATCTACAAAACAATGGGCAGCAGACTGCATGCCAGATATCTGGCATCCGCGTTGCCTGTTGCCCTGGCTGTTGTCTATGCGGCTTCAATAATTTTATTAGGCTCCGCATACCCATACTCTCCAAGCATCCAGAAAACAGTTTTCTCCCTTCTCCTGTTCTCCTGGGAGGCTGTCAACGGGCTTTCGATATTTCTCGCGCTTGCTGTCCTGCTGTCAACGATATTTGTCATCCGCAGGCTCTTCCTTGGCAGCGGCGATGATTTTGACATGCTTTTCCTTCTTGTGCTAATTCCAACGTTCTACAGCCTGACATTCTTCCACTACGTCCCAATATTCAACTTCAATGCCGCTTTCCCATTCCTTACGATCATATTCATGAAGAGGTTCTACAACTCAAGCAACCTTGTCTTTGTTGTAGTGTTGTGTCTTGTCTTCATGCTCATGACAGACGCGCTGCTCTATTACCAGTTCCATAACTTCCCACATCCCCATAAGCAGTATGCGGAGTGGTTGCAGGACACGATTGAATCCGGAACTGTCTTCGTCGGACATGAATGTTCTGCTGCAAGGCTTTATACAGACCTGAATGTTGTCTGCAGGGGTGATGAGAATATGCCTACAGACAACGCTTACTTTACATCCCACTACCTAGGGAGCGAGAACCAGCTTGAGTTCGAATATATGCAGAAATACTTTAGGGTAAATTTGCGGTCAATAGGCTCAGAGCTTGAGAAGGAAAATGCCTTCAAGGACAAGCAGACAATGCCGGTTGCAGTGTATTTTGGCCCCAGGAGGTATATGGAGGACCATTATCAATGGTTGTACAGCGTGTATCCTGACCCTCTCAGCTCAGTGTTCCTGCCAAAGAAGTTTATGCAGGCAGAGTATTCTGTCTCCAAGATATCTTGAGCATGGTTCAGTCCAGAGATTCATCCTGCTTTATATAATTGGCTTTCTTTGAAATTAATATGAATGTC
>Ga0209542_10006135_pt1 | contig 23556 bp, 18 predicted proteins | sample RifCSPhighO2_01_FD_184028 | JGI IMG/M metagenome (GOLD analysis project Ga0209542, IMG submission 184028) | Soil microbial communities from Rifle, Colorado - Rifle CSP2_plank highO2_0.1 (SPAdes) (version 2) | ecosystem: Environmental > Terrestrial > Deep subsurface > Rock core/Sediment ... | reverse complement strand
ACCAGTAAAACCACCCCGCACTCAAAAGTACTAACAAAATAATAAATAAAACAAATTTGTATTTTCCAGCTGATTGGAAAATCTTGCCTATGTTTTTATTTTTATCGTTAAAAACCCAATACAACAATACTGCGGTCCACGATAGGAACCATGTTACAAATACCCAATTATACGGATCTCCTTTGCCATTACGCTCTGCTATCGCTCGAATTCTCTTCACCGGTAAATCGTAAAAATACCATGTGAAATTTAGGATGGCCCAAATAACGATAACGATTGCAATTAGGGGAATTGCTATTGCCAAGATTGTATCTATCATAATTTTTATTTTTAATAATTTTCTGTGGTAACAAAAAGCCCACCACCAGTTAGCCCTTGCGGGCACATACCAGTTTCCTGGTATGACGCTATGAACGTCCCTGATGATGGGATCTCTGTGTTCATAGCGTTTTTTGACCATGCCTTTGTTGCTAAAGGGTTAGGTCTTGGATCTTATTAAATTGTTGATTTTATTATGCCATCATGTAATCAAAAAAGCCATACTTTTTCATGGCTTTTTGGGCATTATTAATGTTATTCAATTTCAGTTAAAAGTGCCAAATCTTTACTGCTAATTTTGAAAGCTCCCCTGATCGCTCATTTACCTCATCAAACTTGAATTTCTTGTATCCTCTTATGATTCGTTTATTGAGTTCAATGTTTGACTTTTTGTACTCTATCATCTTAGCTTCAAAAGGATTATTTGATGCCACGATGTTCAGTTTCTGGGATAGTATTGTCAGGTTTCCAATCCGCCAGACATAATCCTTGTGTTTTTCTAATGACCCCCTGCCAAGATAACCAGGCCAATCTCCGAATTCTCGAATGGATTTCTTGGTACTGATTGTTTGCGGAATAATGTGTTCCAGCTGGACTTCTTTCCGAATGTCAATTTCGTCCTGGTCTTCAATTAGCTCTTTTTCGATTTCGGTAAAAATGTATTTAGCTCTTTCCTCAAGGCCCTTAAATTGGGATGCTGCGAATTTTTCCCGGAACTCCCTGTCGCCAGGCAAATCTTTTATAAGCTGTTCCCTTACGCTTTCTACGATGTTTTCATCTTTTACTTCAGTCAGCTTGGAAAAAATGTCATCAAGCACGGCTGTCCTGTACTGGCAGATGTGCCTCCTGATCATGAATACCGAAAGCATTTTCAGGATTTTAATCTTGTCTTCTTCTGATACTTTTTCTCTTGAGAAAAGATCAAGCAGGAAAGTAAAAGTGGGAGTAGATTCAATCCTTCTTAAATCCGAAAGACACCTGTTAATTTTTGTATTTTCAAAGCTTTGGCTCATTATCTGGGCATAAATCCGTGAGGTATTTTTAAGGACTTTCCCGAATTCAATTATGCTGATTTTTTTATCGTTATAAAACTTGATCTCGTACTTTTCGGCATCTCCATTTTCCTCCTCGTCATCTTCATCGCCGTTCGCATTCAATGATTCAAAATGCATCTTATAATCAGACAGCTTCTCGGCTTCGGTGATGCTGGCATAGTAGTAGTTCTTAAACTCATCAATCAGCTTTGATGTGGGAATCTTCTCTCTGAGTTTTCGCATCATAAAATGCCTGAAAAATTTATCGCTATCGATGCCATCCAAATTTACAATCATTCCCCGCCAGCTGTTTTTCACAGCATTGAGAGTATCTTCATCGATAATTGAGGCGTGGCCCAGGAGAAAATTCTTGATAATGTCAGTAGCACTTAACTTAAGCCCTCGGTTATTGATAGTTTCAAAAAGTTTGTAGGCATCTTTAGCTTCGGCCATGTCCAATCGTATAATCTCCACTCGACCCACTAGTTTTTCGTAGAAATCAACACATTTATCTCCCAGCTCATCGATCTTCTGCTTGAAATAAAAATAGGCCTCTTTTAGGTTTTGGTTTTCGACGCCATCTAAATCACCACCTTTGATGATTTTTGTGTAGTCGGAGTTATCCAAATCTCCCAGCTCCAGCTTGTTGCTTGCTTCGCCTGGTGCCTTGCAGCTCAGGTATTTTTTCACTTCGCTCACCTGGTCAATCCCCATTTCGGTAAATTTATCCAAGACCACTTTCAAAATGATAGAGATTGTAGTTATTCTCTGTTGGCCATCTACAACCTCAAGACGATTTACACCTGCCGTGTGAGAATCGGCCAAAAACAGGATAGTTCCGAGCAAGTGGGTATCACCATCGGAAAGCTGATTTATGTCGTTAAAAAGGGCGCTAAATTGCGATACGCCCCAAGCATACCGCCTCTGGTAAGCTGGAATGTAAAACTGTTCATAATGGTTGTTAAACAGGTTGCCTAAAGTAAGGTTGTTAGGAGTGATTCTCATGCTTATTGATTTTTTATTTTAAATTTAAAATTTCCACCAGTCATCATAATTAATTTTTCGTATCATAATTTTTTAATTTTCGCATTTTTCAGCTAAAAAATCCACACCTTTTACGGGTTCTTTATCTCTTTAAATTCAATCGCTTTTTTCCCCAATAAATCCTTGAAATCTGTATAGCCTCTAGAAACTAGTCGGTTTATAAGCTCTGTAGTAGCTTCCCGAGCTACTTTCTCGGGAGAATTTAAAGTAGTATTCATAATCTGGCTTATTTCCTCTTTATTACCCATAACAGCCCAGTTAGTTTTATCAGTTAAAATTAATCTACCTAAAATACGAATGGTCTCATTTGGTAAATTTTTACTAATTTCAACTAATCTTTCAATGACAACATAATCTAACTGCATACTCTCTCCGATCTTTAGTGCTTCGATGTACTGATCACAGAGCCATTTATCTGGGAATTTTTGAGAAATAAACCACCACCCAAATGAAGACATTTCTTCCTCATAACTCGTTTTATTATCAGCAGCTTTAGCTTCAGCTAACCTACTTTCCCATAAATTCTTTGCTCTTTTAATAAGTTCTTCGTCTACATCTTTTTCACTTTTCAAGCCACGACCTATAAAACCAATGGCATGAGCTCGTAATTTATCGTCTGCCATTTTCCAGAAATTTATCAAAAGACTATCGGTCAATTCAATTTTTCCCCTGCCATACTGAATAATTAAATGTTCTACGACTCTCTCGTCTCTATCGGTATACCTTGTTCTCTTCTTGTCTATTTTACCGAGATTAATGACTGCCTCTTGATAACGATCCTTCAAAACATCAAATGGTTCATTAAAAACTGGTACGTAGAGCATTAATGTATTCCATGCTGCCATGTAAAGCCGGTCATCAAATTTTCCTAGAGGGAAAATCATTTCAAGGTGATCTAATACCCACTTTTTATCTATAAGCATAAGCCATGGCAAGAATCTTCCATAAACCGAATGAACTGCACTCGATGGATCATTTCCAGGATCTAGATGCCAATCAAACACAGACCTTGCCTCGGGCATTAAATCAAAACCTTTTTTAATTTTCTCCTTACCGTCTGGCTCCTGTTCAATAGATCGATAAGTCCATAAAGCGTACTCCGCAACCGCATTCATAGCCTCGCCTCTCGTGGAATTGATGGCAGAAGTGTATGCATCATCACTATGCTCTTCTCGTTTACTTTCATCTACAGGTGTAGGATCTGGATCCTGGGTTAAGGGCTCAATAATCTGCCACACCATCTCCCTAAATTCATAAGGTACGTCATTCCCATTTAATCCCCTAGAAATGAGCGACACTATCGCCCTCCTGCACCAACCCCAATCCGGATCTTGATCTAACGTTTTACCATCGCGATTTGGTATCGTTCGTGGTTGTTTAATAATCCATAAGCAAAGATCTAAAACCTGGGGCCAATCTAATTCGCATCCATTCTGAATTAATTCACCGAAAGTTTGTAGATAAACTCGAACATAGGTAGGATCTAAATCTTTAAACTTTTCGGCAATACTTTTAAATTTTTCTGGCTGAGCCTTGATTACTGTAGCGAGCTCACGAGCCAATCCTTCTTTAGTCGGACCAAATTCATTTGATTTTTCCTTGGGTTCCCAATTTTTGAGAAGTTTTACTAATTCTTCTATCTCCATTCCAGCCAATTCTTCTGATTTAAACTCACTCTCCGGACCAACCCAGCTACGCATGCGAGCTGCAAACTCTGAATTTTCAGATTTTCCGAACTTCTCAACAAGTTCTAGATAACGCTTTTTCCAGTCATCGGGTAGATCTTCCTGTATGTAAGAAAGTTGATCTCTTTGCCAAGTCTGAATGTATTGCTGTTCTTGCTCGGCACTGGGAGAAGTTTCTTTCTTTCGAACATGAATGTACTCGTGAATCTTTTTAGCTTGATCTACCCGGTCTAAAATTATCTTCTGCTGCTCTTTTGTTAAAAACTTAAAACCCTTATTTATTAACCGAGAGTATTCATACTTAAAATCCGATTCATCGAATGATGCTTCATCTAAAAGGTACTTTGCCAGCAAATCTTTTTCTGTATCCAGAAACTGGCTTAAAAAGTACATTGCTATTCTCCGGAAAACATTCCATTTCCTACTTTCCAGTTGAAGCACGATGTCTTTTAATTCTTTGGGATTATCTGAAATAAGCTTCAAGCCAACATTGCGTATGGCAGTTATAAGAAGATTCACCACGTCATCCCGATCATGATTTTGCTCATGATCTTCAATTGCTGGCCTTGAAATGTATGAATAATCTTCATAGTATTCTTCCTCGTCTTGATTCTTGCCTTCGCGTTCAAGTTTTCGAAAATCAACAAGTAAATCACAAAGAAGTTCAAAAGACTTTTTGGGATGTAAATCAACTAACTTTTGAAAATCTTCTTTCAAAAACTTTTGATAATACCAAGTTTCTAATCTCATTTTTGGATTACGAAGTGGAGTGTAATTTTCAATTACTTCCACTGGTTGAGGGTCGGGAAGGATTTCTAAAAAAGTTTTCGCGACTTCAAAAGCAAGATTTTCTTCTCCTTCTACTGCAAGTTTAATCATTAAAATACTTCCAGATTCAATTAATCCAAATTGAAAAAAAGGGTGATCAACTTTTAGCCAATCCTTAATTTTTTCATTCAGCGATGACCTATTTTCTTTAGGGAGAAGACAAGTAATTGCCAGTAGACTCTTTTTTACATTTGAATTGTCTGTTTCCTTGAGATTTAAAATAACTTCAGTCACTAAACTTGGACTCACTGATGTCATTTTTTCCAAATAAACTAAGGCTGGCCAAGGGAGATGCCTCACTCCACCATCTTCTAGGTTTTTTTCGGCTTTTGGTGGTTCAGAAAGTAACCCCTCGGCATTTAAAAGGGGTAACCATTTAGGGCTTTCCAATTGGTTGAAAAACCTTTGATGAGCGACAAAATTATTTGGAACATGTAAATGTACATCTTTTGCATCTTTAGTAGTGGGTTCGCTTTTTTGAGCGAGAGCATCAAGTAATAAGAAAACTTTAACGTATTGGCTCTCAAATTTGTCCAATACTACATCAAAAATTACTTCCATTTGTGACCAAAATTCCAAGAATTCTTTATCAATTGGCCTTGCTATTCCTAAATTGTCTCTATGGGCTCGCTTGTGTAGCCCATCTTTTCCGGGCAGATTGTGCCAAGCCTGAGCGATTGGATCTAATTCAGGGATTTCAAGTGCCCTGAGAATAATCATAATTTCCTGCCTGTGTTTCTCTTCTTCATTACCTTGTCTTTTAAATTGAGACTGATCACTAATCGATTCTAAAACATCTCTTAAGGCACTTTCTATTTCTCTCACTAAATGTCCAATAATGTGAGTAGAAGCTTCAAATGGTGGGACTATAGCCATGTGCCGGCAGGCGTCTTTATAAAAAGCAGCTGGACCTGGGCCAACTAATCTTTTCAACCTTTCATGTATTGATTTCTGTCTTGCATTATCGCCAAAGTTGAAAGGTTTGGGTATGTTTGATTCGCTAAAATTTGGAGTATTGCCGGGTGTCATGTTTTAACTCAAAAGAGACTATTCCTGCGAATAGCCTCTTTATCATACAATGATTGTCGTGCTCTGTCACCTACCTATTTGCGACCTTCTTTATGCAACGTGTGTTTTTTGCAGGTTTTGCAGAATTTTTGCATTTCCAATTTTTTTTCCACTACCTTCTTGGATTTTTTGGTAAAGTAATTTACCTTCTTGCACACACTGCATTGTATTTTTAAAAACGGTTTTTTGGCAGCCATTACCTTCGCGAAATGACGCGGAATCTCACGCGGAATGGCGCGGAACCGTTTCCGCGTTGTTCTGCGTAAATTTCCGCGGAGTTACGCGTTAATTTTTATTAATTGTTTCCGGTTCGCCGGCATCTTTGCTGACAAAAACCATCATCATGACGGGCTCATTGCCCACCGGGTCAATGGCTGGTGCGTCTTCACTTTCTTTAAATATACCATCGCCGTTATCCAGGTGAAGCATGGCGTATATTGTTTCACCATCTTCTACGACCCTCGACAACGCAACGGCGGTCGGATTTTGATTTTCTCCCGCCGGCAACAGATTGCTTGCACCAATTACCTTGCCCGGAAAACCGGTATTATTCTCATGGATGACCAGAAAACCGGGCTTATTAAGACGTACCATAGAGGATATTACGGTATCTCCCGGCACTTGCTCTGCAACATACAGGGCGTTATTACCTACGATAAGGCCGGAAGAGTCGTTACTGTCGCTTTGCTTATCGTTGGCATTTCGCCAAAAAAGCATACTACCTACAACAGTGGCAACCAATACCAATAAAAGGACGATGATAAATCTAACTCGGTTCATATGTCTAATATAACAAAAAAACAACCCCTTGGCAAGGTTGTTGCTCTTAGAAACCGTCTAATAAGTCCACATTTGGTCTAAACTTCTGATTTCCGGCTGCAAATTCGCTATAATTTCTCGGCTTGCACGCTGTGCAAACCTCCAAATTCTATCAAATTTTCGCTAGAAAATCAGAAGTTTATCCTCAAAAGCGACTTATTAGACGGTTTCTTAGCAACCTCACGCCTCACCGCCATCACTACCGTCATTGCGAGCCGCAGCGAACCAATTTCCGTCCGTTGTTGTTAGATTGCTTCGGGCCTGCGAGCCCTCGCAATGACGGGGCAGAAATTACTGTTTTTCTTTTAATAAGAAATCTATTACTCTGGCAGCCAAGTGATAAATTCAACCAATTTATCCCCATTGCCTAAATGATGCTCTAACACTGAAAACTTGCCCCCCATATCCCCGAAATCTTTCTTGGTAAAATTCAGCCAGTTTTCAATATTTATGTTGTTTTGTGCTTTATTGCTGATACTCTGGCTAAGCGTAGTCATGGAATCAACATGAGCATAGATTTCCTCAAGCTGCTGGTAATCATGGGTATTAGGATGCTCGTTTGATGGCGGACCATCGGGGTTTGCAGTATAATCCATGCAACTTTGAAGATTGGTATTGTAAAAATTCTCGTCTTGGTGGCTTAGCCCAAACACATGGGCGATTTCCTGGCACATGACCAGTCGCCTCCAAGCAGGTTTATTGTAAACTGATTTATTAAAATAACTGTCGTTTAATTTTACCGTCCCTTTGGTAATGTGACCCCCACTCACCCAAATGGAAGCGATGCCCAACCAGCCATTATACCCATATTTACTGTTGCAAACCTCAATCCTGCCCGAAGCCGCCCGGCACAACCTTGGATGGGTTGACCCTGGCACAATGGACGTATCCAGCACCGCTGACTGACTCCAGTCAACCGAAGATTCTGCCAGGTAATCTTCCCACGCGGTTGACACATTATCCCCCAGCTTGACGATAAATGGATTGGCTGTTCTTGCCCAATGGTAACCTCCCCATGAATGGCTAGCGTAGGTTGCCGCTCCAACAAAAAGGAACACCGCCAGCGCCGCCAAAAATCCTATTTTTTTAATACGAAATCGTGAAAACATCTATGTAAAAAATTATTGCCGAGGATAGCGCAGAGTGTGCAAATCGCAATTTGCACAATCAAGCGACGCAGGCAATACAGGGTTGCTCCCCCGCGCCTTGGCGCGATTCCTTTCGCACTTTCGCGCCTTTGTGCGCGAAAGTGCGTGGGTCCAGGGCTCTGCCCTGGGGTTAATACCCTTTATTTTTCGAACCTTATATTATTCATTATATTACGCTACATTTTAATGTCAAGCCACATGAGCCGATGGCCAGGATTGAACTGGCGACCTTTTCCTTCGCTTACACCTCTGTTTCTTATATCAGAGGGCTAGACTGTATCTTAGACTTATTCTTTTACAGAACTTAGTCTCCCTTGTCAGTCGTTCGCCCGCTATAATTTTATGCGACAGCGGGACGGTCTTGGCCAGAAAATGGCTATTAACCGTAATTCGGGATTCATCATATGGTTTCCCATATCATGGGCAGGATTTTGCGATCCACCATGGAAATGCTCTACCACTGAGCTACATCGGCAATATGATAATTCAAAATTCAAATCTCAAAGTGTAAAATTATAATTTTGATTTTTGCATTAGACCTGTCCCTAAATAAGATTTGTTACGAAAATTACAGATTTTGAGCTAAAAATTTGATAGAATTTTTCGGCTTGCCCATAGGCCCGCCGAAAAATTATAGCAAATTTGTGGCCAAAATATGGAATTTGCAGTAAAATCTTATTTAGGGACAGGTCTATTTTGACTTTTGAATTAACTACTGTGGGCGCGGCAGGACTTGCACCTGCGAAGGTCAGGGACCGCGACATTTACAGTGTCGTGCCTTTGCTACTCAGCCACGCGCCCCAATCTAATTCCCAAAAAGTTTACTATATTCGTTGATCCAACTATCAATTTGGATTAATAATTTTTTATCAGCGTATCTGATATGAATCATTCCGTATTCCATTTTACCAATTTTTTCTGGCAAAAAATCTTTTCTTACATAGGGTTTTGTGAATTGATTTAATGGGATACTTGTTATTTTATACCAATAATCTAACAAACTTTCAATGTTTTGGTTTGAATAACAGTATAAATAAACTCTTAATTTCTTCTCATCAACCCTGCAAATTTCCCTTAAAAACTTTAAAAATACTTTTATCATTTCAGAATTACTGTTAGCAAAATCGACTCCAGAATTTTTGCCACGTAATTTCGCCCCTTCACCCCAGTAAAGCACAACGCCAGCCATCTTCAACTTTTCTTCCTGTAATGTTAGTATTTCCTTAAGTAAAAAAGTGAATGGTTTTTTATTAAAATCAAGGGCATTAGCCTCTTTAAAGGTTCTTCGCACCATCTTGTTGCTACGCATAAAACTCAAAACAACCCATGGAGTAACATTCAATTTCTGTGCAACCTTAATCGTACTCAATCCTTCTCTATAATATAATTTTTCAATTATCTCCTTAGACAAGGTACTCATAATATTTATCTATTAGCCTTGTCTCAATCATACAATAAACTAATTTATCATTCAATAACCTTGCCGTGAGCGTTTTTCCATTCTTCTATTTTTTTATGATCACCTTGGGTCAGTACTTTTGGCACTCGCCATTTTTGGCGCCCTGAGCCATTTCGAAGGGTTTCTACTTCAAACACTTCCGGGCGCGTATACTGGGCATATTCTATAAATCCCCCACTCTTGGTGATGCGCTCCTTAAGTAACGCTTCTTTGCCTAAAACCCCCGGCACTAATCGCGAAATTGATTCAATGGCTACCATGGCCGGCAATTCCCCACCCATTAAATCGTAGTCACCAATAGAAAGTTCTATATCCGCGATTTTTTCGGCCACGCGCTGGTCAACCCCTTCGTATCTGCCGCAAATAAAAATAATTTGATTTAGTTTCGAAAATTGCAAAGCCATTTTTTGAGTGAACTTTTTCCCCCGCGGAGTAAATAGAATAATTTTAACTTTTGACTTTTGACTTTTACCTTTTGACTTCAAAGTAGAGCCGATTTTTAAAGCCGTAACGGCTTTGAAGATTGGTTCAACTTTAAGCACCATCCCCAATCCCCCGCCAAATGGCCGGTCATCAACGGTCTGGTGTGCATCGCTCGTAAATTTCCGCAGATTATGAAAATTAATTTTTATTAATTTCTTTTTTTGGGCGCGCGAAATCAGCGATTCTTTTACATAGGAATCGAACATTTCAGGGAAAATGGTGATGACGTCAAACCGTATCATATTAACGAGAATCTTGAATCTTGTATCTGGAAGCTGGAATGGAATAAATATGGGAATGCACAACATTCTGCATTCACCTATTCTATTCAAGCTACAAGATACAAGATTCCAGATTCAAATTATCAATCAAAAACGGTACCATCTCCCTGACAGCACCGTTCCTGAAAAACCGTAACGACAATTACAATGAGATATTATCAATGTCTTCTGACATTTCTTTTTTCTCAGCTCTTGGAGCTCTTCCACCCTCCGGTTCCTCAATTTTAAGGTTTACCCGAGCGTGGTTTTTCAATCCTACAATCCTTACTAAGTTTCTGATTGCTTTAGCGGTTGAACCTTCCCTTCCAATGATTTGTCCCATATCAGCTGGGTTTACGGTCAATGAAAGCAATACCCCCATTTCGTCAACTTTTCGTTCTACTTTGACGTCTTTAGGATTATCAACCAATGCCTTTACAATGTATTCAAGAAACTCTTTGTCAAAATCTTGTGCCATATATCTAAAATCCCAAATCACAAATTCCAAATTCCAAACAAATTCGAAATTCAAATATTCAAATTCCAAAACGTTTGGGATTTTTGATTTTGTGCTTCAGATTTTCTCTTTCTGGTAGCCCGACCTTTTCAATCTGTATTCTCTGTATTTTTTATTTCCGAGAATCAGCCCTGCCCTGTAGCGAGCTTTGTCCTGTAGTAGAGCGTTTTTGCTCTCACTACGGGACCTTGCTCTACTATCAGGATTCAAAATTAGCTACTAACTACATTGTACTTATTATTACCACCATGTCAATAAAAGAGGGGTGAAAACATCACCCCCTTACCGTCGCCGCCAGCTTTTCCACAATCTTTGAACTGCGCCAGGCAGTTGTTCGCTATTGAAGATGAACACCGCCAAACAAATAATGGTTACAGAAAGGTAAACTCCGGCGCAAACCAGAAGTCCCAAAAAAAGTCCCATATTTCTTCTCCCTTGGCAATATGGACATAGGATTGTTAAATGAGGAAAATTGACAGCCGTTTGACGATTTGCATCACGCCCTTTTATGTCGGCGAAGGAACCGTTCCGAGTAGATGAAATATTCATCGTCTTGGAAAGGAGATTTTTCCCGCAGGGCAATGTACATGGTAACCAAATCGGGTTCGGCGGGTAGATTTGTTGGTACCCCCAAAGACAATGCTTTCTGGAACTTTACCCTTTCCTGATAAACAAACAAACGGTAATCCAAGGTATAATCAGGCAGGGCAGTTTTACGCCAAGAAGAAAGCCATGCAAGAAGTTGCCGGATCATGGAAAACTCCTTTGTGAGGGTGTTGGGTATGGAACAAACATTATGAAACCGCACTAAACTCGCCGCAGGTTTGGCAATATTGGGCGGCTTGGAGCAAAAAGTTTGTGAGGCGTAGCCGAAGCTACGCCGAACAAACTTTTTGTGAAACCTGCCCAAGATTGGCAAATCCGGCAAGGGTTGGAGTGCGGTTTCATAATGTTTGTTCCATAGGTGCTAAGTATCAATATATCCGGCACAACAGTCATTGTCAAATTATCGTCACGCAAAAAAAAGAGAGTGGCGCGCGTGATACGCTAACCCCTCTCATGAACGTAAAAAACTAACTCATCAGACGAATTCCGCGGTGGCCGCGGCAACGTTTTATCCCGCCAGCACAGCGGCAATAACGGGAATCGGAGGCATTATCATTGGAAAACGCCAACATCAGCATAGTACGAATTCTACGGCGCTCACTTTCTGAAAGAAGAAACTTTCCGCCGCTTTTGATGCAGCAAACCTTGCCATAATAGTTTCCGATCCTTTCTTCGCCAGGCAGTGGGTCAAAGATCTTTTTTTCTTCACTGACGACGAAACGAAATCCTCCAGAGGAACGAAAGAGCCAAATGCATAGCACCGCTTCCTTTGGCTCCCGCTCTCCTTTTGAGCGGTTTTTTCTCTCGCGCCTTGACAAAGAGGTCATCCTGCGTCCTCCACGGTCCATGTTACCATTGGGCTTATTGCCACCCCATGGACAAAGGGCAATTGCATCTGTTTTTGTGAGGCAATCACAAGGGCCGATGCACACCCAAAAAAGGTTGTTGAAGGTGCTGGTTGATACTGTCACGATTCACTAGACCTACTGCGTAAAGGTTTTCGTAGCGAGCCGCGCATATTTTGTAGCGAGAAAAGCAAAGCGCGAAGAGGCATATTGAACTTAAATCTGTCGATGAGCGATTGGCTTTTCGCAGCCAAAATATGCGCGGCGCAGTAGAAAAATCTTTACGCAGTAGGTCTACTACACAAATCGTACTGCTATTGCGCGGATGCGGGCGGTGGGTTTTCAGGTAGAGTCGTTTCATTTAAAGAAGGTTCTTTTGTTGCAGAAACCGCTTCGGGTGCGCCCTGAGGCACCGCAGGTATTGGAGATGGGGCAACACCCGCTTTCCCCTTTTTCAACTTAAACACATTGATTTTCTTTGCCTCAATAATTTTTTCACTAACCAATAAATTATGAATTCTCGGCGTTGGCTGGGCTCCATTTTTAAGCCAATACAAAAACCTCTCTTTATTTAAAGATTTTTTCTTGGTTAAGGGATTCAAGTACCCCAATTCTTCAACCGCTCGGCCACCCTTGGCAGACCGCCGCTTGTCGATGACTACAATCCTAAAAAATGGTTGATTTTTTTTACCTTTTCTTGTAAGTCGAATAGTAAGCATGTTTTAAAAAATTATTCTAATTATTCTAATTGACCTAATTATTCTAATAAATGTCCGAATAGATGAATGCCTAATCTCTAAACCATTTTAGAATTTAGAGTTTAGGATTTAGGGTTTCGAACTTGGGATTTTATTAGGTTAATTAGAATAATTAGGTTAATTCCATTGTTTTTTTGCAAGGGCCTTTTTTGCTGCATCCTCCTCGGCTTCCTGCTTTGAATATCCTTCACCTTCCGCTACCAATTCCGAATGTAAAAATACGCCCACGACGAATTTTTTTTTATGATCCGGTCCCCACTCTTTTACCACTTTATAGGCCGGGGTAATTCCCACTTTATCTTGGGATTGTTCTTGGAATTCCGACTTGGCATCTATGTGGAGGCCTTTAACAATAATATCTGATAATTTTTTCAGTACGTATTTTTTGATAAACACATCTGCCGCTTCATATCCCGCATCAAGGTAGACAGCCCCAATGAAGGCCTCAAAAGTGTTGGCCAGAATGTACTGGCGCGCCTTGCCCAGTTCTTTGGCTTCACCTCGACTTAAGAGCAAAAAATCATTAAACCCCAATTCTTCTGCCACCATCGTAAGCATTTTGGCATTTACCAGCGCCGCCCGCCAATTAGTCAACTCCCCTTCGGCTTTTTGTGGATACTCTTTATACAAATACTCAGTTACCACTAATTCCAGAACCGCATCTCCCAAAAATTCCAACCGTTCGTTTTGCTCTAGACCAAATTCCGGATTTTCGTTTAGATATGACCGGTGCACAAACGCCTGGGTTAATAAATTTTTATTGTTAAAATTCAGCCCCAGTTTTTTTTCAAATAAATCGAACTGCTTCATTATGATTGCGATGCTAATATACTAATTCATGCTAATTATACTAATACGTCAACGAATACGTTTTCATATTCGTATTATTAGTATGCATTCGTATATTGGCATCGCATTAATTTCCTTCAATTTGTTTAAACACCGTTCCCAATACCCCATTAACAAACTTACCCGATGTTTTTCCGGAAAATGTTTTAGCCAATTCAATGGCTTCGTTAATGGCAACTTTGGGAGGTACTTCTTCTTTGTTGCTATACAAAAGTTCAAACAGCCCGATGCGCAATACATTCCTGTCAATAATAGGAATTTGAGAAAGGGGCCACTCCGGCGCCGCTTTTTCGATAATACCATCGATGTTTTGCAAGTGATCCAGCACCCCTTTGGCTAATTCCCTAACAAAATCCAGATCCTCAAGGCCTGGGCCAAAATCCCTGATGTTTCTTTCAATAATATTATCCAACGCACCGTCTTTTTTGCCATAAAAATCCCACTCGTAGAGCGACTGCATCACAATCGACCGTGATAAGTGCCGAGATGCCATACTTTTGCAAAGCAAAAGAAACTCTAAATATTAAACTCTAAATTCTAAACGAATTTCGTTTTAGATTTTAGGATTTAGAATTTAGGATTTCGTTTTTCCTGTTTCCTTTATCTCTTTCTCTTTTATTTTCCGTTCTTTCTTGGTCAGTTTTCCGAGTACATTGATAAACTCTTGTCCTTTGTAGTGTCCGCAGCGTTTGCAAATGGTGTGAGGCCTTACTGGAGCATTACATTTTTGACAGTTCGTCAAAGCCGCAGGAGTAATGAAAATATGCATCCTGCGTTGCCCTACCGAAGATCTTGTGTGTTTATGTCGTGGAACAGCCATACTTTTGCGAAGCAAAAGAAACTCTAAACTCTAAATCCTAAACCCTAAAACGACGTTCGTTTAGAATTTAGATTTCAGAATTTAGGATTTCATGCTCTTAATTCAGAGTTACTATATCAAATAATCTATTTTTTTGCAATGGTTTAAAAGAACGGGTCAAAAAAGCACTCGATTTTTCGGGTGCTTTTTTAACTTTTATGTCCTTTATTTTCCTGGAGCTGGTGTGGGCGGAGGCAATACAATAACTGCAGTACCTTGGATCTTTCCATCGGGAAGCACTTTAATGTTAACGCTTACATTGTCGCCAATTTTAAGATCACTAAAGTTAATCTGATTAGTTACCGACTTGCCGTCATTTACTACCAAGGCATATATTTTAGCATCGTCGGCTACCGTAATTGTAGCGCTATCCCCCTGGTATGCCAGAGTAAGGTTTTTTCCATCTATTTTAAAAACGGCGCCGTAGGCCGTAATTGATGGAATAACCTTCGAACTTAAGTCCTTTATTGCGGCGGGCATCATTGTGGTATTAGTGGACGACGGCACAATGGCGGTCTGGGAATTCAAAACCATACCCAAACCAACTCCTATTGCCAACACTACGATCATTAACACAACGACGATAATCATGTTTTTTGTTTCCATAATACTTTTGCTTCGCAAAAGAAATTCTAAATTCTAATTTCTAAATTCTAAACGATGTAGGATTTAGGATTTCGGATTTAGGATTCTCATTATATTATTCCTCTAGCTTATTATACATTTTGGCATATTTATTGGCAAATATCAAGGTGTGGATAACCCCCAGCCCCGCGGGCTGGAATTTTCCCGCCCCTTTAGGGCGAGGCTCGCCCAATTTCATTGGGCGGCAATTTTCAATTATCAATTTTCAATAAAAAACTTACCGGGCAAAAACTCTTTCTGTGAACAGGGCACGGTCCGAAGTTTTTTAAATATTGAATATGTTGTGTGGTTCCATACCCTTTATGTTTATTAAAACCATACTTGGGATATTTTTTATGCATCTCCTGCATGAGGCGATCCCGCGTTACTTTGGCAATAATACTGGCCGCAGCAATGGAAAACACTTTTTGATCGCCTTTGATAATTGACCGTTGAGGAACACTAATTGCGGCCCCGCCTCCGCCAATGCTACGGGCGGGCAAAGTAAAATTCCCGTCAATTAATAGAAAATCAATACTCGCACAAATACGACGGCCGTCGTATTTGTGCGAGTATTGATTTTCTAATTTTTTTTCTAATACTTGCACTGCTTTTTGCATGGCTAATTTGGTTGCTTCCAGAATATTAACGCGATCGATTATTTTTTCTGAAACCATGCCAATGCCCCATTCAATGTGAGGGTGGCCAGTTAATATTTCGTAAAAATACTCTCGTTGTTTTTCGGAAAGTTTTTTACTGTCATTAATCCTTAAATTAATGCGGCAATTTTTTTGCAAAAAAATTGCCGCGGCCACCACTGGCCCGGCCAGCGGGCCGCGGCCGGCTTCGTCAAGCCCCGCCACCATTTCAAATCCTCGCTTCCACAATTTTTTTTCTTCATTAAAATTCGGGTACATTATAAAATAATACCACAAATTTCAGGCAACGAAAAACCAGTTTTATTGGGAACAAAACTGGTAAAAACCCATTCATCAAGTTATGTCAATCTTGTGCACGGCTTTATAAAAAAGTAAAATATATGAACGAATTTGAAATTTACAATTTGCTGGACTCGCAAGGCCTCCTCGCAAGTGCATTTGAAATCAATTTGAAATATTTCAATATTTGAATTTGAAAACGTGACGAGTTTTAATTATTTAAAATTTAGACATTCGGCCGCGCGCCGCGGCGCGCGGCTTGATTTCAAATTGTAAATTTCAAATTTCAAATTCGTTATGAAATTTACCCACCTTCACACCCACTCCCACTATTCCCTTTTAGATGGATTGCCCAAAATCCCGGAGCTTTTGGATTATGTAAAGGAACTGGGCATGGATTCGGTGGCTCTTACGGACCATGGCGTCATGTACGGCGCGGTGGAATTCTACAAAGAAGCAAAAAAACGGGGCATCAAACCCATTTTAGGGTGTGAAGTATATGTCGCCTATGAAGGCCGCAAGGACAAACGGCCCAACATTGATAATAAAATCTACCACATGATTTTGCTTTGCAAAAACCAAAAGGGGTATGAAAATTTGGTAAAACTGGTAACTGAAGCACATTTAAACGGCTACTATTATAAGCCGCGCATCGATGAAGAAATTTTACAGCAGCACGCCGAAGGCCTCATTGGAACATCGGCCTGTTTAAACGGAAAAATTCCCAAATTATTGCTGGCAAATAAACTAGATGAGGCCGAAGGGCTGGCATTAAAGTACCAATCATGGTTTGGCAAAGACAGTTTTTATTTGGAACTGCAAGAACACAAAAACATTCCCGAACAAGCGGTATTGAATAAAAGAATTATCGCACTGCACGAAAAGACCAAAATCCCACTCATTGCCACCAATGACATCCATTATTTGCGGCCCGAAGATGCCGAAGCGCAAGATGTATTAATGCTTATTAACACTGGAAGCGACATTAACGACCCTGAACGGCTTACGTTAAAAGGCGATGATTTTTCTATGTATTCTCCGGAAAAAATGGCTGAAATTTGGAAAGAATACCCCGAGGCCATTGAAAACACCCACAAAATTGCTGATATGTGCGACTTTAATTTTGAACTGGGCAAAACGCAACTCCCCCACTTTGATGTGCCCAACGGCAAAACTCCCGAAACTTATTTAACGGAACTGTGCGAAACAGGTTTAGAAAAAAAGTATGGCGAAAATGTCACCCCAGAAATTCGCGATAGGATGAATTACGAACTATCGGTGATCAATAAAACCGGATTCGCCGGATACATTTTAATTGTACAGGACTTTACGAGATGGGCTTTGGAAAAACATATCAGAAGAAATGCCAGGGGCTCTGCGGCCGGATCTTTGGTTTGCTATCTTACCGATATTACCAGTGTTGACCCAATCAAATACGGCCTTCTCTTTGAACGATTTTTAAACCCGGAAAGAATTTCCATGCCCGATATTGACATGGATTTTACCGACCGCCGCCGCGACGAAGTGTTAAAATACGTCTCTGATAAATACGGTAAAGACCACGTTGCCCAAATTATTACCTTTGGAACTATGGCTGCGCGGGCCGTTATCCGCGACGTAGGTCGGGCTTTGCAATACACCTATAGTTTTTGCGACACGTTGGCAAAATTAGTTCCCTTTGGCATGGATTTGGAAGAAACCATGGATAAAGTTACCGAAGTGAAGGATTTGTACAAAAACGATCCGCAAGCCAAACGCTTACTGGACCTGGCACGCAAACTGGAAGGGGTGGCGCGCCACGCATCAACCCACGCCTGCGGAGTGGTGATTTCCGCACGCCCCCTGACCGATTCGGTACCCCTGCAACACCCCCCAGGACAAGAAGAAAGCATCATCACCCAATATGAAATGCACGGCATTGAGGACTTGGGGCTTTTGAAAATGGATTTTTTGGGACTTAAAAACTTAACGATCATTGAAGATACCCTAGCACGGATTTATGTCATCCGAGGTGAAAAAATTGACCTAGAAAATATTCCGTACGATGATAAAAAAACCTATAAATTATTCCAAGAAGCCCTTACGACATCTGTTTTCCAATTAGAATGTTTATCGGGAGATACCAAGGTCTCTACCACTACCATCAAAAAACTTTACGAGAAAAAAGAGAAAAGAAAATTACATTCAGTATATTTAGATGAAGGCAAGTTACATAAAAATGAAATTATCGATGTGTTAAAGGGTGAAGAAAAGGACCTTTATAGATTGGTAACAGAAAATAAATGGTCCATAAAAGCATCTAAAGACCATCACTTTATGACAGAAAATGGATGGAAGAAGTTAGAAGAAATAAAACTTGGAGACAAAATATTGGCAAAACTAAATGCAAACCATTCTATTTATAATACCTGCGATGATTGTGGTAAAGAAATAGACGGGCAAAGAGAGGGTCGAAGTAAATTGTGCTACAAATGTTCTGCCACTTTTTACAGTAATCCAAGTAAACCAGAATCCAGAAAAAAGATTAGCGAAGCGCGGCTGAAATTTTATCAACAAGGAGGAAAAACTTGGAATGACGGTTTAACAAAAGAAACAAGTGAAATTTTAAAAAATACCGGAAATAAAATTTCTCAAGCCCTATCTGGAAGATCCTTGGAAGAATTATGGGGTAAAGAAAGGGCTGATAAATTCAAAGAAACACATTCTCAGAGAATGAGTGGAAAAGGAAATTCTATGTTTGGCATGCCATCGCCTCATAGAAAAGGCGGATTCAGAAAAGATTTAAATCATTATGTGCGATCTTCTTGGGAAGCGGATTTTGCCAGAATACTAAATTTACACAAAGTAAAATACGAATACGAGCCAAAAACTTTTGAACTCGTAAGAGAAGGTGGGGGTATCGTAAACTATACGCCAGATTTTTATGTACCATCCCAAAATACTTTTTATGAAATAAAAGGGTGGATGCATGAACTAGACCAAGAAAAAATTAATTTATTTAAACAGCAATATCCAGAATTTAATTTTGTCTTAATAAGCGCAACTAAATTTGCTGAATTTGCTTTGCAATATAAAAAACTTATCGCTTGGGAATGTCCAAGAATACCCGAAAAGCAAGGTTTTGATTTTGTAAAAGTTAAAGAAATAAAGTACGCCGGTAAAGAAAAAACGTATGACATAAAAATGAAAGCACCTGGTAATAATTATGTAGCCAATGGGTTCTTAGTACACAACAGCGATGGTATGAAACGCTATTTGAAAGATTTAAAACCCACGGAGTTTGAAGATATTATGGCCATGGTAGCGCTGTACCGCCCAGGCCCGATGCAATTTATTCCTGACTACATTGAAAGAAAACACGGCCGGCAAAAAATTACTTACATTGTTCCGCAATTAGAACCGCTGTTAAAAAATACCCAAGGCATTATGATTTACCAAGAACAGTTAATGAAACTAGCGCAAGAAATTGCCGGCTTTACGTTAGGTGAAGCCGACGTATTAAGAAAAGCGGTGGGTAAAAAAATCAAGGAATTACTAGACGCGCAAAAAAGTAAATTCATTGAAGGGGCTATAAAGAAAGGTTTTGAAAAGAAGGTAGCCGATGAACTTTGGCAATGGATTTTGCCTTTCGCTTCTTATGGATTTAATAAAAGTCACAGCTGCGCCTATGCAACCATCGCCTACGAAACAGCATATTTAAAAGCCCATTATCCGGTGGAATTTATGGCGTCGGTTTTAACATCGGAAAAAGCCGATGTAGAACGAATCGCCCTGTTAATAGAAGAGTGTAAAAAAATGGATATTGAAGTATTACCCCCAAATATTAATGAATCACTTAAAAATTTTACGGTCGTGCCGGAGCAAAATAAGATAAGATTTGGATTATTGGCTATTAAAAACGTGGGAGAAAATATTATTGAAGCCGTGGTCCAGGAACGCAAAAATGCCGGTCCATTTGCTTCCATTGGCGATTTTATTAACCGGGTTAATTCCAAGGACTTAAATAAAAAATCGATGGAAGCACTTATAAAAGCGGGCGCTTTTGATGCCTTTAATGAAAGAAACCAATTATTACAGAATTTAGAAAAACTACTGGAAATTGCCCGTGAAAACCAAAAAAATAAAGCCAATGGGCAAATCGGCCTATTTGCCGCCGCGCCAGCGATGGCAAAAATTGAAATAAAACTAGATGCGGCCACACCCGCCCCGGTGCTGGAAAAACTGACTTGGGAAAAAGAATTATTGGGGCTGTATGTAAGTTCCCACCCGCTTAACGGTTTTAAAAAATTATTTGAAACAAAAACCGTCGCCTTCTCGCGCATTGACAAAAGTATGGTAAATAAAAAAATTATTCTAGGAGGGCTCATTTCCAGCGTCAAAAAAATTATCACTAAAACCGGCAAACCCATGCTATTTATGAAATTGGAGGACCTGACCGGCAAGGGCGAGGTGGTCATCTTCCCTAACCTCTTGGAAGCCAAGCCAGAAGTGCTCCAAGAAAATAAAATTGTCTTTGTGGCTGGCCGAGTTGACGACCGCAACGGGGAAATTAAAATTGTCGCCGACGACGTACAGGAGATTATCACACCGAGAGAGGCGTAAAAATAAATAACCCGACGCAAACATCCTGTTTGCGTCGGGTTTAGTTTTTACTTCTTGCTCCGGCTTGCCGCCGAAATTCCGACTACTTTTTCTTCAGAAGCCGCTCAAGTGTCAGTTGAACAATTCCGTAAAGATCCGGAAGAGCTCTTACCCTGTCGTCTTGTAGGGCGGCTTGCAGTGAATCCTTTGTCCTGGGCGCCTTCAGAATCCGCTTCTCTTCGCCCAAGACCGCTTCGGCCGCCAAACCAAACCTGGCTTGACTGAAATGCATCAAAACCAAGAATGCGGCGTAGTTTAGGTCATGCCTGGCCACCAAAAGACGCATAGCCAGAAGCATGGAAATTCCCTCTCGCGCACCATGCAGGATCTGGTCAAGTGCGCGCAGGTCACTTTCTTTTTCATCCGCCGAATGCATGTCAACCTCTTTTCTCTATGGTACTGAGGGATTACAGGGAGAATTGCAGAACGAATCTCCAAACTACTACCCTTATCGGTTTTTTCTGGTATATATCACTTCCACGACGGTCGCTTCGCCAGAAGGCAATGTGTTATCACTCAATGGCAAACCATCAAAGTTGGTAAAGCGCCAATCGAGGATTTCAAAGGGAATCAGTTGCCCTTCCGCCATCAGCAACTCTAATAATTCCTTGGTAATTTGCGAGTATGGCATACCATACAACGTGATGGTGTGGGTACGCGTGGGTCGCTTTTCCATAGGTTAGGTCTCCTAGGATTGTATTAAGGGCTGCTTTACACAATAATGGCTAATTTTGTATTTGTCAATGATTTACTGCTTAAGTGAAATTTGCTAAGATGGATACATGGAAAACATAGAAAAAATCCGACACTCACTCGCCCACCTTCTGGCATCGGCGGTTTTGGAGCAATACCCAAGGGTCAAATTAGGCATTGGCCCAGCAATTGAAAATGGTTTTTACTACGATTTAGAAATCGTAGGCGCGGAATCGCGCGGAAATTTACGCGGAAAAACGCAGATAACGCCGGATGACTTGAAAAAAATAGAAAATCGGATGAGGGAGCTAATAAAAGAAAATCAGGAATTTATTGGCAAGAAGGTATCAAAAATCGTTGCTAAAAAATTATTCAAAAACCAGCCATATAAATTAGAATTAATTAAGGACTTAAAAGAAAAAACCGTTGGAACCTACCAAAACGGTAATTTTTTGGATCTGTGCAAGGGCGGACATGTTGCAAACACTAAAGCAATCGACCCGAATTCTTTCAAGCTGACTAAAATTGCCGGTGCCTACTGGAAAGGCAGTGAAAAAAACACCATGCTAACCCGCATCTACGGCGTTGCTTTTGCAACACCCAAAGAACTACAGGAATACCTAAAAATGCAGGAAGATGCCGAAAAACGGGATCACCGGATGTTAGGCCAAAAATTGGATTTGTTTACTATTTCCGAATTAGTAGGAAAAGGTTTGCCACTATTTACCCCCCAAGGAACATTATTGCGAGAATTATTGAACCAGTATTCCCAGCAATTACGCCAGGAAAAAGGGTGGCAGAAAGTGTGGAGTCCCCATATTACTAAAAATGATTTGTATAAAATTTCGGGGCACTGGGATAAGTTTGGCGATGAATTATTTTTAGTAAAAAGCCAGGAAACAAAAGATGAGCTCGTTATGAAGCCCATGAATTGCCCCCACCATCAGCAGATTTACGCTTCAAAACCCCATAGCTATAAGGACTTGCCCATCAAATACATGGAAACCACAACGGTATATCGAGATGAAAAAGCCGGTGAATTATTGGGCCTTTCACGGGTACGATCTATTACTCAAGATGACAGCCACACTTTTTGTACGCCCGACCAAATAGAGCAAATTTATCAAGAATTAATAGATGTGACTAAAACTTTTTACGGCACAATTGGTATGAAAATCCGGGCGCGCCTTTCGTTTCGTAATCAAAAAGATCCGAAAAAATACTTGGGTGAAATTTCACTATGGAAAAAAGCGGAGGATATTTTATTGGATATTGCTAAAAAAAATACCTTGGATTATTTTGTGGCTGAAGGCGAGGCCGCATTTTACGGACCGAAGATAGATTTTATGGCTACCGATGCATTGGGTCGGGAATGGCAATTAGCCACTCCTCAACTAGATTTTGTCCAACCCAAAAGATTTGGACTTACCTACATAGACAGTGAAGGCAAGGCCCAAACTCCTGTCATGATTCACTTTGCCTTAATGGGTTCACTAGAAAGATTTTTATCGGTTTATATTGAACACACTGCGGGTAATTTTCCTCTTTGGCTCGCACCCGTGCAAGTTGCCGTTATCCCTATTTCAGAAAAACACCTTGCTTTTGCCAATGAATTGGCAAAAAGATTTAAGATTTATGATTTACGATTTAAGATTGACGAAGATAATGAAACTTTGGGTAAAAAAATCCGCCAAGCCGAAATGCAGCGCATCCCCTACCTGTTAATTATCGGAGACAAAGAAATCGAAGCCAATGCAGTCAGCGTAAGGCAACGGGCAAAGGGTGACCTGGGCCAAATGCCCGTTGAAGAATTTATCAATAAAATCAGTAAAGAAATCCGAGATAAAACGTGATTACATAACACATAACATAGAACACATAACAAAAAACGATTCCGTAATTTGTTTCATGTTCCATGTTTCATGTTCCATGACGAATGACTGAACTATCCGAGGCAACAAAAAACTTAATTTTAAAATATGGACTTTGGCAAGCGTCTCTTAAGGTGAAAGAAGGCGCTTTGACTATCCACGTTGACGAAGTCGCCTTAAAGGTGGCTGCGTTTTACGAACACGTCCGA
>Ga0209542_10006134_pt1 | contig 23558 bp, 17 predicted proteins | sample RifCSPhighO2_01_FD_184028 | JGI IMG/M metagenome (GOLD analysis project Ga0209542, IMG submission 184028) | Soil microbial communities from Rifle, Colorado - Rifle CSP2_plank highO2_0.1 (SPAdes) (version 2) | ecosystem: Environmental > Terrestrial > Deep subsurface > Rock core/Sediment ... | reverse complement strand
AGCGAGAAAAGTGTTTTAGGAAGGTTGGTGGAATTAACCCTCTTATTCAGGAAAAGTTGAAAAAAAAGTTAGGAGATGAACTATTTTTGTTGTTACGGAGCATTTCGAATTATTCGAAGTTGATTCCTGTACTTGAGAGGTATGTTGCTCGTATTGAGGGTGGTGATATTCGTCCGAAAACTTCTACTTTGTATTACTATGTGCTTAGACATGGATGGGGCGGTGAATTAGTGAAGCGTGCAAGTCCTGATTCTTTGAAAATTTGTACGACCTATAATTTCCAGAATAATAAATCTTGTTTGCGTGGTGGTACAGGTGTTGTTCTTGAGACTATGTTGTTTGGTGTTGATGATGATTTAAAGAAGCGTATGTTGGATGCTCATTCGTTGTTGCCTGTGCGTAAGCGTATTTTGGAGCAGTATGTTAGACATGTTGAGAGTTCTGGTGATGTGACTCCTTGTGGTGTTTCTTTGAGTGGTTATCTTTATACTCATGGTTTTGGTGGTGAAGAGATTGAGTCTCAGAGTTGTGATTCTCTGCAGTCTTTTGCACAATTTGATTTTCGGGTTCATAAGAGTGGTTTGCATGGCGGTAAGAATAGTGTTTTAGACTCTATGCTTCATCGTGTTGATGATGATTTGAGTAAGCGTGTTTTGGATGTGCGTTCATTGTTGTCTGTGCGTAAACGTATCTTGGCCAATTATATTAGTTGGATTGAGAGCAAAGATTATGTTAAGTCTAGTGGTGTTTCTTTGAGTGGTTATCTTCGCACTCATGGTTTTGGTGGTGAGGATGTTAATAGAGATAGTAGTGATTCTTTGATTACTTTGGCAATTTTTGATTTTCGGACTCATAAAAGCAGGATGCGTGGTGGTAATCCTGCTGTTGTGGAGTCTATGCTTTTTGGTATTACTGATCAGGATTTGATTGCGAAGGTTCGTAAGTATGCGTTTGGTGGGTCTTCATGAGCTTGTGTGAATTGATCAATAGATTGGAAGCCGGTGCTCCTGCTGCTGATGATCTGGGGCATCCTTTGGCGTTGGCTGTGGTGGCTGAGCTTGGTCAGTGTGAGAAGTCTGAGGAACAGCGGAAGTTGTTTGGCGATTGCCGTGTGCTTGCGGATCATATCATTGAATCCTATGTGAGGCTTGACAGGCAAGACAAGTTGAAGATGGCTGAGGTGTATCAACAAGAGGGGTGTTTTCGAGAAATTTGTGCTATTGGTTATTTACAAAAAAATCGTTTAATCAATGTGTTAGGGGAGTCTAATCTTCATCTATTATTATGGATTTCCAATTACTCAAAGTTTATTCCTGTGCTTGAGAAATATGTCTTTTTTGTTGAAAGTCTTTCTGATGTGCATTTGCGTCGAGATGTCTCTTTAAGATGGTATTTTAGAACCCATAGTCTAGATGGTGGATGCGTAAATAGTATTAATGATTCTTTGAATACTTTCTTAACGTATGACCTTAGCTCGTTTAAAGGTAAAATGCAGTGTGGTGAAAAAGCTGTCTTGAAAAGCGTTCTTTTTGGTGTGAATTCTAATTTGCAGAAAGAGATTCTGAACGCGCGTTCGTTGTTGTATTTGCGTAAGCAAATTCTGAGTAATTATGTTAATTGGATTGAAAGTTCAAATTACCTAAGTCCTGGTCGTGTTTCTTTTGGGAGATATCTTCGTAATCATAATCTTAATGGGGAGGAGACTTCGTTTCGACGCAGTGATTCTTTGCGTGCGTTTTCATTGTACGACTTCCGTGCTTATAAAGGTAAGTTGCGTGGTGGTGATGAGGCTATTCTAGATTCTATACTTTATGGTGTTGATGATGATCTGAGGGAGCGTGTCTTGGATGCGTGTTCGTTATTAGCTTTGCGTAAAAAGATCTTGAATAATTATGTTACGCATATTGAGGATGATGCTAGGAGTCTTGACAGAATTTCTTTGAGAGAGTATCTTTCTACTTTTTGTTTTGGTGGTACTCTTGTTAAACCTGATATTAATGTTTCTTTATGTGCTTTTGCAGGATATGACTTTCGAACTCAAAAAAGCAGGATGCATGGCGGCAATGTTGCTGTTGTTGAATCCATGCTTTATAGAGTTACCGACCAAGACCTAATTACTAAAGTTCGCTCATACAATCTTAGGAAGGCATCATCAAAAGATTAATATATCATTCAGAAATAACCCATATCATGACCCGCTTACCCATTCCTGATTCAATCGATGGCTTCTTCAAGCCTACCTCTATCGATGTTGCTCGAAAGCTTGTAGGCATGGAGATTACCTCTCCTAAAGGCGCATATATTATATCTTCTTCTAAAGCCTATCTTGGTGATAACAAACATACGCAGTCAAAGCCAAGGCTTCTCTATGGTGGAATTATGGTCTTTAATTTGCGAGGCCATCTGCACTTCTGTGTCTCCACGGGACAGAATCCTGAGCAGGACTATGTGCTTATTCATAAGGTTCATGATGGAGTTCAAGAAATTGATACCTCTAGCGCTGTTTCTAAAGCGTTAGGTCTTACTTTAGGTCATGATAGCGCTCGTTTTTCGGATTATTTCAGTCTTTGGGGGATGACGCAAAAGAGTGCTTTTAGAAAAGATAAAGCAGAGACTTGCATCGGCATTTATGAACTTGTTCGATAACGTATTCTAATCTATAAAAAACAAAAAAATAAAGCTTTTTCCTATTCAAGCATCAAGTCCAACTTCAGCTCCTGAATGCTCCGGCTTTCTTTTGCCGGCTTGAACTCAGGCATTCTTGATGATTCCTTTGACTTTATCGACAAATAATGTGGCTTTTATCCTTAAGCTCTCGACCATGCTCTTGTCATAGAGCCTTTTGCTGGAGTAGGTCGCGTCTTCTCGTTTGTTCTTAGACTCGACATAGAATATCAAGTCCTGATAGTCGATGAAGAGGCTGTCGATCATCTCTAAATCCTCTCTTTCGATGCCATTGTTGTAGAATTCCTTTATCAGTGTGCATAGTGTCGCCAGATGATTCTTAGAGGTATATCCTCTTGTCATTATTAAGGCAAGCACTATGTGGTACGAGGCGTAATAACAGCCGGTTATACACCAGTCATGATATCCTAATCTCAGGTTATCCTTTACGAACTCCAGATTATGCTCTGCTTTCTCTATATGGCCTTGGATCTCTTCCTCGTCAGGATTCTGCTTTTTCAGCATATCCTTCTGTGCGAACTCCTGCATCCTTTCATCAACGACTTGCCCGTTCTTTATGAGCAGGTTAAGGTCGTATTCCTTCATGATAAATCCCTCTGTAGAATTCAATTTGGTTTGTTATCGGGTAGCCTGTCTTCAAGGCTGATTGTATGACTTTATCCCGTTTTAGTTTTAGTTCTTCTTTAAGCTCGTTTATGTTTATCTGGATGCAGTTTATCTGCATTGCTGTCTGCGAGTCTGAATAGGCTTCTGCTTCTTTTGTGCTTATCTTCTTGTTCACTATAAGGAGCAGGTCTATATCTGAACGCTCTGAATATGTGTTTTTCGCGGTTGAGCCGAACAAGATCACCATCACTGGCTTCTCTTTCAGGGTCTGCAGAAAATATAATACGGCGTTTTTTCGTATGCTTGGGAGCCTGTTGAACCTTGCTATATCAAAATACGTCAATATAGAATAGACAAGGTCATTATTCACCAACGCATACTTTTTCAGATTGCCATCCCTTTTTGATGATAGGATCTTCTCTTTCTCAAGCGCGTTAAGAAATCTTGAAGCGCTGTTCTCATTGAGCGCTGTCTTCCGTGATATGTCTCTCAGATGTTTGGCAGACTTATCGTTATAGAATATCGAGAGTATCTTTTCATATCCTTCTTTCAGTATCGTTTCCATCTTTTAAACAACTGTTTAAATTATTTAAACATATATAAAGTTTGTGGTTTTTTAGTATCACTTACACTCTTATTTGTTTTGTGTGCTTATAAGTCTTGTAATGTTCTTGTCATTACAAAACCGTGTGTAGAAAGAGAATCTAAGGGTTTAAAGGAAAAACAAAAAATAAAAACTTTCCTGATTACGCGTCCAAATCCACTTCAGCTCCCGAATGCTCTGGCTTTCCGAGCGGTCCCGCTTCCTTCTTCAAGGTCTCCGCAAGATCAGTCTTCTCCCAGGTGAAGTCAGGATCGTTCCTTCCGAAATGTCCGTAAGCCGCTGTCTTGCGGTAGATCGGCCTTTTCAGGTTGAGGTGCTTTATTATCCCTGCAGGCTTCAATGGGAACACTTTGCGGACAATCTCTGAGATCCTCTCTTCAGGAATCCTGTTGGTGCCGAAGCAGTGCACTAGCACTGAGACTGGGTCAGCAACACCAATCACATAAGCGATCTGGACTTCGCATTTGTCAGCGACGCCTGAAGCGACGATGTTTTTCGCCACATAACGCGCCATGTAGGCTCCTGAGCGATCAACTTTTGAAGGATCCTTGCCTGAGAAGCATCCGCCGCCGTGAGCGCCGTGGCCTCCGTAAGTGTCAACAATTATCTTCCTTCCAGTGAGCCCTGCGTCTCCGACTGGGCCGCCTATGACGAATTTTCCTGTCGCGTTGACAAAGTATTTTGTGTTCGTATCGATCCACTTGCCGCAGATTGGCGTGATTACTCGCTCAATGATGTCTTTACGGATCTTCTCTGCGGGGATATTATCGTCATGCTGCGCGGCGATGACCACCGTCTGCACTCTGACAGGCTTGCCAGCGTCATACTCTACAGAGACCTGAGTCTTGCCGTCAGGCCTTAAGTAAGGCAGCTCTTTCTTGCGGCGGACTTCAGAAAGCCTTTTCGCTAACTGGTGCGCGAGCAATATCGGCAGAGGCATGAATTCCGGAGTCTCATTAGTGGCATAGCCGAACATCATTCCCTGATCTCCCGCCCCTTGCTCTTTCTCTTTGCCTTCATCAACTCCTTGAGCGATGTCCGGAGACTGCTCTGATACTGAAGTGAGGACTCCGCAGGTGTCCGCGTCAAATCCATATTCCGGCTTATTGTAGCCGATCTCTCTCACAGTGTCACGGACAATCTTTGGGATGTCAACATAGGTCTTTGTCGTGATCTCTCCGCCGACAAGGACGAATCCTGTCTTTGTGAAAGTCTCGCACGCCACTCTTGCGTCAGGATCATTCTTGATGATTGCGTCAAGTATCGCGTCAGATATATTGTCGCACATCTTGTCGGGATGCCCTTCAGTCACGCTCTCAGAAGTGAATACATATTTTCCTTTTCTCATTGTCATTACCCCCATTTATCTATTTGTATTTGATCTTACTGTAATATATAAAAAGCTTCTCAAAAGCCATTGCTTGCCCTGCGGCATTCTCTCCTCATCACATATTCAGGATTGTGCTTAAATATTGTGCCATATCCTGGGTTTATCTCTAGGATTGAGGCATACGCGTCAAGGCTTTTCTGAAGGAAAGAGCTTTTCTTCTCAGGAGAATTGTCTAATATGGCATATACTTCTGCGAAATAATCTATTGCCCATTCAAGCTGCTTGATAATCCTATCTCTCTGAAGTGAAGTCTTGACATTTCCAAGTGAGGGATGGATTCTTCTCCAGTTATCGACCTCTAAAGGATTCATTCTTGATTGCTCCATCCAGCCAAGCTGCTCATCAAGGCTTTGAGGGATCCCTGTCACTGAACTGCCTAATGTTACAGAATCTGTAATCTTATCCATTCCTACCATCATTTCACCCTGCAGGCATTCCGTGGCTTCTCCTTTATAAGCTCTGCTGAAAGGATTATTCTTATAGGAATAATGTCGTTATATTTTAGGAATAGTTAAAGTTATCATAAGATTTATAAAGATATTCTGGTAAAATGTGAGTAAATGATAAAACTCATTTTATTACTTATTTCGACGTTAATCTTTGTTAGTGGGTGTGCTAAAATAATACCTCAACAAAATGTCACAGAAAATACCAATATGTTTGAGAATATCTCTAATGAAGAATTATATTCATGTGAAATAGATTCTGATTGTGTAATTGTTAAGTCTGCTTGTTGTGGTTGTAATGCGATGGGGAAATCTACATCGATTAATAAACGATATCTAGAGGATTGGAATTCAAATCAAAGAGTTATTTGTGCGGATAGCGATTGTGCTATGGCTATATCACAGCATATTTCTTGTTTTTCAGAGCCAAAATGCCTAAACAACACTTGTAAATTGATTCCAAGAAGAGAAGAATTATGTGATTCATTACTTTTACTAAACTGTAAAAAGAGTACTCCTGAGGATCAACTAGACAGTTTACAGAGAGGTAATGGAATTTCATGCAGAGAAGTTATTGAACTATGCGCATGAATAAATCTTCGTATTGACGGTTCTTAGAATTGATTCATATTGCTAAGTGGTGTTTGTCCCAAAAGAAACGCTTTTGATATAATCCCTCGCCTTCTCCTTGAAGCCAGCCTTCCCGAACATATTCCTGAACAGTGAAGAGCTGCTCTTCAGCTGCGATTCAATAAGCTTTTTCTGCTGCTTGAACAGCCTGTTGTCTTTCTTGAGCTTTTCAGCGTACAGTTCCACATAATCCAAGTCGGTCTTAGGCCTCATATCGATTCCGCCTTTTATCATCTCATACTCTTTAAATCTTTCTACTTTTAATATGTCTGAGAAGAAAGTCCTTAAATGTCTTGCGTCCTCAATATCTTTCTTCCCTTTCAGCATCAATTCCTTGTATGATATCTCAAACTCGATAGGGGGTATCTTGAATTCAGAATCTTTCACTCTGATTCTCTGCGGATGATTGAACTCAAAGAATTGGGTTTTTTTGGTATGATCCACAGGAATGAACTTTATATTCGGGAACATCTCATCCTTTCTGGCAAACCTGATGTGATCCATATTCTTGACATAGGAAAAGACCTCTTCAAGAGTATCTCCTTGATAACACCAGAAACCCGCTTTCTTCAGGTCGGAAAACAAGTCGCTGAATCTCTTCTTTTCAAACTTCGGGACAAGAACGTCAATATCCTCTGTCCCTCTTGCCCTGCCTGTGGAGATGCTGACAAAACCGCTCACGACAAGACAATCCGCATGTTTTATCAAGACATTTAGGAAATCCTTCAGGAAGATGTCTAGTTCTGTCAACTCCCTATTGATTATTATCAAATCTCCGTTTATATCATATCCTTTTGTCATTAAAAATTGCGCTGGGTGTGATACCCCACCATTTATGGCGCAATTCTCAATTCCGAAAATCAGCCTTTTGGCGAGGAGCGTAAAACCTCTGGCTCGCGAAAATGTGCGCATTTTCGAGATGCTCGGAAATCGCTTTGCGGATTTCCGACATTTAGCCCGAGGATAACGAAAATCACCAAGAGGGGATTTTCGGGATGGAAAATCCGAGATTTTCCATAGCTCCGAGCGGCTGATTTTCGTTATCTTAAGAATAAGGCATTTAATCTATATTAATCTTATGCCGGCATATCAGTGATTATTAGGATTGTCTAATAGTCTTATAAGAATAATTCTCCGAAACAATTATAAATGGTTATTCTGTCATCCGGATAATGGTCTCCGAACTCTCCGAGATACAGCCCTTGCGGAAGAGATTGGGGCTGACGCAGCAGCAGCTCGCCCAGCAGGCAGGGGTCTCTCAGTCATTGATAGCTAAGATAGAGGCAGGATTGCTTGATGTCGGCTATTCTAACGCGAAGAAGATATTCTCCGCCCTGGAAGCGTTGAGCAAGCAGAAAGAGGTGAAGGCCTCCCAGATAATGAATTCAAAGATAGTCTCTCTAGAGTCAAGAGAGATGCTGCAGAACGCTGTCAAGAAGATGCGCAAGTACAGCATCTCTCAATTGCCTGTCGTAGAGGACGGAAAGCCTCTTGGAGTTATATCTGAAGGGATCATCCTTGACGCGCTCATGGACGGCAAGAACGGCAAGGTTGAGGACTTCATGGAAGAATCCCCCCCTTTGGTGAGCACAGACTCCTCGATACAGATAGTCGCAGGATTGCTGAAGTATTATTCTATGGTTCTTGTAGGAGAACGCGGAAAGCTGAAAGGGATAATCACAAAGGCAGACCTGATCGCGAGCTATCACTGAATCTGATTATTCTACGTGCTATTATCATCAAGAAATTCAACGCCCACCTCTTTGCGCGTAGAATAATTCCTCGACGTCAGCCACAGTGTTCACATCATTCACAGTCTTATCTTCGGTCCTCAGCCGCACAAGCCTTGGGAATCTCAGAGCATAGCCTGAAGAGTAAGTCGGGGATCTCTGCACCTCTTCATAGCTGATCTCTATCACTATCTCAGGCCTGACACGGACCTCTCTGCCTTTCTCCTCAAGGATCAATGGCTTCAGCAGCTCTGTCATCTGCTCAAAGCTCACTCCTGAGCCTTCAAGCTCTTTGAAGCCTGTGCCTACACGGCCTATCTCGACAAGTTCTCCACTGTTCTCATCCTTGCACGCTATCACAAAGCTGCTGAGCCATCCTGAACGTTTGCCAGTACCCCATTCTCCTCCGACAATCACAAGGTCAAGGGTTTCCATTATAGGTTTGACTTTCACCCCATAGCCGACTCTCGCTCCAGGCCTGTAGATCCCCTCAAGATTCTTCAGCATCACCCCTTCCTGTCCTTGAGCAAGGCTTTCTTCATAGAATTTCTCTGCTTTTTTCAAATCATCAGTGATCAGCTGCTTCGCAAGCACAATCTTCTTAGGGCTTTCAATGATCATCTTCTTCAATAATTCCCTGCGCTCTCTGAAAGCGGTCTCCATGAGATCTTTGCCTTCAAAGGAAACTATATCAAAGACATTGAGCTCTACAGGGAATTTCTCCGCTATCTTCTCAATATCGTATTTCCTCTTTATGCGCTGCGAGACATCCTGGAAAGGGCGATATTTCCCTGTCTTTGAATCGAAAGCCACAGCTTCTGATTCTATCACGAAAGATTCTCCTTTAACGTTCTTCTTCACAGATTCAACAACTTCTGGAAACTGCGCTGTGACATCCTCAAGGCGTCGCGTGTAAAGTGTTATCTTATTGTTTTTCTTGTGCGCCTGGATCCTGAAGCCGTCATATTTGTACTCTATAGCTGCCGGAATCCCGACAGTCTTGAAAGCGTCTGCAAGCCCTTTCGCTTTAGTGTAGAGCATGACTTTCAGCGGAGTTCCGACATTTATGTGCATGTTCTCCAGCCCTCTCTCCCCTTTCTCTCTCGCGGCTAGCGCTACTACTGAGAAATCATTGGTCATGTCATAAGCGTGCTGCACAAGATCGCAGTATTTAGTGTATACCTCTCGGTCTTCAGGAGTGATAGATTTCTCTTTCTCATCATAATTTATATCTATCTTTTCTCCGAAAGATGCCCAGACTATCGCATCCCTCATAGTGCCGTCAGCAACTCCCACTCTAAGGTCTTCAAGCACTGAACGCGCTATGTATCTTGACTCGATAGGGCTTGCTGAAGTCAGAAGTTCGGCAATCAGCTGGATCTTCTTCTCAACCATCCCTTCGCCTTCAAGAGTTGTCAATTTCTGCAGGTTCTCAAACACTTTACTTACAGAGATATCCAATCTCGCAAGAGTTTCCTGCTTTTTGCGGCTGATAAGCTGTTCTGTGACTTTGCCAAGATCTCCAATCCTCTTCCATTCATCCTCTATCTTCTCGACAGTGATTCCTGTCGCGAGGCTTATCGCTTTAAGGACTATCCTTGCCGCAACTCCGATAGTGCGTTGATCCCAGGTAGGGAATATCCTTCCCTGAAGTAGCAGGCAGATCGCGTTCAGCTCTTTCGCGGGCGCAGCTTTCAGGAATCTTGAGACAAGCCAGGTCTTCTCTAACCTTTTGGTTGTCGATTCTAGGTCATTATAGAGCTGGGCAAGGTCTGAATAGTTCATGCTCAGAAGGTTGGGAACAGACTATAAAAAGATTGCGAGCATGTTTTGCTTATTTTAATGCTTCTCCAACAAAACATTTATTAAGAGTGCTCATTTGAAAGGGGAAAGATGACCAGCTTACTGGACATTATAAAAAAGAGGCGCAGCATACGCAAGTATCTAGAGCTGCCGCTCGAATGGGATAAGGTAGTCAGCATTCTCGAAGCAGGCAGGCACGCTCCTTCCGCAGGCAATCTCCAGCACCGGAAATTCATTGTTGTCACAGATCCGGCAAAGAAGCGCATAATCGCAGAGGCATGCCTTAAGCAGTACTGGATGGAAGGCGCTTCTGCGATAATAGTCATATGCAGCATGACTGAGAAGCCTGAGCAGCTTTATGGCGAGCGCGGCAAAGAGATATATTCTATTGAAGACTGCGCAATGGCGGCGCAGAACATGATACTCATGGCGCATGATCTAGGGATAGGTTCCTGTGTTGTCGGCGCGTTCGAGGAAGAGATGATGCGCGACGCTCTCAGCATCCCTTCGCGCGCAAGGCCTATACTCGCGATAACTTTAGGATATCCTGATGAGGTCGTGCCTGAGCCGCCGCGAGAGACTCTTGAGAGCAGCGTGTTCCTGCAGCGTTATGCCAGCAGGATCTCGAATGTCAACGTCGTGCTGAGAGACTGGAGCATGGAATGGGAGCGCCAGGGCAAGAATATCTCCGCAGGAGCGGGTAAGATATCCAGGAAGTTGCATGAGCGGATAAAGCATCATGTCCGCAGGATCGGAGAGTCATTGAGGAAGAAGAAGCCTGAAGAGCCGCGGCAGGCGCAGCAGGGCAGCGAAGAGCACCATGTTCCGCACGGCTACCAGCACGAAGCGCATGAGAAAGACGCTCCTAAAGAAGAGTATTTTGATGAGTCAGAGGATTATAAGTGAGAGTTCTTAAGTTGGTCTTGTGTGATTGAACCTGGTTTATTTCTCTTAGCAGTACTTGAATAATGATTCTAAAAGGCTTATCCTCCGCAATTAGGTCGCAGATGGTTTGTTTGCGAAACAAACCCAGATTTTTATCCCTTCTGACTCTGTCTGGGGGGGGGGGAAAGAAAAATCTGCTTAGGCATAGCTTAGGCGCGGCGACCGACAGTAGCGATCAGACTTTATCGTTCTACATTATTGCTCTATTGTTTAGAATTCAGTAAACTTAAGCGCAGCCTCCCGGCAGTTAAAGAAATAGCCCCCTTGCGGGGGAAAAGCGCCTTCACCTCGTTTGACGGTTTGGGGGTGGTTAAAAAAGGTGAAGGCAGAAGTTGTTGCGATAATAAAAAAAGTTGCCACTTGCGTGGCATTCTGCCTTTTTGTTGATTACCTGACGGTCTCGATCCCGAGCTCGTCATTGACGCGCATGGCCTGAGGGCTTGGGCGCGAGTGATCTTTCTTGCCGAGTATCCAGGGCGATTTCACTCCTGTGATGATTGTCATCACCGTGATCTTGCCTTTCATCTTCTCCTCGACTCTGGCTCCCCAGATAACATTCGCGTCCGCGTCCATGGATTCAGTGACTAGCTCACCGACTCTTGAGATCTCCTCGAGAGTCATGTCCGGTCCTCCTGAGACGTGGATGATCGCTCCTGTCGCTCCCTGGTAGCTTATGTCTAGTAATGGGTTGCTCAAGGCGCCTCTCACTGCCTCTTCAACTTTGTTGCTTGTGTCTGAGGATCCTACTCCTATAGCCGCAACTCCACCATCGGTCATGATCGCTTTGACGTCCGCGTAGTCAAGATTGACCAAGCTCGGTATCGCGATCGTCTCGACAATCCCTTTGATCATCGTTGAGATCAGTTCGTTCGCGACAGCGAAAGCCTGCTGTACAGGAAGATTCCCTGCGATAGCGACTAAGCGGTTGTTGTCGATGACGATGACTGTGTCAGACTGCTCTCTCAGCTGCTGGAGGCCGAATTCTGCCTTGTCGATGCGCGCTCTCTCTATATTGAAAGGCATTGTGACTGTTCCAATCACGATCGCTCCTGAGTCTTTCGCTATCTTCGCGATGACTGGCGCAGCTCCTGTGCCTGTTCCTCCTCCGAGTCCTGCGCAGACGAAGACCATGTCAGCGTCTTTGAGAATCTCTTTGAGTTCCTGCATGCTCTCTTTCGCTGATTCAGCCCCCACATTGGGGTAGCCGCCGCATCCAAGTCCTCTGGTAACCTCTCTGCCTATAGGTATTTTCCTTTCCGCCTGGGTGATTGCCAAGTGCTGCACATCCGTGTTCACTGCCAGGATGCTGGCTCCCTGGATGCCTTTCTTAGACAGCCAATTGACCATATTGTTCCCGCCGCCTCCGACTCCGATCACCTTGATTGTCGCCTGGTTCACTGAAAATTCAGGCTGCGGTTGTTCTTGCTGTGTCCTTAACGCCTCTTTTACAAATAAATCCATGGTGTCCTACCCCCTTGTGGTTGGTTTTTTGTGGTTTATAGCTTTTTTTGAAAGTGCAGACTACCCAGTATCGAAAAGCTTTTATAGTAGTTCACACTACCTGCTCTTTAGAATGCCATAACTCGTATACATCTCTTGCGCCAACAAGGTATGTATCGTCTTGAACGTGGGTTTTCGCCAAAAAACTCAGCGTTTCTCTTTTTTATATTCGTTTGATATATATAGTATAAATAGATTTCTGGAGTGCAACCTATATATCGCAGTATATATTAGTGTGGCTTTTCGTATGTTGGGAGCGCAGAAGTCACAGTATATATCTACTCCGGAGTACTCTCTGATGCCGCATTCTTCCTGATCCCATCCTGATTCTTGCGGTCTTGTGACGGTGAATCTGTCATGTGCGGCGTTTTGCGTTCTTCTCGTTTGCCATTCAATAACCTTTTTAAATCTCTCTCAGGCATGAGTGAAGCATGGCACTCTATATGATTGGCATAGGCCTGGGAGATGAGAAAGACATAACTTTACGCGGACTTGAGGCAGTCAAGCATTGTGATAAAGTATTTCTTGAGACTTACACTTCCCTGCTGCAGTGCTCTGTCGCGGATCTTGAGAAGCTTTACGGCAAGAAGATAATCCCTGCAGACAGAGAGCTTGTCGAGAAGAACGCCGAGCAGATACTTTCCGCCGCGAAGAATGAAGATGCAGCTTTCTTGGTGATAGGAGATCCCATGAGCGCGACAACGCACATGGATATCTATCTGCGCGCGCGCGAGAAGAATATTCCTGTCGTAGTGATCCATAACGCTTCAGTGCTGACAGCTGTCGGGATTGTCGGACTGCAGCTGTACAAATACGGTAAGACAACTTCGCTTCCTTTTGACGCTTCACAATCATTGACTGCGTATTCAGTTATCGCTGATAATTCTGGATTGAGAATGCACACTCTGGTTCTCCTTGACCTAAATCCTTCTGAAAAGAAATACCTGACAGTGCAGCAGGCGATAAAGCATCTGCTCGCGCGCGAGGAAGAGCAGAAGAGGAAGATATTCACCGCGAAAACTTTATGCATAGGCTGCGCGAGACTAGGGAGCGATTCTCAGAAGATAATCGCTAGCACTGCTGAAGAGCTGTCAAAAGAAGATCTCGGCCCAGCGCCGCACTGCCTGATAATTCCGGGCAAGCTGCACTTCATGGAAGAGGAAGCGATCGGTGTCTGGAAATGAATTCTCTTAACTTTATGGTGTTGTATCCGGTCTGCACGCCGTCTTCATCTGCCGGTATCTCGCGCCTTTGATAGTTGAGAACACTTTGTCTTCATTGAACTCATCTAGCGCGAATCTGTAGAACGGATCAGGATTCCAGGTCTGGCTATTCGCTATCAGCTCTAACCATTCTTCCGGACTCGGCTCTTGAGTCGTTATCTTCGTAATATTATACAGGTCTCCGATCCTGAGATCGTTCTCCGCCAAAGCTCCAGTCAACCCTCCATTGTCCCCCCCTTCATAGCACGCAACGCTCCAGTATTGGTAATCAACATAGCTTCTCGCTCGCTGTTTTCTCGACTGCCAGTTGTCTCCCTGCACAGTGTCCCAGTCTCCGCGCGCAAGAGAGATTATCCCGCAGCAGGATGAGTTGCCAGTGTTGTTCTCAAACCTCATGAAGAAGCTCGGCGCCGAGTTCGGCTCGAAAATATAAGTCCCCTGCAGCACCATGTTCTGGAATCTCGGGATAGTCCATTCGCTCTCATTAGTCCTGTTTATTGTCCGTCTCTCATAATCCTCGATATTTCCATTGCCGTCTCTAGTCGTTGTGTGTATTCCGATATAGGGGTCAGTGAATCCCAGAATGCTGAAGTTAACGCTTATATCCACATTAATCCTGTTCCACGCCACAATATCCTGGCTTCTGACAGTGTAATTGAGATTCAGGTGCGCGATAGCTGTCCAGGGACCTGATTGCTCGAGCCAGAGGTCATTGACCGCGTATGTAGATTCTAGATTCAGCTCTTCCTTTGTCAGTTCTGTCAGCTGATTAAGCCAGTTGAGCAGCCTGTCCTCCTCGGCGATAAGTTCTGAAGTGTTGGTTATGATCGGATTATCCTCAGACGCGAGCCTGTAATCCTCGACAGTCCCGTTCAGGACTATCTGCCTGAAATCCGTGCTCAAGTTCCTCCTGAACGCCCCTTCCTCAATCATCTCATCGATTATCGCATCAAGCGCTGTGTGGGTGATTGCGTAAAGCGCTCTTTTCAGATAGGATTCCTCTATCGACTTCACGAAATCATTAGTGCTTGTCACTCTCGATCGCGTTATCGTGCTCTTCTCAAGCTCTGGAAGGTCGCGTTGCATCCCTGCGTATATCATGAACAGCATTATGATGAGTATGGCTGTCAGAGTGAAGAATATCCCTTTCTTGCTTGGGATGAATGCCGCTCTTTTTTGTGAGCTTGCAGCGCCAGCGTTATTCTTTGAAGGTCTCACCGCCACACTCTCACCTCTGCTAGCATCGGCGAAGACAATTCAATCCTCTGGCCAGCCCAGTTTTCCTCTCCTGTGTGATCTATGACTATCACCACTAATTTCTTCGCTGAGACAAGCACGTCGCTAGTCTCTTGCGTCCTTCCTGAAAGTCCTGACTGGTTGTATATCAATTCATGCTTGAAATAGAGCTCGTAAGAATACTGCGAAGAGACAGTGTTCTGGACTATAGTCGCTGTATAGTTAAGTATCATAGTATCTAATGCCTCTTTCTTCTCAGGAGAGGTCTCAGTTTGCCTTTTCTTATAGAATGCCCCTATCTGTTCAAGGGCTGTGCGGTCAAGGTCTGTGATGTTCCCATTGAAGAAAAGTTCCTGCACTGCCGGCATGACGCTCAAGTCCTGGTTCGTGGTTGTCGAGAGGAAATCAAGGATGTCCTGCGCGTAGAAATAAGGCTGTCTCTGCTGCGTCTCGCTCACGAAAGAGACCCAGATGAGGGTGAAGCCAACAACGATTATCACCATGGCTATTATGACGTCGATAGTGAAGAAGTACCCTTTCTTGCTCATATCGCTTGCGCTGCGCGATCTTCTGTCCGGTGTTCTATTGATCATTCTCCCTCTTTTTTATGAAATTATTAAGATTTTATCTCAGTTCCAAGACACTACTGCCATGCGCACAGGCTTGTTGTTGTAATAGACTATGCGCGTTATCGTGGCTATATTATCAGCATTGACTTCTATCTTCGCCTTCTCGCCTTGCTCCAGAGTATTCATGCTCTCGCAGCAGGTTATCGATTGAGAAGTGTCTAAAGGATTGGTCATCGTGAAATCTTTAGTATGGCCGATGCATAACGACTGAATGTTGCATTCTTCCTCTCCACTCTTGAAGCCGTCACATTCAGGCATGCACACCCCATTATTCACTAGTGTGCAGTCAGTCTCGCAGTCAAGCGTGAAAGGGCAGACAGTGTTGAATTCTACAGGGGTTGAAGGGGAGACTATCTCCACAGTCTTGCGCCCTCTTGTCATTCCAGGATAATTCGCTGTTATCTCTCTTGATCCTGTCGGAGCATTGTAGATTATGTAATGGCCGTACTGGTCGGTAACTGCCCAGATATTGGTCTCAGTGTCATCAGCGTTTATTATTGTGATGTTCACTGTCGCTCCAGCAACTGCCTCATTGCCGTTCTGCGCGCAAGTGACGTCTCCGCTCACTGTCGCGGTCTCAGCATAAGTTATCCTTGTGATGTTCTGAGTGGCGTTCACCCATGAATCGTAATCTGGGCCTGTTCCTGTAGTTCCTTCGTAAGGCTTGAGTCTTATCTCATACAACCCCGGGAGATTTCCTGGCGGAGTCCAGGAATAAGTGCGCGCTGTCCCTAAAGGAAGATTATCTATCTTCTTCCATGCCCCTCCATTCAATGAGTATTCAAGGAAATATCCTAGCGGAGTCAATGCTGACTGCAAAGTCCATTCGAACTGGATTGGATTGATCGTGTCTGTTATAACAGCGTCAGGCAGCGGCAGAGTGAATATTGAAGGTCCGCAGTCATTCCATCCGATCTTTCCCCAGGGTATTGAGACATTGTAGAGGTTTCCGCGAGGAGTCCCTCCAACATCCGGGCAGTAGAAGTTCGCATTGCTTGAGCTGTCAGACACTCCGCTCGTGTAAAAATGATTCAGCCTCATTCTGTTCCCTGCAGATGAAGCATCGAACAGCAGGTCATGCTTTGTTGAGAGCAGATTCTCAGTGAACCAGCTGTTGATCGAGTTAGTGGCTTTTATCCCATTGTCATAGTTTGTGAGATTGCATCTTCTGATCGTTATCCCTGTCCTGTCCAGAGCTTTTATCGCTGTCCCTAAGCCATCGCCGACAAGCTGCGCCTCATTGCAATCAAGGAATATATTGTTCGCGATTATATTGAGTACCCCTTCTTTAGCGCTGTGATCAGTATCCGGCAAGACATAGCGTTTCTTACAGAGCGTTGTGTCCAGCTGCACGTCATAATTATTGTTCGCGTCTACAACAAGATCAAGATCGACGCAGTTCTCTGGAGCTACGCATCCCGCGAAAGTGTAGCAGTAAGGATCATCGCAGTCTATCGCCAGGTTGCAGTCATCATCTATGAGATTATTGCAGATTTCTGTATCTGGGCTTGCGGGATTCTTCACACATACAGCGCATACTCCTCCTTCATCAATGCTTCCGTCGCAGTCATCATCAATGCCGTTGCAGATCTCTAGCTTTCCCGGATTAATGGCTGCTTCAGTGTCATCGCAGTCTATCGGCCCGCAGTCAGTCCCTCCGCCAGCTATATTATACCCATCATTGTCAGCGTCAGCGGGGCATATCAATGTGTCTGGAGTGACCTCTAGAGTTCCTGACTGCGAATCCTCAGTCGAGTCTCTCACAGTGGCTATGAAATAGTATTCAGGATTGCCCGATTCTGAAGAATCCTGGCTGCCGATAGAGAACTGGTCATAGACTGCGCTCCATGGAATCGCTAATGTTCCAGTATTGACTAGGAAAGTCGCAGGGCTTGAGAAAGGGTCCCAGACATCATCATCCCAGAACTGCGTGGCTAAGAAATCCTGCTCCCATAAGTCATAATCAACAACTCGGTGATAGCAGTTCTGTCCGTCAACTACAAGATAGGCTGTCTGCCCGTCTCTTCTCTGATCGATATCTAAATTTCCTGGAAGATCGCTTGTCCAGCGCGCATCGCTTATGGTGCAGGCGGGGCAATCAGCACTGTCGTAAGAATCAGCCTTCCCATCCCCTTCATTGTCCAATCCATCAGCGCAGTTCTGCTCTTTGCAGGCGGCATTGGCTGCGCAGCCAGAATCCATGCAATCAGTGAGCGCATCGCAGTCATTGTCTTTCCTGTCAGTGCATTCAGCAGTCGAGGCTTCTGTAGAGGCAGGATGTATCGCCGCGGCTGTATCATCGCAATCATCTCCCTCAGTGTCCGAAGCTGGAGTGTCAGAGCATACAGTTATCGTTAATCCTTCCTGCTTGCTCATTGCCGCGTCACAGTGATCATCATCGTCATCATCGCAGCCATCATCTATTGCCCCGTCGCAGTCATCATCGATGTTATTGCATATTTCTGCTATTGGAAGAACCTGGCCTGTGCAGGCGCCGAAGACTCCCGCAGCGCAAGTCGCTATCCCGCTCACGCATATTCCTACGCCCGCAGTCGCTGGAGGAATGCCTTCAAAGCATGCTGTAGTTATGCTCTCATCGATTGTTCCGTCGCAGTCATTGTCTATATTGTCGCAGATCTCTTGCTTGTTTGTTCCGATAGTGGCGTCATTGTCATTGCAGTCGCCACATACGGCATCATTGCCGTCATTGTCAGCGTCTATCGCTGTTGTGACATCTATAATGAATCCTTTAGTGTTATCACAACTTCCATCACAGAGTGTTGGTTTTGTCTTTAATTGACCATTGACACAGCTTGTCAATGCGCATGTGGAAGTGGGAGCGCAGCATGCGCCTCCGACACAACTATTTCCAGCGCCGCAGATATTAGTTCCTTCATCAATTGTGCCATCGCAGTCGTTATCAAGACCATCACAAGTGCTTTCTGGATCTTCATATCCTGCGATAGGGGGATCCGCGTAATTATTAACCCATCCTCCTGAGCAAATCTTATTAGAATTCAGGCAGACTCCTTTCTGATTGTCATTTAATGGAGTAATCTCTCCTGAACCCTCTGCTGTTGCGGGATTGCAATCGTTATCTACGCCATCACAGACTTCAGTTGCGCCCATATGGATTCTACTATCGAAATCATCACAATCATTTTGTCCAGAGATTCCACATCTTTCGTCAAATTCACCATCACTATCCCTATCCGCGCAGATATATTCTACATTTCTGCTGCACCACCCTGTTCCAAGCGGTGCATCAGTAAAGGAATTCAGATAGGGAGTATCAACCAGAAACCATTGTATCGTGCCAGTGCCTATGCCGATTGTATTAAGAAATGCAATCCCATCATATCCCACACTTGCTAATCTAGTGAAAGATATGGTCTCTCCTCTTGAAATGCCCCAATTCTGCGATGCAGCACAGTTGAGAATTGGAGAGACCCATGTGCTGTATCCTGTGACTGAACCTCTAATCGTAGGGATTCGTCCAGTCTGGCAACCAAGAATATCTGTACCTGTGTTTGTTGTTGAAGGTTCACTTATACGGATACTATCACCAACAACTATCTGGTTCGTGCTAGGATCAGGTCTTCCAATTGGGGTAATAATCCCATTCTTGTCTCTATGACTAACTGTTGATGGATCTGTGAATACTAATGCGCCTGCGTCATTCGTGATATAATATTTTGCTGGAAAATAACCAAAAAAAGTTCCTGTGGGGCATGAACCATAGCTGACGCAATATTGGTCGTCAAGATTACATGGCAGCGCATGAATTGGATGAGAAATGATGATGGTCATAAATAGAATCATTGCAAGACTGAAAAGATGCATATGCTTCTTAGGTTTCTTAATATCATTGAAGGAATAAGAACTATCAACCCTCTCTTTGCCTGCCATGAGATAGAAATAACCTTTGAGGTTTATAAATGTTTTTGGGATGAGGGCGATGTTCAGGATTTGCCTAAACGCAGCACTTTTATTATGGCATCGGAGCATCAAGAGAGAGGGGTGTCATAGTTCCCTGTGTTCCTGTTGTCGTGCCTGAACTTCGGCCAGGGGCAGGAGGCGCATAAAGGAGAAGGCCCTCTGATCGCGTACATCTTGCCATCCATGCTTCCGACATAGATTGTGCCGTCAGGTCCTATCGCTGGACTTGTGCGGATGGCGTTCTCTGTAGTCAGCACCCATCTTTTTGTCCCGTCAGTATTCAATCCGTAAACCTTTCCGTCCTGAGCGCCGATATAGATGAGTCCGCTCTCAGTGATTGACGGATTTCCGTAGTAATCCTGACTGCCTAGAGAGATCTGCCATCTTATGCTCTTATCAGGATTTATCGCGAAAAGGCTTCCCGCTAGATTTACTATATATATAGTATTATCAGCGCCGATTATCGGGCTGGCATATATTAAACCCACTAAATTCAATTCCCATTTAGGTTGTTTATTTGCTGCTGGCGCAGGATCAAACGCGTACAATTTGCCGTTTTGGCTTCCGATATAGACTGTTCCATCCGCCCCTATCGCTGGGCTTGAGCTTACTGAATTTCCAGGATCAAATTTCCATCTAGGCTGGTTTGCCGCTGGCAGTGAAGGATTCAACGAATAGATTTGTCCTGTTCCGGATATGCTGTCTGCTGAATAAACTGTGTTATCGCTCGCTATCGCGGGAGAGGAGAATCCTGAAGTTCCCTGTCCTGAATTCCAAATGATGGCTGATGTTGAAGGGCTCAATCCGTAAACATTATCTCTGTTCACGAATAATGTCCCATCATCTCCTATCGCGACGCTTGATTGGAAAGAATAACTCGCGTAAATTCCGGGATTGGAGATAGAAGACCATATTATGCTTCCGTCTGGCCGTATCGCGAAGAGAGGGCCTGTAGCGCTGTCAGCGGGGATATATATCGTCCCATCGCTGCCGATCGCTGGACTCCCTATTATCTTCTGTGTTGAGAGATCATTCTCCCAGGATTTAGTTCCGTCAGAGTTCAATGCGAAGAGTATTCCGTTATCATTTCCGAAATATATCTTGCCATTGTATATCGCTGGACTTGATTGTATCGCCGCTTCGCTGTCAAAGACCCATAATACCTCCAGCTGGCATGTCGCGCCGCATCCGTCTCCTGAGATTTGGTTGTCATCATCGCAGGTCTCTCCTGCAGCGATATCCAGCACTCCGTCAGCGCATCCAATCTCTAATTGGCAGGTAGCGCCGCAATTGTCTCCTGCGACAGTATTGCCGTCATCGCATTCCTCTGTGATCCCTAAGCCGTCAGGCGCCTGCTTTATCCCATCGCCGCAGACAGTGTTCAAGCACTGCGCAGTGCAGGTGTCAGTGCTTACTTCATTACCGTCATCGCATTGCTCCACTCCACTCTTGATGCCATCACCGCAGTATCCTATCGTGACGCAGGCTTCCCATCCTACGCATTGCGCGTTGCACTGCTGCGTTCCAGGATATCCGCCGATCATGCATGCGTTCTCATTGCCGTCACAGACCTCTCCAGCATCAATGATATCATCGCCGCATCCCGGCTGAGATTCTGACTGGCAATTCGCTGAGCATCCGTCTCCGTCAATATTATTCCCATCATCGCATTGCTCTCCAGCCTCTTTCTTGTTGTTGCCGCACACAGGCATCGCCACTTCAAGCCTGCATGACGAGCTGCAGCCGTCATTGTTCTGTGTGTTGCCGTCATCGCACTGCTCTCTTCCATTGATCGCGCTGTCGCCGCAAGCCGCTACAGCCTGAGACTGCGCTGTCTTGTCAGCGATCTGGCTGCAGTTTATGTCATTGACCCTTGCTTCCTGGCTTCCGACGCCAGTGTAATAAGAGACATTATCTCTCACTATCCTCACAAGGTTGCCTTCCTGATCCTCGAAATAGAGGCAGAAGTCATCTCTCACGTTAAGTAATTGCCTGAGAGTGTCCATATCTTTAGAAGCCATATCCTTCAGCTTCTCAGGATCTATCTTGTTGTCCTTGATGAACGCGAAATCTTTCTCAGAAGCGAGCGCGTTGGTTATGTATTCTGACTGCTCTGCGAGCCTGCTCTTTTCGCTGCTCTCGGTCAGCCCGCCGATTATGCTGACTACGATTATGATTATGATCAAGAACACGAAGACAGCCAATAGGATGTCGAAAGACCAGGTCTGCCCTTTACGGATTATGCTCACCTCTCGCTGATCTTACTGAAGAGGTTGTGTTTATAAAGATTGCTGCGAGGGGGGCTCTGTAGAAAGTAGTTTGCTGCTGTCAGTCGCCGCGTCTAAACTACTGTTTAGACAGATTCCCCTCACCCCGTTCCCCTGACTCTGTCGAGGGGGAGGAAAATCTAGTTGTGTAAGACACAACCGCGGCAACCTTACTGCAAACAATTTTTATGTAAAGAGCCTTAAACTTCTTCTTTCCACAGAGCCCGTGCTTAGCCGTAATTCACAGTGAATGTCCCTTTGCCTTCAAGTGTCGATGGCGGCGTATCTATCCTTGTATCCTTTGCTGTTGTGTCTATCGAATAAGTCCTTGAAGTCCTGTAATCGCTAAGAATCTGCGATTGCGTGAGTGGCGTATTAAATATCCTCAGCTGGTCTATCTTCCCCTCAACATCGCCGATCCCCTGGAATTTAGAGTAGCCGACGCTTATAATCCCATTGCTGCTCAGAGACAGGCCGCTGAGATCCGCGAGATTGCCGCTGTAATAATTGTCTTCTGTGTCGGCATTCATGAACAATTCCATACGGTCATCAAGATTAGGGGTTGTCGAATCCCAAGTCGCGGTCATGAAATACCATCCATCCTCCTCAAACATCGGGTCAGGCTCTGCGCTTGTCACTCTTGTCCCCTGCCGCATGGCTGTGAACACTGTCTCCTGTCCAGCTACTCCCGCATCGCGCACTATATTGAATATGAGATCCTCTCCCTGCTCAAGTATCACAAGCCAGTCCTTGTCATTATTGTCATACGCTTCGAAAATGGCATGCTTCTCTGTGCTTGAAGGATTGCTGGTCCAGCGCGGACTGAACCAGAACTCTACGCTCCCTTTAGTGATATCAAGATTGCCTTGAGAAGGATAATTCACTCCCTGTCCTTGACCGAGCTCTAACGCGTCCATGAATCTCCCTTCTGAAAGCCCTGCAAGAGCTATTGATGAACGTTGCTGCGCTGCCGTGCTTCCTGCATAATCAGCATTCACGCCTGAGTCATAGCTCGCGTAGAAGAGGCTTGTTCCTGCATCGTAGCTCGCTTTCGGATCGAGATCATGGCCAGGCACGCGTTTCACGCTGAAGATATAACTTGGAGGGATAGCGCTTGGAGCTGAAGCCGCAGCGTCGTAAGCCAAAGGAAGCTCGAACACTTCGCTGCCGTCAGGCCTGACTATCTTCGCGGTCACTATAGCTGATGAAGGTTGTGTGTACTCTGTGATGTTAGCTGTGATCGTGAATTCTGTATCTCTAGTTCCTGTCTCAGGACTGACTCTCACCCAATTGATTGCTGGAGGGCTGACATCTGTAGTGGTTGTGAACTGCAGAGGGGCTGAGATGGAGGGAGCGGTCGTGTTCGCGCGTTTTCGGTCATAGATGGTTATCTTCGCAAAATAATTCGTTTCTGAAGCAAGCATATTGATGGTCACATACTGGGTCTTGCCTGAGACTGAGGAAGCGAAAACCTGCGGAGAGGATTCAAGCAGTTCCTGTGAAGTGCTGTAGTAGACATTCGCTCTGACATCCTCGCTGGCAGTGAAGCTGAAAGTGGCAGCGCTGTCAGTCGCGGAGACGAATTCAGGTCCTGAAGTGAATTCCGGAGGCTCATTGCAGTAGTCAAAGCTCGAGCACATGTACTGCGCTCCTGGCAATAGTTGGGGATCAAGAGCGCTGAATTTTCCTGAGTCGGCATTAGGATTGCCTTTTTGTAACTCGCTGACAGCTGTCTCGACAAGCGAGGGGTCAGGCAGCGGCAGCTCACTGCACTCGCCGATAAAGTTGTCATCCTCATTATCGCAGAGGATCTGATACATCCCTGTCAGGCACCAGCAGTCATTGGCTATGCAGAAGGATTTGTTGCCTTCGTAGATCTGATTCTCAGGATCGACGCAGGGATCGACAGAGTTCAGCATTATGAG
>Ga0209542_10006132_pt1 | contig 23559 bp, 27 predicted proteins | sample RifCSPhighO2_01_FD_184028 | JGI IMG/M metagenome (GOLD analysis project Ga0209542, IMG submission 184028) | Soil microbial communities from Rifle, Colorado - Rifle CSP2_plank highO2_0.1 (SPAdes) (version 2) | ecosystem: Environmental > Terrestrial > Deep subsurface > Rock core/Sediment ... | reverse complement strand
CGCCAGTATCGAAGCCATTTGCGCCAAAGCCGGAGAAGTCAAAGCCGAAGTCCTGTGGATTGAACCCCGCTCCGCCAAATCCCCCACTCGCACCAGCCGACCCGTAGGCGTCATATTGTGCCCGCTTCTTCTTGTCTGAGAGCACAGAGTAAGCCTCAGAGACCTCCTTGAACTTGGCCTCGTCTCCCCCGCTCTTGTCTGGGTGATAAGCGTGGGCTAGTTTACGAAAGGCTTTTTTAACTTCCTCTTCAGAGGCATCTCTGTTTACCCCTAAGATTTTGTAATAATCTTTCATTATTTAGTCTCTGCGTCTTTGATGTCTGGACCTGCATCTGAAGTTGGAGGAGGTTCGGTGGGTGACTGTTGGTTGTGGGTTGTTTGTTGTGAGTTCTTTGCCATATATTCTCCAATCTTTTGCATTTCACTAGAAAGTGCCTCAGATGCAGATTTTATTGATTCCAGAGTGCCGGAATCTTTTTCTTTCTTAAGTGCTTCAATCTTAGAACTTACACCAGATTTAATGTCCTCAGGAATGTTTGGCGAGTCTTTCAGCGCTTTCTCTGCAGTATATATTATCTGTTCTGCCAAATTTTTAACATCTATCAGTTCTCTCTTCTCAGCATCTTCGCTCGCATTAGCTTCTGCATCTCGCTGCATCTTTTCCACCTCTTCTTTAGAAAGTCCTGAGGTTGCCTCGATACGGATGGACTGCTCCTTATTGGTGGTCTTGTCCTTGGCCTTTACATTCAATATTCCGTTCGCATCGATGTCGAAAGTGACTTCTATCTGGGGTATACCGCGAGGAGATGGTGGTATTCCGTCGAGGATAAACCGTCCCAGAGACTTGTTGTCAGCAGCCATAGCGCGTTCACCTTGGACCACGTGTATCTCCACGGAGGTCTGATTGTCTGCTGCAGTGGAGAAGACTTGCGACTTGGCCGCAGGGATAGTGGTGTTCTTATCTATAAGCTTGGTAGCCACTCCACCCATGGTCTCAATACCAAGCGAGAGTGGTATAACGTCGAGGAGAAGTACGTCCTTCACATCTCCAGCGAGAATTCCTCCCTGAATAGCGGCACCGAGAGCCACCACTTCATCCGGATTGATCGATTTGTTGGGTTCTTTACCGAAGAAGCCTTTGGCAGCTTCCTGAATAAGCGGCATTCTGGTCTGTCCTCCAACTAGGATCACTTCATCTATCTCAGAAACCTTAAATGGCGATGCTTCCATAGCCCTCTTGGTAATCTCCATGGCTCTATCAACAAACTCACGCGAGAGCTCCTCGAGTTTAGCCCGTGACATCTTTAGCAAAAGATGTTTCGGGCCTTGCGCGTCGGATGTAAGAAACGGGATATTGATCTCTGTCTCCGAGGCACTTGAGAGTTCGATCTTGGCCTTCTCTGCCGCTTCATCCAAGCGCTGGAGAGCTAGTGCATCGCTTCTTACATCTATACCCGACTCTTTCTTAAACTCACCTGCAATATAATTTAGAACCTTCTGGTCTATGTCCTTGCCGCCAAGATGTGAGTCCCCGTCGGTACTCTTTACCTCCACCACATCGTCCCCCACTTCGAGTATCGAGACGTCGAAGGTACCACCGCCAAAGTCGAAGACGGCTATCTTCTCATTTTTCTTTTTATTAAATCCGTATGCCAGTGCCGCCGCAGTAGGCTCGTTGATGATTCTCTTCACCTCAAGGCCTGCGATTTGCCCTGCATCCTTGGTAGCCTGCCTTTGCGAATCGTTGAAGTAGGCCGGCACGGTGATGATCGCTTCTGTAATCTTCTCTCCCAGTTTCGCTTCGGCGTCAGCCTTCAACTTCTGGAGAATCATGGCAGAAATTTCTTCTGGTCGATAATTTTTGCCTGCCTTGTCGTCAGGCAAATCTCCCATCTTCACTAGCACTCCGCCATTTTGGCCCTCTTTCACTTCATATGGCACAGTGGTCTTATCCTTCTGTACAGCCGGATCTGAGAAAGTATGCCCGATGAAGCGCTTGATGCCGAAGACGGTATTCTTGGGGTTAGTCACAGCTTGGCGCTTGGCCAAGAGTCCTACTAGGCGCTCGCCTGTTTTAGACACTGCGACTATAGAGGGTGTAGTGCGTGCCCCCTCCGCGTTCTCGATAATCTTGGGTGCGCCGGCTTCCATCACCGCTACTGCGGAGAAGGTTGTTCCTAAGTCGATTCCTATTATCTTAGCCATGGTGTTCGCCTATTTTTACTTTCGCTGGTCTTATAATTTTCCCCGATAGTATATAACCTTTCTGGACAACTTCAAGAATCTTATGATTCTCGCCTTTTTCCTCTGTTTCTACCGACCCGACAGCTTCGTGGAAACGCGGATCGAAAGTAACTCCTACTGGATCTGACTCTTCCAAACCGTTTTGCTTAAGTACTCGCAAGAATTGTTTATAGATGGGTTCAACATCCTTGTGTCCGTGCGAAAGTGCCATGTTGAGACTATCTAGTACCGGCAAGAATTGTAAGACTAGATCTGCATGCGCGAATTTCAAGAACTCATTCTTGGCCTCTTCATCTCTCTTGCGCAGGTTAGCGAAGTCAGCCTGCGCTCTCTGCCAACCGTCTAAGTATTCTTTCGCCTTCGCTTCCGACTCCTTTAACTTCTCTCTCAATTTCTTAATAGATTCCTGCGCGTGCTCTTCCGCCACAACCGAGTCATCGAGTTCTTCCGGCACTATTTCGTTATCATCCTCATTGTTATTCATGACTCAAACAAGATACCTCATAAATTAAGTATAATCAAGGCTGTACTTGACAAAATACTAGTTTGGGTGTATGATAGTAAACAGGAGGTCCGAGATGCAATTCTTCAAGTTGAAGAAAGATTATCTTGAAGTTTCTTGTAATTTTCTTTCATTCTGTAATTCTTTTTGCACCTGTGATCGCCATCTTCTTATCCTAGCAACAACTGTCTTAAGTTCTGTAATACTCTTTTTGAGATTTTTTTTATTTCTTCTCTCTCGTTCCAGCTGAGCTTTGGTTTTTTTAAATACAAGCGTCTTCATAGACGAAAATAATAGCATAATTTCAACTTATCCACACAATGTGCAACACCGAGTGTTGAACAAATCTACCTTTTAGACCACTTTGGTGCCTTTCTGGCTTTCTTCAGACCGAACTTGCGGCGTTCTTTGGCACGAGGGTCGCGTTTGAGATAGCCCTTGACCTTCAAGGTTGGGCGAAGTTCAGGCTTCTCAGCGATAAGAGCCCTCGCGATACCGTGACGCAGTGCTTCCGCTTGGGAAGAGATACCCCCGCCCATAATCTTCGCGGTGAGTAGGTAATCTCCCGTGGCATCCTTCATGGGAGAGAGTGCTCTCTTCTGCAACTCAATAGTTGGAAAATATTTATCGAAATCTTTGCCATTTATAGAGAGGGTGGTTTTCGTTGCAGGAGTAATTCTCACCCGTGCTACCGAAGTCTTCCTTCTGCCCACTGCTTCTATATATCTGTTTTCTTTACTCATTGATTTTCAAATTCTTCATCATGCGCGGGCGTAATTTATTCTTCGGCAGCATACCGTAGACTGCCATTCGGAGTACTTCCTTATTGCCTTTCTTCTCGATGACGCGAGCCATAGCTACCTCCTTAAGGGCGCCAGGGTATCCAGAGTGGTGGTAATAGTTTTTGGCTTGTAGCTTCTTAGCTTGTATTTTCATAGAACCAGCATTCGATACTTCAACTTCCACTGTAGGAATCTTATTTCTTGAAAAATCTGTACGATTTTTCCCCATCAGAAGTACCGCTACTTCTGTAGCTACTCTGCCGGGAACTCTTCCTTTAGCATCTATATTATAAGTTTCCATACTACTTGTAGTGAGCACAGTCGAACTATACGAGTTCGATCACAGCCATCTTACTATTGTCACTCTTGCGTAACATAAGCTTAGTAATACGTGTGTAGCCTCCCGCCCTCTCTTTATACCTGCTAGAAAGATCTAGGGCAATCTTTCTAGCCGCCCCCGAACCTACTCTTGACTCGAGTAGGCGGCGAGAAGCTAGAGTCTCTTTCTTGCCCAGAGTTATAAGTTTCTCCATGTATGGCCTCAGTTCCTTGGCCTTGGCTTCGGTAGTCCTGATCTTCTCTTTCGTAGCCAAGGCATAAGCAAGCGACTTCAAGAGAGCTACTCTCTGATTCTTCTCCCTGCCGAATTTCCTGTGAGCTCTCTGGTAGGCCATTACTTTAGAGTTATACCAAACTCCCCCAATGCCTTCCTGATCTCTTGTATACCCTTAGCGCCGAGGCCCTCAATCTCCAAGAGATCCCTCTCTCTCTTCCTAGCCAAGCCACCGACAGTGCGGATGTTTGCCCCTGAGAGAGCGTTACTCGTCCTCGCCGAAAGCCCCAGAGACTCCACTCTCGTTTTCAACACTTCCGGATCAGTCTCGGTTGTGGACTTTGGAGCTTTGACTTCCTTGTCACCAGTTTCTTCTCCCGTCTCAACTTCTTCTTCCTTGAAGCCGACTATGGCCTTGAGCTGGCTAATCATGACGCTGATAGCAGTAGATAGAGCAACGGACGGCGCGATAGTGCCGTCCGTCTCGATGAAAATCCGGAGTTTGTTGAAATCGGTTCTGTCACCCACCCGCATATTCTCTACCTCATAACTCGCGCGGCGGATAGGGGTGAAGATGCCATCGAGAGCAATGTTGCCAATGTCCACTCTACTCTTATCAATCATCTCCTTGGGCATGAAGCCTAGACCCTTCTCAGCCCTGATCTCCATATCAAGAGCGCCCTTGCCCGTAAGAGTAGCAATGTGCTGGTCGGGAGTAAGAATTTCTACTTGGCCTGGGATTTCTAAGTCTCTGGCGGTTACTACCCTTTCTTCCGCTCCAGAGGCCTTAACCTTAAGGTGGAGCATCTGTGGCTCATCAGTATCAAAACGCATCCTGATCTTCTTAAGATTAAGGAGGATGGTGACCACATCCTCCTTCACTCCATCTATGACTGAGAACTCGTGCGCTACACCGGCAATTTTTACAGAAGTAATAGCTACGCCGGGAAGCGAGGAGAGGATAATGCGGCGGAGTGAGTTGCCCAGAGTGTGGCCATAGCCGGGATAGAGAGAGTCTATCTCGAAGATGCCGCTCTCATTCTCTTCAGAGACAACTCGGGGCTTGGAAGGCAAGTGTATTGTGTAATCGGCCATGAGAGTAGTTTAATAAGTTGATAAGTTTAATAAGGCTAACGGTTATAGAATTCCACCACCACTCCGAGGTCGAAGTGTTCTCCTGCCGGATCATAGACAGGCTCGCCTATAATCCTTACTTCGAGATTCTCCGGATCGGTCTCGAGCCAGACCGGAAGAGTGTGAGCCTTCACCCTCTCCCCTGCGAGTGAGAAGAGTATGCTATCCTTCGAACCGGTGCGTATTGAGATCACGTCACCAGTCTTCACCTCGATCGAGGGCACAGTTACTCTCCTACCGTTTAGAAGCAAGTGCCCGTGGCTTGCGGCTTGGCGAGCCTGCGCGCGAGAGGAGAAGAGTCCCCCGCGGTAGAGTACATTGTCGAGTCTCTTCTCCAGAAGCGAGAAGAGTTTCTGAGTGGGAGTAGCAGACCTCAGAGCCTTGTCAACATACTTCCTGAACTGTCTTTCCATAACGCCATAGGTAAAGCGGGCCTTCTGTTTCTCCATAAGAGAAATACCGAACTCACTTCTTCCTCTCGGCCTCTTGACGGTGCGCTCCTTGCGTGCAAGCGAGAGAGCATACTTTGGACTCTGCGTCTTCTCGAAGATCGGAGCACCCAGGCGTCTGGCAATTTTATATTTAGGTCCTAATTTCATGGTTAAGTTCTACGCGGTTTGGGCGGCTTGGGGCCATTATGAGGTACAGGAGTCATGTCTTGGATGGAAGTAAGATTTATACCCTTGGAGATAAAGCCTCTGATAGCAGACTCGCGGCCTGAACCTACTCCCTTCACCACTACCCTGATCTCCTTCACTCCGAGAGTGAGGGCTTGCGCGGCCAGAGTCTCGCCCACCTTGGCCGCCGCAAAGGGCGTACCCTTCTTTGCTCCCTTAAATCCGAGAGAGCCGCTGGTCGCCCACGCCAACACTCCGCCCTTAGGATCGGTGAGCACCAGCTTGGTATTGTTGTAAGTAGATTCTATACAAAGCACCCCTGAGTCTACGCGTTTCTTAGAGCTTATCTTTTTCTCTTCTGTCCCGACGTTTTCAGCGCCGACGTCCCGACTTGGAGTCGGCGTCGGGATCGGGACTCCGACTACTTCCGACGTCGGAGTTGTAGCTAATTTTTTCTTTCCCATTCTATGTTTTCTCTGCTACCTTCCTGCCCGTACCCATGGTCTTCCTGCCTCTGTAAGGACGCGTAGTGCGAGAGTTGCTCTTGGTGCGCTGTCCTCTTACCGGTAAGTGTCTCAGATGGCGCACTCCGCGGTAAGCCTTGATATCTTTAAGACGTTTGATGTTGCCTGCAACTTCCCGTTTAAGATCTCCCTCAAGAGTTAGAGACTCGATGACAGAGCGGATCTTATTCTCTTCCCCTACTCCGGCATCTTTGGCCTTAAGCTCGAAGGGTATCTTGGCTTCTTTAAGAATTGCTTGCGCACGCGAACGTCCCACTCCATGAAGGATTGTTAGTCCAATTTCAAGACGCTTATTTTCTGGAATAGTAATACCGAGTAATCTCATTAACCTTGTCGCTGTTTATGGCGGGGATTAGCCTTGCAGACCACATACACATAGCCCTTCCTCCGGACTATCTGGCATTTAGAGCACATTTTTCTCACCGCCGCCTTCACTTTCATCCCGTTAGAAGTTAATGCTTATAGCACACTTTCTAATAAAGCTCATGTTTTTCATGTCTAATGGACTTCTAACGGGATTCATGGGAAATTGTATTGTAACCTAAGCCCTATTTCATGTAAAGAGGCACCGGTGGAAACCGGTGCCTCTGAGCCTCCTGGCCTAGACCAAACTCATCCCCCAGTAGTGGTGGTAGCCCGCCACCCCACCTATGCAAGTATCTGTGGAGCGAATGATAATTTCCTCTCGACCACGAAACTGTGAGAAGTCTCCATCGACGGTGTTCACATATAAGATTCCGTTCTCGAAGTCCCCTACACTCTCCCCTCTTCCGCCGACGAAAAGGCATCTCTCATAGGTCAGGCGCAAAGCACGCTTCAGAACCGGGACCACGTCATCCGGATAGTATCCTCCGTAGCTCATGAACCAGACTGGCATCCCTTGGTACCAGATCGTGGTCGTGCCGGCCGACTTGCCGGAATCCGGATTAACACACCAACGGTCGACCAGAAGGAAATCCGGCGGTTCCACATACCGGATCTCCTTGTAGCCTGGCATATCAATCACCTTGACTTTGGGTGATCCTTCAACCGCATAGCCGGCCTGCATCGCCGTGAAAAACATGCTCTTAACCCACGAGATATCCATTGCTCACCGCCCTTTATAAGTAACCTTGTCTAAACTATCTATACCACTAAATAATAAAATCAACAAACTATTACACTTTGATATATCAAAGCATTATTTTTACTAATTATCGAAGTCTTTCAGTTTTGGTGTAGGAAGCAATAGAAAATGCAAGGGGTATTTCTTCTTAAGGCGGTATAAAGTACTAGTAGCATACAATTTCTTTTCCTGGCGTTTACTAAATTCTTTCTCCATTAGAGTGATTACCTGCTCATAACCAGGCATTTGATCTGAGAGCCATTTATCGACCCGGCTGATCGTATCCGTCCCTACTCTTAGACTCTTAGCAATTCCATCGTAAGTTTCTCCACTTAGAAGTTTACGGGCAATAATTAGTCTGCGACCTAACATGATACGTTCGCTTGGGGTCAAGAGGTCACGAAGGAAAAGTTTTACTGCCTCTCTCCCCTTAAGAACACTAGCGGCAGTATATAAGGTATCAAGTGTCCTCATCACTTCTTTATCACTCAACTTGCTAATTTTCACTTTCATATGATGCTTTGATATATCAAAGTGTTATACAAAACTAATTTAACTCCTATTTTTAGTAATCTTACAACCGCTTGGTGATACGAGCCTTGCCGCCGTAGGGGTCGAGTTCCAGAATCACCTTATCACCCACCAATACGCGTATGCGATGAAGTCTCATTTTGCCGGAGAGATAGGTGAGGATTTCTTCTTCTGTCCCGTCAAGCTTGACGCGGAACATGATATTGGGCAGCGACTCGACCACTATACCGGTCTTCTCCAAATCCTTATCCTTTTCCGTACTATTCATCCCGTTAGAAGTTACTTTGTTTAAGTTTCATAATTTAATATTACACCTAAAGTATATTGAGTTAGACTTCTAACGGGATTCATTGTTCAAAATCTTCACTGTAATCTTACTTGAATCTTGGGGGAAGGACGACTTCCAGAAAGGTCTCACGGTGGCTTGAGCCTTCTCTATCGTCGGATAATTCTTGAGAATCTCCGGTACTTCGCTCTTCCCTCTGCCGGAGAGATCTAACCTTAAGGCCGCTTCATCGGTGCGCCACACCACTCTTGCAGATCCATTTACTTTGAAATCGATTCTGGTTAAGGTCGGTAGATCCGCCGGCGTACCGGCGCTAAACGATACTTCCAGAGCGTCAAGTGGTTCAATAGCCACTTCTTCCTGTCCCGCGAGTTCGAGTTTAGAGGAGGCCAGAGCAAGAGCGAGATCATTTCTCTTAAACATTACCCCGTAGAGATGCCCACGCAGATTTATAATGGCACTATCTGCATCAGCTCCGGCAGTTTGCGGCAAATCCTCGAAGTTTATGGATGAGAGTGAGGGAAAGAGGATAAATTCTGCCGGCACTTCCGCCTTGGCCTTGGCGAGGAGCTCTTGGCCGAGCGATGACTGGAGATCGGATCTTCCTTTGGAGAGCGCTTGAGGATCTACCGACTTCTCCATTCCTACGAAGCCTCCGGCCATAGGAGTCTTCGAGCGAGCGTAGATACTCTTGAAGCGGTCCGTACCCTTGAGTCCCGGTATGGTGAAGTCGGTTGGAGTTATATTGTAAGCAGGTCCGGCAGCATCGGCATACACTACCGCCTCAAGAGAACCCTTGGCTGGCACATTGACTGCTTGGCTTATCCTGTAAATTTTCCCGTCGGGAGTTTCGAAACGGGTATTCTCGATGAGCTTTTGCGCTGTGGCAGAGTCATTGTAAATAACTATAGTGCCACTCGCCTTCTTACTCACTTCCTTCTCTCCAGTGGCAGCGACTTCCATCCCCTTATCTCCGGAGAGTTTGACGACACTGTAGAGGAGCGACTCTCCCGTCTTGTAAGCGGAGAAGGTATCTTTCTCAAATGCGATCTGTGCTTGGCGCGGCGTGTACGAGAGTGTTGCCCCGTCGACAAAGGAGAGTGTGGTGAAGGTAAGAACTAGCACAGCGACAAGCAGGGCCCAGAAGATCTTTCTCGGGCTTCTCTTCCGCAGGCGGGGCGGCAGTGGGCGGGGCGGAGGTGGAGGAAGAGGAAGAGAATCTTCCTCCACATTTCTCGCTGATTTCCTTCTCACATCGGATACAGAAATATTTCTGATACTCCTCCTTCTCTCCGGCACCACTACGTCATCTATAATCCTTGGCATGAGCTATATTATAACTTACTTTTAAATTTCTGTTCACCTGCTTCTTGCGAAAGTTTCTTGTGCTCTTCCATCCGCTCACTGAACTTCTTCTCGCCTAATTCTGGTATTACTTCCCTAATGATATCGAGCGGTAAGCCATAACTGGTGAAGAGCGTGAAGGGATCTGCCCCCTTCTCCACTTGTTTCAATCCTGTATCTAAAGCTTTTCTGAACTTCTCGATCTCATCCATAACTATCTTCGAAGTATCTTCTCGGAAAGCATATAACCCCTGATAACTTCCGTGCCCCATGATCGCATTTACAATAGAATTCAGTACTTCTGTCCCCACTCCCAGTTTGCGGGCATGGATGTAAGCGCGGCGTAAGAGTCTCCTTAACACATATCCCCTGCCAGTATTTGCAGGACTGACTCCATCCGCGATCATAAAGACTGCCGTGCGCAAGTGGTCGGCCACAATTCTCGCCGACTCTACAGGCTCTGCATTCTGTAATGAGAACATGAGCGGAGCGAAGAGATCGGTATCGAAGATATTGTCCTTGCCCTGAAGCACCATGGCCAAACGTTCAAGTCCTGCACCCGTATCCACATTTCTCTGATCCAATTTACCTAAAATTTTCCCATTTTCCGCGCGGTATTCCATGAAGACATCGTTCCAGATCTCCACTCCGTCATAAAACATCTCCGTACAAGGTCCTGTCGGCCCGGTCCAGTCGAAATCACTCTTCCTTGCTGGCCACCAGTTATCCGCTGCGCCCAAGTATTTGATCTTCTCTTCTGGTATACCGATTTCTTTCCAAATCCTTGCAGACTCCTCATCACGCGGAGCAGACTCATCTCCGGCAAACACCGTTACATGAAGTCTCTCAGGATCTAGACCGAAGCCAACACTATTCGACGTCAGTAATTCATAACTCCACTTGATGGCATCCTCTTTGAAATAGTCCCCGAGCGACCAGTTGCCAAGCATTTCGAAGAAGGTGTCGTGGGTCTTGTCTCCCACCTCGTCAATGTCCTGAGTTCTCACACACTTCTGGATGTTTACCAAGCGCTTGCCGTGAGGATGCGGCTCTCCCAGAAGGTACGGGATCAAGGGTTGCATCCCGGCAGTGGTAAAGAGTACGGACTGGTCAGACTCATCCGGCACCAGTGACGCAGAAGGTAGGGCAACATGTCCTCTCTTCTCAAAGAAACTCGCAAATCTTGCTCTGATTTCTCTCGAATTCATATTTTATAGCATACAACGTAAATCCCGCCTCTCACAAGGAAAAGCGGGATTTGAGCCTCCGGGACAAATGCCGAAGGTGGTACGGGATATCACTCACGAAGTCCGATATTCGCCGATAGGCCCGAAAAAGCCTGTACCGTACGGGAGCATGGTGGATGTAAAAGTTCATCAGACCCTCCTTTAATACTATACCACAGTCTTTAAAATTTGGAAGTCTTCTTTCAATGTTTCCAGCAAATGCTGATTATAAATGGCTGCTGCAGGGTGGTAGAGAGGTACAAGCTGAAAACTTTCAGCTTGTAAAATTTTACCGTGAAGAACACTTATAGGCGCTATTTCCCATTCTAGTCCGTAGTGATTCATAACATAGGCCATTGAGAACCTACCTAGAGTTGCAACCACTTTAGGCTTGATAATTTCTATTTGCCTGTCGAGGAAAGGTGCGTAAGCGTCAATCTCTTCCGGCAAGGGATCGCGGTTATTAGGCGGGCGATCTTTGACAATATTTGTTATATAAACTTCCTTACGGTTAAGACCAATATTTTGTAGAAGTTCATCCAGCACTTTTCCAGCCCTGCCGCAGAAGGGCCGGCCGGTCTTGGCTTCATTCTCACCCGGTGCTTCACCCACAAACATAATTTCCGCAATGTGACTACCTTCACCAATCACGGGAAAATATTTATTCTCTATCCGGTATGAATACAAGGGCGAAGAGGAGAGCGCCACCACTTCGTCCTTAATCTTCCTTAAAGCTTCACTTCGATCCGGCATTGACCAGCTTTTGTTCTACAAACCAGAATACGGTGAAGACGATGAGAGTAGAAAGCGTGGCAAAGATGGCCAAGCTCATAAGTCCGTACCCCACTGCCATGCCGATACCGGCCGCCACCCAGAGTCCGGCCGCGGTAGTGAGTCCTTGGAGCGTCTGATCCTTGAAGACGATCACTCCGCCGCAGAGGAATCCGATACCCATTACGATACCAGCCGCCATACGCAAAGGGTCGTAGTTGAAGCTATTGAAGACGGGCACTACGGCGCGGGAGATAAGTATAAAGAGACATGAGCCCATAGACACCAAGGCATATGTGCGCAGTCCTGCTGTCTTATGGGCGACACTTCTCTCAAGACCCAGAAGCATCCCTAGTATCAGAGCCACACCAAGTTGGAGGAAGAGTTCCATATTTTTATAATTCTTTTATTTCATTAATTACTGACTCACTGTCGAAACTCTGCCCCAAGACATTCTTCAGAACCTCCGGCTTCTCGAGAATTGTGGAGCAGAGTACTATCCCGCCTGTGAGAAGTGACTTCTTCTCTACCTCAGAGAGTGTGGTAAGACAGGTAATGGGATGAAGCTTTGCCCCTTCTATCATATCCTGAAGACTGCCGTTCTCGGGATAATTCCAACCGACCAGAGTCATTTTCTGACAGAGCGCGTAGTGGACGGCAGTGGAGGAGAATTTGGTATTGGTAACGAGCCAGCTGTCAGTGATCTTCCTGTTACTATGCCCGTAGTTGAAGACATTTTCCCTGAGGTCATCGAACCGCGCCTTGATATAGAGTACCACCTTGAGGTCGCTCTTGATGCCAAGCTCGTTGTGGAACTTGGCCTCGATCATTATAAGCTTCTTATCATTCCATGCGACTACATCTACTTCGTGCGGCACGCAGCCACCCAAGACGGTCTGACGGGTAAGACACTCTAAACCCTGCGACCTAAGAATCTCCGCTACGAAGTCTTCGAATGGAAATCCGGATGGTCCGAGTTGCATTACTGCGCGGCGCAAGGAGTAACTCCGCGCTACCCGTCTGTTTAATTTTCTTAGATAAGAGAAGGCATGGCGGTAGATCTCCTGTGTGGTTACGCCGTCTTTGAGATCCACGGCAATGTGTGAGACGACATCCTCTGTATCTTCCTCAGATGCGCCGGAGTGAAGCAGCGAGAACCTGAGTTTCTCCGCATCGAAGGTCTGATGTTCCCCGCTCGCCTTAACAATAATAACGCTCCCCGCCATGCCTATATTATATCAGAATAAAAATGCTTACCTTAATAGTATTAGTTGTTATTTAAACTGGGATACTACGTTAATATTACGCGGTCGCGTAATATTAACGTATGAGGCCAAATTCTTCTCTGAGGTATTTATCATTCTCTAATTCTTCGACAATAAGATATAAGAGGTCCTTGCCTATTCCGAAATCAGTTTTAAGTAGAGCAATTATATCTTCACAGTCATACGGGTAGATCCAGACACTATCCTGAAGTTTCTTAATACCCGTCTGCCGGAAAAGAGATGTGAGATGATCTCTCACTTTCTTTTTCTTCTCCGGAATATCGAAAATTATCACTCGCCATTTCTTATCCCACTTTTTCGGTTTATTGAGACGGAAATTAAGGAGTTCCAGCTTGCGTAAACGCTCTTGACCTAATTTGGTGAGTTCATAATACTTTCCATTGAACCTAAGTAAGCCCTTCTTCACCATTCTACTTGCCGATGAACTTACATATTCTCTCTGTCTCTTATTAGGTAATAAACCTAACTTACCCAGTGCTCCGATAACATTGGGAGCAAGAAGTCCTATTGCCAAAACTCCCGTTACTGCAACCGTTGCAAGGATCGCTTTTTGCAGATTTTTTCTTTTAGTTCTTTTCCTGCTTTGTTGTTCTAATTTACCCATACGTTAATATTACGCGACAGCTTAATTATAACGTATTTGATAAAAAGCGACGTTAGTGGTAGTTTTGGCAGAGACATTAAGCAGTCTTGGAGAAAAACAATGAAGAGAATCATTCCGGGTCATGCACATGCTTTTACCCTGCCGCTTCTGGCAGTAATGGCTCTCGTCTTGTTCTTCATCGTTGAAGACAAGATGAGAGTGGTATTCGCTCTCATCGCATTCGCTACAGTATTCTTTGGCGACCAAGCAACCCATCTCGGGCAGGAAGAACATTCAGGTCAGGCACCAACTTGGATAGAGCACCAACTCCAGAAGTATTCTTGGTTCTCCCGGCTGCTGAGCGCTTTCCTCACCATCTTCTTCATGGCGCAAGCTTTGCTGTAGTTCCACGCCCCGACTTCGTGTCGGGGCTTCGTCTATTCCAAAACCTTATCCATCACCGCGCCGCCGAGAAGCTTATCACTAGAATAGAAGACAATGGATTGCCCGAGTGAGAGCCCGCGTACAGGTTGAGTAAAGACTACTTCATTGTTTTTTACAATTACCGGAAGTTTTTCTCCTTTATACCTGATCTGAGCGATAACTTTTCCCTTTGGCTCATGGACCCAATTCACATTTGTAAGAGCAATTCTTTTAGGAGACATTTTAATTATTTCTGATTCTTGGTCGGAAACTATCAAAGTATTTTTCTCAAAATCTTTCGCCACTATATAGAAGGGACCACTCGAAGTGCCCTTCTTAGTTACCTCAAAGCCGTGTCGCTCCCCTATTGTGTAGTAGATGAGTCCTTTATGATTACCAATTTCTTCACCCTCTATACTCAAGACCTCACCAGCTTCTGACTCGATAAAGTGAGAGAGAAATTCATCCATGCTTACTTGACCCAAGAAGCAGATGCCTTGGCTGTCTTTCTTCTGTGCTACTGGCAACTTGTATTTCTTAGCTAGCTTCCTTACTTCTGATTTCTCGAGATGACCAACAGGTAAAAGAGTGTGGGATAAATCTTCTTTCGTAAGAGTCCAGAGGAAGTATGACTGATCCTTTTCTCCAGTTAAGTAGTGCCCCGTGGCAATAAAATCTGCCCCAAGTTCCAGAGCTTTCTCCCAGAAGATTCCGAACTTTATCTCTTTGTTACAGAGCACATCCGGATTCGGCGTCCGACCTCTCTTATACTCTTCAAGCATTTTATCCACTACCACTTGCTTATACTCTTTCTCCAGATCGAGAAATAGAAACGGGATTTCGAGAGCAAGGCAGACTCTCATAGCATCACGCCGCTCTTCCCGCCAAGTGCAATGTGAATGCGCCCCGCGCATCCACATCCAATCAGGTTCATAACCCCTGATAAATACTCCAGTCACAGCATAACCCTGATCCTTGAGAAGAGCCGCACTAACAGCCGAATCTACTCCGCCAGAAAGCCCGACGAAGACACGTCTACCGGATGTATTTGTCGATATTTTTCTTGTGCTCATCATAGTTTTTAGCATAGTAAGTTTTAGCATCATTGCCTGTCAAGAAGTAGAGATAGGGAGTGGAAGTGGGATGTATGGCAGCTTCTATAGATATAAGCCCCGGATTATTTATAGGTTCTTCCGGCAAGCCCTTAAACTCGTAAGTCCACATATGGGAGTCTACTTGTAAGAGCATACCAAGCTTAAGTCTCTTCCAGAGGATACCGGAAGCTATTTCCTTGTCTTGCCGCGTCGCCACTTCAGCCTCCAGGATCGATGCCATGATGATAACTTCATCGAGATCCAAGCCCTCTTCTTCCACCTGCGGCAAAACGGTAAAAATTTTCCTGACGAAGTTGTCTCTCATGAGTTTTATCACTCTGTCTTCGTTTACCGTTATAGGGAAGAAGTAAGTATCCGGGAAGAGGTAGCCTTCCCGAGCCTTTTTCTCAAATGCTTCGTTGTTGAAATTCGGGAAATCTTCCCCGAAGATATTTGAAATCTCTTTCACCGTAAGACCTTCATGGACAGTCACCCTTCGTACTTCGACACCATACCTGCCGCGCCAGATTCTCCAGGCAATCTCCGGCGCGGATTCCTTCTCCTCGAAGTAATACTCGCCAGCCTTCATTGCCCGCTCGCCTCCGAAGAGTATGGCAGAAGCTCTAAACCAGAATGGCGAGCGGATTAGGCCCTCTTCCTCCAGATTTTGAGCGATCTCTTCGAGACCGCTGCCATCTTCGATATTTACTAGAGCTCCTTCAGGAAAATTAAGGGGTGGAGCGAAGACAAATACCAAAGCGAGAAAGATGAGACCCAAGATTATAAATGGCGAGCGCATCCCGTTAGAAGCTAATACTGATTACTCCCTGATAATAATTTCTGTTCATGGCTTGTACAAGAGAGCTTCTAATGGGACGCATTAGACGGGAAGATTGGCGGGAGCTTGGGCCTTCTTCGACGGGATACGGGTAAGTGTAGGTGTTGCTACGGCTTCCACGCTCGGGAAGTGGAAGAGAGTTGCCACTTCTTCGGTAGTGAGAATATAGGGTTTGTCATCGTGGAAGTTGTCGAATGGTTCATTGAATATACCTCGTCGCTTATAAGCCTCGAGCATCTGTTTCTCGCTCTTAGTCTTTCTGATGCCAGCGAAATCCTGCCAAGGGTATTCGAAAATAAAACTTGAAGGCTTGAAACCGTTAAGATTGCCTGAGCCGAATTGTTTGAAGGCTCCTAAGATTCCTCCAATGTTAGCGGCATTGTAGACTGCTTCTTCCGCAAAATAAGCTACGCGGATCATTGAGTCGAAAGCGTTTTTGTCGATTGACCGTTCAATCGCTTTAATAGTATCCTTCTGTCCTTCAGAAAGCGCAATGGGTTTAGGCGCCGGAGCATCTTTGCCCGGTTCTCCCTGAAATTTGGCTTCTTTTAGAATCTTCTTGATCTCAGCATTAGCGGCCACCTTCCAATCCGGTTTGGTTATGATTCTGCCATAGTTGAGTCCTTCTTTAGTATGACCTTGCAGAAGAATCTGAATCCACGCATGTTCACCCGGTTTGAGCGACCCGAGGAATTCAATCACCGGCGCAATAGGGTCATTTTTATATTCTTCATCAGGATCCTTGTCTAGCCCATAATCAATGTAAGTCTTAATAGGATAAGCATCCGCCTTGGTAAGAACAATGTGGGAAAACTTGCCGAATTTGTACTTGGTAGGATCGTGATGTATAGCTAAGGCATAATCTGGAACCTCATGAATTTCCACATCCGGGAAGACTGAGTAGAGCTGTGTCTCAACTTGTTTCCTAGCCGAAGCAAATGTCCAAATATAGAAGTGAACCCTGCCTCCCTCGGATACCAGCTCAAGCGAGAACCAAATACGCACTCTACCCTTAAAATAGACTTCAGTAAGATTCCCCGCGAAAGGCTGGTGCAGGGCTTGGAGAAAAATCTCCATCGAAAGCGGAGACTTGACGATATCCGGCGGAATCTTAATTTCAAGGAGCACCTTCTCTTGCGCGTTTATCCATTCACGCCGCTTATAAGAAAGCCAAGTGACAATGGATAAATAGACAAGAAGAATCGGCAGCCATACAGGCCAGAAGTGAAATAAAACGCCGAATGCTCTATAAATAATCGCCCAATCCATCACCCTATTTTACCAGAGTTTATACGGGATAGTAGCGGTTGTCCTTGTCTTTCTTGAAATACTTCGGGTTCTGGAGATTTACGAGGATAGTATTCTCCTTGACATAGCGCTCCTTAAGCACCTTCTCGACAATCTTGTCGCGGGTAAGAGGTCCATCCTTCTCGAGAATCTTCTTGATCACATCCTTCACTACGCCGGACATATAACCCCACTCTGCTAGAGCATAGAGGCCGCGACCAACAAGCACGAAGCGAGAATCCTTGATGAGTTCGTTGTGAGTAGTGGCAATGTGAGCCTTCTTGTTGAAGTACTGTGTTATTGCCTTGGCTACTTCCTTGAAGTGGATCGGAGAACCGTGCTTCCTGATTACTAAGAAAGCGTAATCCCTCATGCCCTTGGCATTTACATTGGGAGAAGAAGATCGTCCCCACTCGCCCAAGGGATTCTTCGCAATTTTGTGCGAGATAGAGAGCCAGCGCTTGATGACCTCTTCATTCTTGTACTTGTCGTTTAAATCTTTTACCTCCTCTAGGAAAGAGTCTATGATGTCTGACTCCAATACCAGCTCGTCGTCAGAGAGCTTAGAATAGAGTTTACGCAGGGCACTCTCGATCTTGTCGGAGAGATCCTTGTCTACATGCCAGCGGTGTTTGAATTCTTCATCTTCTTTCTTGCGTTCGAACTCTTCACCTATCACAAGCAGGAAGTGGAGGTGGTTCTGGGTTGCGGAATCCTTGGAGAGGTGGCTTAAGAGATCTCTCTCAGAGACAAGTCCGCCGAGTTCTACGACGATAGCCTTGAGCTCATCGAAAACATTTTTAAGTTCATCATATGCCTTCGACTTCCTGATAGCGGCGAGTGAGTGGTTCTCGATCTGTCTTACGCGCTCACGAGTGATCTTATACTTCTTGCCGATAGCGTCGAGAGTAAGCTTAGTAGGCTTCGATCCTAGGCCATAACGAGAGACGATAACGTCTTGAGCGCGCTTAGTAAGCGCGGATAAGAGCTTCTTGGTAGCCTCTTTGGGCCTGAAGCTTAGTGTAATCTTGTCGTTCATCCCATTAGAAGCAGGTCTCGGTCAGCGAGCCTTGCTTACATACATTAAAGTTATATTTTCGACCAGTTTTCATTTTACTCAATGGCACCCGATTGAAACCGTGACCGAGGCTTCTAACGGGATTCATTACTCTTATTTCTATCACTTGACACCTCTAGTGTCAAGTGAGTACTAAATTGACTAGCTTTTGAGACACATATATGGTCTTATCCACCTCCCTATCCCCAACCCACTTCTGTATTTCGGGAAGAGTTTGGGCCTCTTCTATAGCCTCTTCCTTACTTATGCTTGACGAAGCAATGAACTTACTTCTTACTTTGCCATTAACCTGAACTATGATAGTGACAGTCTCGGTGGCCAATTTGCTTTCATCATATTTGGGCCAAGGTTCAGTATGAATGGAGCCCTCATGACCAAGTTCATGCCACAACTCTTCGGTCATATGCGGTGCAAAGGGTGCCAGTAATTTCAAAAGTATCTCGTATTCCTCTTTAGAAACTTTCTCTTGCTTATCTAATTCATTGACCCAGATCATGAGTGCTGAGACTGCAGTGTTTAACTTCAATGATCTGATTTCATCTGTAACCTTCTTTATCGTCGGATGGATCAATCCACTTGAAGTAGGAGTTCCGCTTAATTTTGCCTGGAATCTCCAAACTCGCTCTAGAAATCTTCTTACGCCAATAGAAGCATCGGGGTTCCAGGGATAAGCTCCTACTTCGTTATAAGGACCAATAAATGCTAGATATGTACGCACCGTATCTGCTCCCAAACGTTCTACTTCTTTGTCTGGGTCGATGACGTTTCCCTTAGACTTGCTCATCTTCTGTGAATCAGGACCCAAAATAATGCCACGGTTCATACGCCTTAAGTATGGCTCGCTCTCATTTACTAACCCAAAGTCATGCAAAGCCTTATGCCAAAATCGTGAATAAAGTAAGTGCATCGTAGTATGCTCTGCTCCACCCGAGTAGAAGTCTACTGGCAACCACTTCTTAAGCTGTAGAGGAGAAGCAAACTCCTTATCATTTCTCGGGTCCGTATAGCGTAGGAAATACCAAGATGAATCGACGAAAGTATCCAGAGTATCAGTTTCCCTCTCTGCCTTTCCTCCACATTTAGGACATGTTATCTTCACCCAACTCTCTGCCTTAGACAGAGGTGACTTGCCGTCATCTCGCGGCAGATAGTCGTCTATTTCTGGCAGAATTACTGGTAAATCCTTCTCCGGTACAGCTACTACTCCACATTTCTCGCAGTGGAGGACCGGTATCGGTACTCCCCAATACCTCTGTCTGGAAACTACCCAATCACGGAGTTTGTAACTCACCTTCTCTATACCGAATCTTTTAGTAATCTTACTTTTCCCCTCAGGACTCTCGAGTTGAGAGAATTCTCCTGAATTTATAAGGATTCCCTCTCCAGTATAAACTTCAACACCTCGGAGGATTCGATCTTTTATTACTTGGTCCTCAGAATGGTTAAACTTAGTATTTTCAAATTCACTTCGCTTTATTGTCTCTTCCCCAACTTGGTGTGGATTTGAGTGATCTACTAAACGAGGCATGATCACGTGTTTGACGGGAAGATCATGTTTCCTGGCGAATTCGTAGTCGCGCTCATCATGTGCAGGCACGGCCATTATCGCTCCGGTACCGTAATCCTCCATTACGTACTCGGCTTCCCACACTGGAATCTTTTCTGCTGTTGCAGGATTGGTGACGTATTTGCCGGTAAATTTATCTTCCTTTCCTGCTACTACGATAAATGTGGCGCCGAAGATTGTATCTGGACGAGTGGTGAAGACTTCTATGTCACCAAATTTGATCAGTGCTCCTTCTGACCTTCCTATCCAATTCTTCTGAGCTTCCTTGATCGGCTTGGACCAATCCAAACTCTCCAAATCATTTATAAGGCGATCAGCATAGTCTGTAATTTTGAGTTGCCACTGTAGCATCTTCTTCTGTATTACTTCAGTACCACATCTTTCACAATAGCCATTTACTACCTGCTCGTTAGCCAGCACAGTCTTACAACTTGGACACCAGTTGACCTCACTTTCTGCTTGATACGCTAACCCTTTCTCAAAAAATTTTAAGAACATCCACTGAGTCCACTTGTAATACTCTGGGTCGCAAGTAATCACTTCTCTAGACCAGTCGAAGGAGTTCCCCATCGAACGGAGCTGACCCTTCATGTACTCAATGTTGCTGAAGGTCCATTCGCGCGGGTTTAGCTTCCTCTTGATAGCGGCATTCTCAGCAGGAAGACCGAAGGCGTCGAAACCAATAGGAAACATGACATTCTTGCCGAGCATTCTATGGAAACGTGCAGCAATATCAGCTACCGCGAAGGCATACCAGTGTCCGACATGGAGATTGCCAGAAGGATAAGGAAACTCTACTAAGAAATAATATTTATCTTTTTTGTCTTCACTAGCCTCGTAGAGTTTCTCTTTTTTCCACTCCTTCTGCCACTTCGATTCTATCGATTTGGGATCGTAATCTTTCATCCGTGGCTATCTTTGCAATTAACTCCTAGCGTTTAACCGGTGGGTAAAGTTCTGGATCGATGCTTCGGTCGAAGCAGACCTTGCCGGCGTCGTGTTGCCAATTCTCTTGCATCTTGCCTATCGCGGGATACATCATCGGCATAGAGGGAGAATTAGCGGCGGAAGGTTTATTGAACTCCGCGCACAACTTGAATGAGAGAGGGCTTGTTCTATTGTACTCATAAGCCTTACCTTCGGGATCAGCCGGAATCATAAAGCCGGAGATAGGATCTCTAAGCTCTTCTAGAGTTGCGGGTAAACTCTCTTTCTGCTGCCAGTAGTTTACAATCTGCCATTGGATAGTCTGTAGATCAGAAACTCGCTGGTTATCGTAGCGCCTCTCACGCTGTTCCTTAGGTGATCCTACTACCGTAAAGCCAGTGATTATCGAACCTATGATTATAAGCGCGGCTGCAATGCGCCATAGGTTTCTCTCACTCGTAGTGATGACATTTCTGATCTCTCTGAAGTAATAGAGGAAGATACCTCCAGCAATGATAAGGAGAGCAAGAACCTTGAGTAAGAATCCTGCGGTAAGATCTTGGCCGTCTAGGTACATATAGACCAGAGTGACGAGATCTCCCGCCACAACTCCTCCCGCGACAAAGATAGTGATGTACGAGAGCCATCGGCGCACCAGAGACTCGCGCAGAGCCGGTTCAGTGAGAAAACTCTTTTGCAAAGTCCAAGATAGGAAGAGGAAGAGTGGGAAGGCGACGATGAGAGTTGCTACTTGGAAGCTGATAGAGGGTGAGGAGTAGTAGATGTAAGCGTTCACCACCTTGGGGTAAGCGAAGTCTATCACTTCAAAAATCAGGGTGACAAGAGCTATAGCCGAAGCGTAGAAGCTAACAATAGTTCCCAGTTGCAGGAAGAAGTCCTTAGCGCTCCCCACGTTTCTATAATTTGTATCCATATTCTGCATTATACCATTTTTTAGAATAATTAGGTCAATTAGAAATTAAAAATTCTATAGTGTCACCATCTTCGACAATATACTCCTTGCCTTCTGTACGAACCCAACCTTTGGTTCGAGCGTTGGCATATGAGCCAGCTTCTAGGAGCTTATCCCAGCGGATCACTTCGGCGCGGATAAACTTATCTTGGAAGTCGGTATGTATAGACTTTCCCGCCACAGGAAGAGTGGAATCGCGGCGAGTAGTCCAAGCCCGTGACTCTTTCTCTCCTGTAGTGAAGAAAGTTATTAAGTTTAGAAGTTTGTAAGTTTCAAGTACAAGTTGATCCAACCCTGTACCGAAGATAGGATCTACTTCAATGAAAGGTCCGACATTAGAATCTGATTCCCAAGGTCGGACCTTAGGAGATGCTTCAGAGAAGTTTAGTACATAGAGGGTGGGCTTACTGATCCCTGCCTTCTCAAGTTCGAGATTGATGATCTCAATGTCGAAGAGTGGATCAACTTTCTCGTGCACATGGATGATGTCCTTGTCTTCGAAGATGCGTACTACTTCGATGATCGCGTCTACTTCTCGGATGTGAGAGAGGAATTTATTGCCCAGCCCCTCCCCTTCGCTCGCTCCTTTCACCAGTCCGGCAATATCGACGAATTCCACCACCGCAGGAATTGTCTTTTTTGACTTACTCATTGACGAAAGGCGTTCAAGCCTTTCGTCTGGCACAGGCACGATACCGACAGACGGATCGATAGTACAGAATGGATAATTCTCCGCCGGCACACTCTGTTTGGTGAGCGCATTAAAGAGCGTGGACTTCCCCACATTTGGCAGCCCGACAATTCCGACTGAAATCTTGGACATAGAACTCTAGGATACTTCAAGAATGCGCATTTTACGAGTATTTATCCGGGAAAGCCGTAAGAACCGTTCTTGCGCAACCCTAAAAGAAGTAGTTATTTTTCACTAATCTGCAAAGATGATAAGCTAGTGCCTTTACATGATACAGTGATATTTTTTATTCCGTTTTTCTCAAATTCTTTGAGATACATCTGTACCTTTCCTGCTATTGCATCTAGAAACATATCTGATGGTAATTCATTCTCTGAAAGTCCTGTTTTATCTTCAATTTCACTTCTAACATCCCTTTGAGCCAGCAGGTGAGCTAAATGTTGCCACATTTCCTCTTGAGTGTATTGAAATAAGGATTCAAAAACTTCGTCATTTATCTCATCAAACCAATCCATCTCATCCATAGAAACTTTTTCAAATCCGAACTTTTTTCCTTGCTCAATTAGAAAATCACCAAACTGTTCTGAAACCAGCGAAGGCACAACCGAAGATTGTTTAATAAGACCATACGCACCAACCGCCCTCAATAATTCCTTGTATTGCTCCTTGCTAAATAAAATCGGCTGGAGGAGAGATCCGTTATCTTCACCTTTTGACGACGCATCTTTCATATTTCTTTATAAGATAATCATACATCATTGCAATAGTCGTCCAAAAGACTCAAAATCAGTTGAACTGATTTATATGTTCCGCTTGGGAGATCATCTATATATCTGAATTTTTTATACGGAGGCTTCCATGATCCGGCGGCTAGATTATTAAGATTTGTATGCAAACCGAAAAGAATGCGGTCGGCTTGTTCCGGCGAAAGCTCACTGCGGCTTATTCTTTCACCCGGAAATCGTATGTGATATGTGAGCGGGCCAAGTTCGTGCTTAACCATGCGGACAGCCGAATGGCGAATATTGCCATTTTCATGTTGAAGCAATTGAAATAGCCAAGGGAAAAGAAAATCAGGCCGATTTTCTCGATTATGTAAAAAGTACATGACCGATATGGCCACAACGAAATTTTCTCGCCGCCAATCTTCAGCAATTTTTATGTATTCCGCGGGCGCATTTTCAATAATTGAC